>OCHC01001706.1_pt1 | contig 15455 bp, 16 predicted proteins | sample 1538641 | NCBI WGS metagenome assembly OCHC01 (sample SAMN04571714, study PRJEB22368) | human gut metagenome | biome: human gut; material: stool | host: Homo sapiens | place: Luxembourg | collected 2012-08-17
ATCTACAATGGGTGTCCTGGCTAACGTAGCTGGTGATACAGAAGATGCAGTAAACGTTGCAGCAGGTGTTGCAAGCTGGTTCCCGACAGGAATCGCAGCTTTCTCCTTCCTGATGTTCAACCTTCTTGATTCTCCTTGCCTTGCAGCTATTGCAACTATGGCAAAAGAAATGAACGACAGAAAATGGTTCTGGTTCGCAATTCTCTTCCAGAACATCTTTGCTTACGTTGTTTGCCTCTGCTTCTATCAGATTGGTTCCTTTGTAACTGGTGGAGCATTCGGTTTCGGAACTGTAGTAGGATTCGTAGTACTTATTGTAATGCTGTTCCTGCTGTTCAGACCGGATCCGTACAAAGATCAGAAAGTTTATTCTAAACGTTCTGTACAGGCATAATAAAAAATGTAATAATAAGGGGGCTGGATACAGAGATGTGTCCGGCCTCTGTTTGATTCGAAACCGATGACTGGCAGTACTTGATGAAGAGAGGATGAGTGAAATGCTGGCAAATATTATTATAATGATTCTGATCCTTGGATATTGTGCATTTATCATTTATAAAAGTGTAAAGAATACCAAAGAAGGTAAACATACGGGGTGTGCCGGATGCAGTGGAAACTGCGGAAGCTGCGGTGGATGTAGCGGGGCAGCTTTTCATAAGAACACTGCGCAGTCTTCTAAGAATCGTTTGAAATAGGAGGCACTAATATGGGAAATTCAACAGGATCCACAATGTACATGTTTGGTGCGGTCATTGTTATTTATATTGTAGGAATGCTGATCTATCAGGGGGTTCAGTGGATCAGGAAAAAAAGGGAACAGAAAAAAGACGAAGAATTCAGAAGAGGTGACAAATAGTGGTAGATATAATTATAGTACTGATCGTAATTGTTTTGCTTGGGGTTGCACTGAAAGGTTCTATCAAACATTTTAAAGGAGAAAGTCCATGCTGTGGAGGCGGCGGTGGAGAGATCGTTCTCGATATTCCGGATAAAAAACTTGAGAATCCAGTACTTGGAAAGAAGGTTCTCAAAATTTCCGGTATGCACTGCGAACATTGTGTAAAGGCTGTCACAGAGGCAATCAATAAGATCGATGGAGCAGCTGCAAAAGTAAATCTTTCTGAGAACGAAGCAGTCGTTTCTTATGATCGCGAACTTGATGACGAACAGCTTAGAAAAATCGTCAAGGATGCAGGTTACAGAGTCGTAAGCATCAAATAATGCATGATATAGTGAAAGAAATATCATTTCCAGGATCCCGTGGCATATGAAGCTGCGGGATTTTTTTCTGCGAAAATTATAGAATTTTATATGTGATTTTTTGAAGTGGTTCCTTGTATAAAAAACAGATTTTCTGCATATGCTGATAATAAAATTTGCAGCTAGGTATAGGAAAAGCATCTGAGCTGAGTGGAGGTTGCATTATGTGGGGATTTTTTACGGCATTGATCTCGGGAGCGCTGATGAGTATTCAGGGTGTTTTTAATACAGAAGTGACGAAACAGACCAGTTTATGGGTATCAACGGGATGGGTGCAGCTCTCAGCATTTATGGTCTGCGTGCTGGCATGGATATTTACAGGAAGACAGAGTGTTTCGGCATTATGGCAGGTAGATAATAAATACACGCTTCTTGGCGGAGTGATCGGGGCATTTATTACAATTACTGTTATTCAGAGCATGGGGGCACTTGGGCCTGCAAAAGCAGCTATGCTGATCGTCATTTCCCAGTTGATCGTGGCGTATGTAATTGAACTTTTGGGAATGTTTGGAACAATGCAGCAACCGTTTGAGTGGAGAAAGATTCTGGGAATGCTGATCGCGATTGCCGGCATTGTGATTTTTAAATGGGAATAATAAAGTTATCATGCACAGGAATAAATAAAGTTTCCTATTGTAAATCTACCGGGAATTCGTTAAAATAAGACATGGTTAAGTATGAGAATCGGGGAGGTCTGCCGTAATCCTACGGAGGGAAGTGAACCGAGATCATGAAAGTAAATTTTTACAGTCTGATATTGAGCATATTTTTTCTGGCAGGTTTGTCAGGAATGAGCGGATGTCAGAAAAACAAAACAGAAATAATGCTGGACGGACAGGATACTGTATCAGAATCAGAAACACAGGATGATACACAGGCTGGGAATGATGCAACAGAGGATCTGGCGGAAGCAAAAATATCAGCAGAAGCGGAGCTATCGGAGATGCCGGTGGAGACAGAGCCGGAAATGATTTTTGTGGATGTCTGCGGAGCAGTAACGAATCCGGGAGTTTACGAACTGGATGGGAGCAGTCGGATTTTTCAGGCAATAGAGGCAGCTGGTGGATTTTTGCCGGAAGCAGCGGCTTCGGCCGTGAATCAGGCACAGCCGGTCAGTGACGGACAGCAGATTTATGTACCTACGCAGGAAGAAGCGGAAGAGGGAGCTTTACCTGCGGCAATACAGCCGGCGGATCCGGGATCTGAGACAGCAAATGCAAATGGTGTAGTGAATATCAACACAGCAGATGCATCTGCTCTTAAGAGCCTGTCAGGAATCGGTGATGCCAAGGCACAGGCAATTCTTACGTACAGAGAGGAACATGGTTTCTTTTCCAGTATTGAGGAGATTATGCAGGTGCCGGGAATCAAAGAAAGTACGTTTTCGGCGATAAAGGATAAAATAGCTGTGAAATAAGGAGAAAAGAATGAGCAGGAAAGTTTTAGTAGTTGATGACGAGAAACTGATCGTAAAAGGAATCCGTTTTAATCTGGAACAGGACGGTATGGAAGTTGACTGTGCTTATGACGGAGAAGAAGCGGTTGAGAAGGCAAAGGAGAATAAATACGATATTATCCTTCTGGACCTGATGCTTCCGAAGATGGATGGACTGGAAGTCTGCCAGCAGATCAGAGAATTCTCCAATGTTCCGATCGTCATGCTTACTGCAAAAGGTGAGGACATGGACAAGATCCTTGGACTGGACTACGGGGCAGATGACTATATTACAAAACCATTTAATATTCTTGAAGTAAAGGCCAGAATCAAAGCAATCATGCGTCGTGCGCGTTCTGAACATGAAGAAAAGGAAAAGGCGAAGACAATTGAAGCAGGCGATCTGAAACTGGACTGCGAGAGCCGCCGTGTATTTATTGCAGGCAAGGAAATTAATCTTACAGCAAAGGAATTTGATGTGCTGGAGCTTCTCGTATTCAATCCGAACAAGGTATACAGTCGTGAAAATCTTCTGAATATTGTCTGGGGATATGAATATCCGGGAGATGTCAGAACCGTTGATGTACATATTCGGCGTCTTCGTGAAAAAATCGAGGCTAATCCCAGTGAGCCTAAATATGTACACACCAAATGGGGCGTAGGATATTACTTCCAGGCATAACCCATGGTAACGAAAAAAAAGACAAAGTTTTTTAAGAGTCTGCGTTTTCGGATACTGGTCATACTGCTCATACTGGGAATTGTGCCAAGTGCTATCGTGACACAACTCATGATCAGTAATTATGAAAAACAGGCAATTGAAGTAAAGGTAAGTGAGGTCAGTACACAGTGTGCGATTCTGTGTAATCAGATCATCAAAGAAAATTATCTCAATGACTCCAGCTCACAGTCTGTGAACAGCAAGCTGGAGTTGTTGTCTAATGTATATGGCGGAAGAATGGTGATTGTAGACAGAGATCTGAAAGTAGTTGCAGATACCTATCATGTAGATGAAGGACGGACGCTGATCTCACCAAAGGTCGTGAAGTGTTTTAAGAACGGAGAAGTCACAAATTACCGCAGATACGGGCAGATGCTGGAAATGGCTGTTCCCGTAAAGAGCGCGGATGTCCCGCAGATTCAGGGAGCCATGCTTGTAAATATTTCAATCAGTGACATTATGGCAACGGTGGGAGAGCAGGAACAGATGGCGATGCTGCTCACAGGAATTATCGTTGCATTGTCTGTATTGCTTGCCTATGGCCTTTCTACGATTCTGGTCAAACCGCTGGCCAGTGTTACTAAATCCATCGAAGATCTTACTGACGGATATCAGAAAGATGAGATTTCAGTTCCGGATTATACAGAAACAGAGCTTATTACGGATGCATTCAATAAGATGCTTGCACGTATGAAAGTACTGGATGAATCAAGATCAGAGTTTGTTTCCAATGTATCGCATGAACTGAAGACACCAATGACTTCCATGAAGGTTCTGGCAGATTCCCTTGTCGGACAGGAAGGAGTTCCGGAAGAACTTTATCAGGAATTTATGCGTGACATTACAGCGGAGATTGACAGGGAAAACCGTATTATTACCGATCTTCTGACTCTGGTAAAAATGGACAAGAAATCTGCAGATCTTCAGATCAGTCATATGGATATCAATCAGCTTCTGGAGGATATTCTCAAACGTCTGCGTCCGATCGCGGACAAACGCAATATTGACCTGATCCTTGACAGTTTCCGTCCTGTGGAAGCGGATGTGGATGAACTGAAATTTACATCTGCGATCAGTAACCTTGTTGAAAATGCGATAAAATACAATGTAGATGATGGCTGGGTACGTGTGTCACTTGACGCAGATCATAAGTTTTTCTATGTTACGGTAGCAGATTCCGGTATGGGTATCCCAGAGGATTCCATCGACCGTATTTTCGAGAGATTTTATCGTGTGGACAAATCACATTCCAGAGAGATCGGAGGAACCGGTCTTGGACTTGCGATAACAAGAAGTACGATTGCCATGCATCATGGTGTGATCAAAGTATTCAGCAGAGAAGGGGAAGGAACTACATTCTCAGTTCGTGTCCCGTTATCTTATATTCCGTAGGAGGTGCCGGATGAAGAAATATATAAGAGTACTTCTTCTGGCAGCACTGGTTTGCAGTTTACTTGCCGGATGCAGTATTGAGACAAAAAGCAGTAAGGATTCGCAGGATGAGAGTAAGTACCATCTGTATTATCTGAACGAGAGTGAGACGGTTCTCAGAGAAGAACCATATTCACCCGGAGAAGAGACGGCAGATTTTATGGTAAAAGATCTTATGCAGAAGCTTGGGAGCAAAGATGCACCGGATGGGGAAATCAGCCTTCTTCCAGAAGATGTTTCCATCAATTCTTATGAAGTGCAGAAAGATCTGCTTGTCATAGACTTCAGTAAAGAATACTCAAAAATGAGCAAGATCCGGGAGGTTATGACACGCGACGGAGTTGTGCAGACATTTTTGCAGATTCCGGATATTCATAAAGTCCAGTTTACAGTTGGAGGTCAGCCGCTGACCAACTCGCGAAATCAGGAAGTTGGAGAGATGACTTCAGATACATTTGCACAATATACCGGAAAAGACAAAGAAAGCTATCGTTATGATACTTTTACACTGTATTTTATGGATAAAAATGGAAAAAATCTGGTGAAAGAAACCAGAAATGTATATTATCGAAGATCTCTTCCAAAAGAACGTGTCGTGCTTGAACAGCTTGCGAAGGGACCGATGGAAGAAGGGCATTATGCAACAATACCAGACAGTTCTCTGGTTTTGAGTGTGATTACAGCGGACAGGATCTGCTATATTAACATGAACAGTACTTTTCGTGATGAAACACCTGAAGTAGGAGGAAATATCTCTATTTACTCGGTTGTGAATTCTATTATAGATTCCTGTGATGTTGACAGGGTTCAGATATCTATTGAAGGAAGTACGGAGGGGAACTTCCAGGATAGCCTGCCGTTATACAAATTTTATGAAAAAAACGAAGATTTAATTGCACAGGACGAGGAACCAAAGTAGTCCTGATGCAGTAATGCCGCAGGTGGAATAGCCTGCGGTGTTCTATATACAGAAAGGAAGGCTTATGAAAAGACGCCCGGTGTGTCTTGTATGCCTAATCCTGATGTTTTGTATATGGTTGATGGATCTGGCGGGATTTGCACGGATCAGTGGAAATCCTTTGCCGGAATCTGTACAATTATATATTGAAAAACATCCGGAAGCTGTCATCTGCGGGGAGGTGCAGCAATATCAGGCTACGGAATATTCTCTTTCTGCCTATCTTAAACATGTCTGTCTGATCGTCGGATCAGAACAAATTCCCATAAAAAATTTAAGAGTATTTTTAAAATCGAATAAAGAGTTCCCGATTGGAACCACTGTTAAGATTTCGGGAAAACTGGAAGAAATTCCTGAGCCACGAAATCCTGGAGAATTTGATTCCAGGCAATTCTACGCCTGTCAGAAAATCTACTATTTTATGAAAAACGGTGTGGTTCTGGCATGGAGCAGCAAATATTCCAGATATGGTCAGTTTATGCAGAATCTGAAAAGTAAGATAATGCAGACGCTGGATATTGCGGCAAAGGAAGATGCCGGTATTTTTGAAGCAATGCTGCTTGGTGAGAAAGATAACCTAGAAGATGAAGTTAAGATTCGTTACCAGATGGCGGGGATCATTCATATACTGGCGATTTCCGGACTTCACATCAGTGTACTGGGGATTGGATTTTTTGATCTGCTGAAAAGAGCCGGATTTGGAAATGTGTCTGCCGGGATGGTGGTGCTCAGTGTTCTTCTGCAATATGGAATCCTTACCGGGGAAAGTGTTTCTGCCATGCGGGCGGTAGGCATGTTTCTGTTGGCGGTTGGTGCAAGAATCGCAGGAAGAACCTATGATCTGCTGACGGCGCTGGCAGTGTCGGCGGTCCTTTTACTTCTGGATGCACCTGCAAATCTGTACAACAGTGGATTTTGGCTGTCGTTTGGGGCTGTTGCCGGACTTGGTGTAGTGGCACCGGTATTGGCAGGATGCATTAGAGTGGAGAATCGTCTGGCGGCATCCGTTATGAAAACACTGGTATCTTCGATAGCTGTGCAGATGACGACTTTTCCGATCATGCTGCGAATCTATGGAGAGATTTCGCTGGCCGGATTTTTTCTGAACCTGCTGGTGCTGCCGACAGTCAGTGTAGTACTGGTCAGTGGAATTGCAGCAGTTGTGGTTGGAATGGCATCGGTCGGTGTAGCAGTTTATGTAGTGCTGCCTGGAAGAGTGCTGCTTTTTCTGTATGAGAAACTTTGCGAACTGGCAGCAGGAATTCCGTTCTGTACATGGATCGCAGGAAGTCCGGAGCTGTGGCAATGTGCCGGATATTATGTATTACTGTTTTTGGGAGTTGGAATTTTGAGAATGAGTCGGGGAACTGTCACATGGAATGGCGCAACTGGAAAAAGGGCGGGAAATCATGCATTCATGCAGGAAAGAAAGAATCATGGGGAAGGAAAAGGATGGCTGAGAAAATATCAGTTACTGTCAGGTATATCAGGAATCATGCTGATACTTGGACTGGGAATCCTCATTTATCATCCGTCTGGAAATCTGCAGATCACCTGTCTTGATATCGGACAGGGAGACTGTATTTCTATTCAGCTTCCACAGGGGCAGAATTTCCTGATCGATGGCGGCAGCAGTAACAAGAAGAATATTGCACGCTATCAGATTCTGCCATTCCTTAAAAATCGGGGGATTGGGGTGATTGATGCTATTTTGATCTCACATACGGATAATGACCATATCAGTGGTGTGCTGGAACTGTTTGATTATATGAGGACACATCTTACTTCTGTCAGGGTGAAGAACCTGATCTTACCGGAATGGACACAACCGGACGATGCATATCAGCAATTGGTGGATAAAGCGCAGGCAGCAGGCGTGAATGTACAGAAGGGAAGAAAAGGGGAACAAATTGCGCTTGGAAAAGCTTCTCTTCGATTCCTTTCACCGGATAGAGGGACTGCAGGAACAGATGCGAATGAAGACGGTATGGTCGTGGAACTGATATATGGCGGTTTTGAAGGGCTGTTTACCGGTGATATCGGGACAGAGACGGAGAAAAAACTTCTGCCGGAGCTGGAAGATGTAGATTTTCTGAAAGTGGGACATCATGGCTCCAGATATTCCACCTGTCAGGAATTTCTGGATGTGGTGAGACCGGAACTTGCGGTGGTCTCCTGCTCTGCAACAAATACATATGGACATCCGTCTGGCGAGACAATAGAACGGTTGGAAGATTCCGGGGCAAAGATTTGGTACACAATGAAAGAAGGGGCTGTGACAGCAGAGACCGATGGTAAGGAGGTATGGGTGGATACGTTTGTGCATCCGTGAGCAGAGATACGGTATTGAGAAAAAAATCAAAATCGTCTATACTAAACAGATAATGAATAATTAATGCTGTCTGTGGATGGCATTCCGTCAGAAAACGGTATTTTTCAGGAGGTTTCGCAGGAAGTGAAAAATTTACAGGAAGACATTAAAACAGGAAAATTCAAAAATGCATATCTTCTGTTTGGTGAGGAGGCGTATCTGAAGATTCAGTACAAAGAAAAGCTGATTCATGCATTAAATCCGGATGATGATACGATGAATTTTACCAAATATGAAGGAAAAGGAATTGAGGTGCGTGAAATGATCGACCTCTGTGAGACAATGCCTTTCTTTGCAGATCATCGTGTGGTCCTTGTGGAAAACTCCGGATTTTTTAAGAATAAATGTGATGAACTTGCAGATTATATGAAGACACTGCCGGATTACCTGAGGCTGGTTTTTGTTGAAGAAGAGGTAGATAAACGAAGCCGTATGTATAAGGCGGTGAAAAACTGCGGCCGCATTGTAGAGTTTGCAAAGCAGGATGAAAAGACGCTGATGCGCTGGGCGGCAGGTATTCTGGCGAGAGAAGGTCGCAAGATCACGACCAGAGATATGGAACTTTTTCTGACAAAAACCGGTACGGATATGGGAAATATCCGTATGGAACTGGAGAAGCTGATCACATATACCATGGGACAGGATATTGTAACGAGAGAAGATATTGAGGAAATCTGTACAACACGGACAGAGAATAAGATCTTCGATATGGTTCGTGCAGTTACGGAGCGAAATCAGAGGAGAGCACTGGATCTGTATAATGATCTTCTGACGCTGCGTGAGCCGCCGATGAGGATACTGTTCCTGCTGTCGAAGCAGTTCCGGCAGATGTGCCTTGCAAAGAAAATGGCAGGGGAAGGGGCATCTCAGAACGAAATTGCAACCAGACTTGGCGTACCGTCTTTTGTGGCAAGAAATATACTGGCCTGTGCGAGAGCTTACAGTGTTGAGGAGCTTGAACAGGCAGAAGAGGATTTTGTTGATGCGGAGGAGGCAGTGAAGACCGGAAGACTGCAGGATGTGCTGAGTGTGGAACTGTTGATAGTGAAATATAGTACTGAGAGAAAAAGATAAAAGTGTAACAGATGTGAGTAAATATAGTACCCGGAAACGGCTTCATCGTCCGGTTGTACTAGAATATAACCTGGCTGTTAAGAACGTCAAAATCGTCAGCAAACTCGCTACGCTCAGACAGAGCTTCCGATTTTGCCAACACAGCCCGAACATATTCAAGTACAACGACGAACGATTGCAGATGTTTCCGGGTACTATATTTATCCATCTGTTTTCGCTTTTATTTAATTTCTCTCCCGGGAAGGGGCGAAGGCACGGATAGTGCAACGAATTTCTTTACACCAATATACATAGGTGTCTTGACACCTAACATGTCGGGTAGTATAATCACAAATCAGAAAACACGCAACATATAAAACTCAACAGAAAATCCGGTACAAGCCGGTACGAGGATAAACACATGAAAGAAAATTATGACGTCATTATCGTAGGAACAGGAGCCGCAGGTCTCTACTGTGCACTGAATCTGCCTTCCAGAATGAAAGTACTGATGCTGACCAAACAGCAGGCGGATCAGTCCGACTCCTTTCTGGCACAGGGCGGTATCTGCATGCTCAGAGGAGAAGAAGATTATAATGATTACTTTGAAGATACCATGCGCGCGGGCCATTACGAAAATGACGCAAAAGCAGTCGAGCTGATGATCCGTAGCTCTAACAGTATTATTCGAGATCTTTTACAGAGAAATGTTACATTTGAACGAACAGAGACGGGAGAATTGGATTTCACCAGAGAAGGAGCACATTCTCAGCCGAGAATCCTTTTCTATGAAGATATTACCGGTAAACAGATCACACAGACTCTTCTGAATCAGGCACTGACAAGAGACAATATTGAAATCTGCGAATATATGACCATGGTCGATATCATTTCCAAAGACAACGTCTGTGGCGGGGTAATCGTCATGGATGAGAAGAATGAAGTATATCCGGTCAGAGCACCATACGTTGTTCTGGCATGTGGTGGTCTCGGAGGTCTTTACAAAAACTCCACCAACTTCCCGCATATTGCAGGCGATGGACTTGGAATCGCCATGAAACATCAGGTGGTACTCAAACATCTGGATTATATACAGATTCATCCGACTACTCTTTATTCTCATAAACCAGGACGCCGTTTCCTGATTTCTGAATCTGTCAGAGGAGAAGGTGCACTTTTGTATGATAAAAACGGACAGCGTTTTACAAATGAATTGCAGCCGCGAGATCTGCTCAGCCAGGCAATCTTTGCACAGATGGAAAAAGACGGTACTGATTTCGTGTGGGAAGATATGCGTCCACTGGGAGAAGAAACCATCATGAAACATTTTCCAAATATTTTCCACAGATGTGTAGAAGAAGGTTTTGATCCGCGCAAAGAGCCGATTCCGGTCGTTCCGGCACAGCACTATTTCATGGGTGGAATCAAGGTTGACCTTGGAAGCCGTACTTCCATGAAGGGCCTGTATGCCTGCGGTGAGACAAGCTGTAATGGTGTGCACGGCAAAAACCGTCTTGCAAGCAACTCACTTCTTGAATCTCTGGTCTTTGCAAGACGCGCTGCAGATGATATCATATTTGGAAGAAAACCAGATCCGTGCAGACCGGGTAGCATAGATCTGAAACCATATGAGGACAGAGACGCAGTTCTGACTGTTTATCATGAAATGGTTTTAAATGAAATCGAAAGGATGAAGAAGAGTCATGAATGAAATTACAATGAAAATGCAGGCTGATCAGCTGATCCGTATGGCGTTGCAGGAAGATATTACAAGCGAGGATGTTTCCACAAATGCGGTTATGCCGACAGCAACAAAAGGAACCGTAGATCTGATCGCAAAAGAAGATGGTGTAATTGCCGGACTTGACATTTATGCGAGAGTATTTACAATCCTGGATGAAAAAACAGAGATTGATTTTCACTGCAAAGATGGAGATGAAGTAAAAAAAGGTGAGTTGATGGCAACTGTAACCGGTGATATTCGTGTCCTTCTTTCCGGAGAGAGAGTAGCCCTGAATTATCTGCAGAGAATGAGTGGAATTGCCACATATACCAGACAGGTTGCAAAACTTCTGGAAGGCAGCAAGGTAACTTTACTGGATACCCGTAAGACAACCCCGAACTGCCGAGTATTTGAAAAATATGCAGTAAGAGTTGGAGGCGGATGTAATCACAGATATAATCTTTCAGATGGAGTTTTACTGAAAGATAACCACATCGGGGCAGCAGGGAGTGTTACCAAAGCGGTACAGATGGCAAAAGCATATGCACCATTTGTCCGTAAGATCGAGATCGAGGTAGAGACACTGGAACAGGTAAAAGAGGCTGTAGAAGCTGGTGCGGATATCATCATGCTGGATAATATGACACCGGAAGTAATGAAACAGGCGGTTGAGCTGATCAATGGCAGAGCACAGACCGAATGCTCTGGTAATATCACAAAAGAAAGTATTCAGAAGATCCGTGAAATCGGTGTTGATTTTGTTTCCAGCGGAGCTTTGACTCACTCTGCACCAATCCTTGACATTTCCATGAAAAATCTTCATGCGGTGTGAGAGGAGGAGACCTTATGAACACTGCAGAAAGACGCGGAGAAATTTTAAAGATCCTTCATAATGCAGATGCTCCGGTGGCAGCAAGAGAGCTTGCGGGAAAATTTGGTGTCAGCCGTCAGGTGATCGTGCAGGATCTGGCGGTGATAAGGGCTTCTACGCCGGGAATATTGTCAACAACAAAGGGGTATGTGATTCAGCAGGACAGTAGCTGCACACGGGAATTTAAAGTCCGTCACAGCCAGGATAAAGCTGCTGAGGAACTGAATCTGATCGTAGACTGTGGGGGGCATGTCAAAAATATCAGTATCAGTCACAGAGTTTATGGTCGTGTCAGCGCGGAGATGGATATTCGCTCCAGACAGGATGTGAGTGAGTTTGTACAGGCATTGCAGAACAGTCATTCCACTGTTTTAAGTAATGCAACTTCAGGATATCATTATCATCTGGTGGAAGCCGCAAGTGAAGAACGGTTGGATCTGATTGAAGAACAGCTGAAGAAAGCCGGTTTTCTGGCTCCGCTTCAGCCATGGGAACAGAGCACAGGAAAGGGAAATATTAAATTATGACAATACAGGAAATTCAGCAGGAGATCCTGCGAATGAAAAAAGAACAGGATGTATGTATTCTGGCACATGCTTACCAGGGACAGGAAATTCTGGAAGTAGCAGATTACATGGGCGATTCTTATGGACTGAGTGTGCAGGCATCCAAGAGTAACTGCAAAGGCGTCATCATGTGTGGCGTCCGTTTTATGGCAGAAACCTGTAAGGTTTTAAGTCCGGAGAAGAAAGTATGGCTTGCCAATCCGACAGCCGGATGTCCAATGGCAGAACAGCTGGATCTGGAGAGCCTGCGTAAGTTAAAAGCAGAGCATCCGGGATATGCGGTAGTTGCTTATATCAATACGACTTCTGAACTAAAGACAGAGTGTGATGTCTGCGTGACATCTTCTTCTGCAGTACAGATCTGCAGTAAACTGGATAATGACAAGATTCTGTTTATCCCGGATCCGAACCTGGGACGTTTTGTTGCAGAGAAACTTCCGGAAAAAGAGTTTGCCTTCTACAAAGGTGGATGTCCAAGACATATTATCGTCAGCGCCCAAGATGTAGAAAAAGCAAAGAAAGCACATCCGGATGCATTGCTTCTGGTTCATCCGGAATGCCGTCAGGAAGTCGTAGAACTTGCTGATTATGTTGGTTCTACAACCGGAATCATGGAATATGCAAAGAAATCTCCGAATAAAGAATTCATCATCGGAACAGAGAACAGTATTGTGGAACATCTCCAGTTTGCATGTCCGGACAAACAGTTTTATCCGCTGTCTGTCATGCTGACCTGTATGAACATGAAGATCACAACACTGATGGATATTTACAATTGCCTGAAGGGAACCGGCGGAGAAGTGATCGAACTTCCGGAAAATGTTATGGAAGGCGCCGGACGCTGCATTCATCGTATGGTAGAACTCGGAGGGTGAATATAATAAATAAAGAAAAAAGACAGTCACTGACGGTTGTGACTGTCTTTTTAATTATAAGCTTATAATTAAAAATGTATATTTCCTGAATTAGCCAATGCTGTTGACAGCTTTAGACAGACGGGAAATTTTTCTTGCACAGTTATTTTTGTGATAAACACCTTTAGATGTTGCTTTGCTGATTGTAGAGATAGCCTCTGTAAGAGCAGCCTGTGCAGCAGCTTTATCGTTTTTCTGAACTGCAGTTTCTACTTTTTTGATGGAAGTTTTAACAGCAGAACGGATAGATTTGTTTCTAGCAGCTTTAGTTCTGTTTACTAAAATTCTTTTCTTTGCAGATTTGATATTAGCCAATTGGTACACCTCCATTTCAGATTTATAATAATGTGTCGTTGTTACAGAAACAGACACGGGCGCTTCTGTAAACATGCTTATATATGATAGTATATTTATTTTTACTTGTCAATAGTAAAATGCGGAAATGTTAAAAAAATATAAACATAATATTACTGTGAGAAAAATCTTCCATACATAATATAGGCTTAAAACAGAGACATTAATGATAAAGTGAAATATTGTAGACAGATAAGAAACAAAATTTTACAGATGATAATCGGATATCAATAATTCGGATGATCAGGAGGAAGAGAGATGGCAGTCAGCAAAAGAATCAGAACAGACCTTGCACTGGAAACAACAGAACGTTTTAAAGAAGAAAACACAGAGATTCGTGGTGTAGAGATTCAGGAGGACTATGATGAAGAAAAGGATGTACGAACGACTGTCGTCAGGATCGTGACAGAAAACGGTGCAAAGGCGATGGGAAGACCGCAGGGAACTTACATTACAATAGAAGCTCCGGATCTGTCTGTACCGGATGAAGATTATCATCGTGAGATATCAGAGGAGATTTCCAAACATCTGAAACAACTCATTGATCTGAAAAAGGAAAAATCCATTCTTGTGGTGGGGCTCGGAAATGCAGGAATCACTGCTGATGCACTGGGACCGCATGTGGTAGAAAATTTAAGGATGACCCGTCATATCATAAGGGAATACGGCCTTCGGGGAATTGATCATGAAAAAATGCACCGTGTCAGTGGAATTGTGCCGGGAGTGATGGCACAGACCGGGATGGAAACTGCAGAGATCATACAGGGAGTGGTTGCGGAAACGAAACCGGATGTAGTAGTTGCAATTGATGCACTTGCGGCCAGAAGTGTCCGCAGACTGAATCGAACGATCCAGATCACAGATACAGGAATTCATCCTGGGTCAGGCGTGGGAAATCACAGAAATGGACTAATGGAGGACAATCTGCAGGTAAAGGTGATTGGAATCGGTGTTCCGACGGTTGTGGATGCGGCAACGATCGTTCATGATTCGATGGCACATCTTCTGGATGCACTGGAAGAAGCGGAGCAGAAAGAATTTTTGGAAGAAATGATTGCTCCGAATCTCTACAGCATGTTTGTGACACCAAAGGATGTGGATGAGACGGTAAAATACCTGAGCTTTACAATATCTGAAGGATTGAATACAGCGTTCGGTGAGGCATGACTTTCATGAATAAAATTTCGCTAACTGATTTATGCAGAATAAATGACTGGTAGAATGATGCAAAGTCATAATTGAGGTTGGTTTGTCATAGGATACTTTGAAAGGAGTGGTTCTGTGGCGAGATTCCGGAAAACACTGTATCTGATTGTGGAAGGCTGTGTGCTTGTGACGCTATCCGTGACAGCGGGCGTTCTTGTGATGCACGAAAATATATTTCGCCAGCTTCCATTGTACTGTTTTCTGGAAGAGAAGGCACAGGAGCGTTCAGCTGGACAGGACCGTGAGACTTATGAAAAGCTGATGGAGAGCAATGCACGTTATCTTGGCAGGATGGTTGTGGATGAAAATAAAGAAGTTGGCAGTAAAGAAACTGATAGAGAGACTGAGGACAAGCAGTCAGAGCGTGAAGAGGATGTTGAGAAGGATGAACGACCGGAAAAGCCAACGATAACTCCAACTGAGAAACCAGACATTACAGTGACTCCGATAATTCAAAATACAGAAGAGCAGAAAGCAAAAAATGCAGATAAACAGACAGAGCCAGAAGAAAATTTAGCCGAAGAATCTCCCGGGGAAGAGGAAGTTACTACGGCAGCCGCTCAGGTGCAGCCGATGCCGGAAATTGACCTTG
>OCHC01001708.1_pt1 | contig 15435 bp, 10 predicted proteins | sample 1538641 | NCBI WGS metagenome assembly OCHC01 (sample SAMN04571714, study PRJEB22368) | human gut metagenome | biome: human gut; material: stool | host: Homo sapiens | place: Luxembourg | collected 2012-08-17
ACCGTGTCCAGCGTGGCCCTCATCCTGCTGTGCTGCTCCATGACCGGCTGGTACCTTACCCGCGTGAACAACAAGCTGAGCAAGTTCATGAATCTGCTCATCGTCTTCTCCATGGTCGTCCCCTTCCAGATGGTCATGTTCACCCTGTCCAAGACCGCCGACACCCTCAATCTGAACACCCCCTGGAACATCTGCATCATCTATCTGGGCTTCGGTGCCGGTCTGGCCGTGTTCATGTTCACCGGCTTCATGAAGAGCGTGCCCATGGAGATCGAGGAAGCGGCCATGATCGACGGCTGCAACCCCATTCAGATCTTCTTCAAGGTCGTATTCCCCATCCTCAAGCCCACCATGATCTCCACCGCCATCCTCGAGACCATGTGGGTGTGGAACGACTACCTGCTGCCCACGCTGGTGCTGGACATCAAGAAGTATCGTACCATCCCCATGGCCATCCAGTATTTCCGCGGCGGTTACGGCCGTGTGGAGCTGGCTCCCATGATGGCCTGCATCATCATTGCCATCATCCCCATCATCATCCTGTACATGACCTGCCAGAAATACATCATCGAAGGCGTTGTGGCAGGTGCCGTGAAGGGCTAAGGAGGTGCGCACAATGCGTGCAAGCGGCATTTTGATGCCTGTTTTCAGCCTGCCGGGCCCCTTTGGCATCGGTACGCTGGGAAAAGAGGCCTTTGCATTCGTGGATTTTCTGGCCGAGGCGAAGCAGGCCTTCTGGCAGATCCTGCCCATCGGCCCCACCGGCTACGGCGACAGCCCCTACCAGAGCTTTTCTGCCTTTGCCGGCAACCCTTATTTCATTGATTACCGCCTGCTGGCTTCTGACGGCTGGCTGACCGCTGACGAGATCCCTGCGGAAAGGCCCGTCGGACCCATCGATTACGGTGCGCTCTACAACGAGCGGCCCGTTGTCCTGAAAAAAGCAGCGGATCGTCTGCTGGCCTCTCCTTCCCCCGCTTATGAAGCCTTCTGCCGCGAACACAGCTTCTGGCTGGAGGATTATGCCCTGTTCATGGCAGTGAAGGCCACGCAGGGGCAGGCGGGCCTTGCCGACTGGCCGAACGCGCTGCGCTGCCGCGAGCCGGAAGCCATTGCCGCAGCCAAGGCAGAGCTTGCCGGGAGTATCGACTACTACAAGGCTGTGCAGTTCTTCTTCTACACCCAGTGGAGCGCCCTCAAGGCCTACGCAAACGCGAAGGGCATCCGGCTGGTGGGCGATATTCCCATCTACGTCAGCCCGGATTCCAGCGACCTGTGGACCCACCCGGAGCTGTTCCAGACCGACGGCACCATGCACCTGACGCAGGTGGCCGGATGCCCTCCGGACGCCTTTGCGGCAGACGGACAGCTGTGGGGCAACCCGTTGTACGACTGGCCCGTTCACAAGGCCACCGGCTTTGCATGGTGGAAGCAGCGCATGAAATATGCTACGTCCATTTACGATGTGGTGCGCATCGACCATTTCCGGGGCTTTGAGAGCTACTACTGCATCCCCGCCGGGGACAAAACGGCAGCGAACGGCCACTGGGAAAAGGGCCCCGACCGGGACTTCATCCATGCCATGCACGAAGCACTGGGCGAGGGCAGCATCATTGCCGAGGATCTTGGCTACCTGACCCCGGAGGTCAAGGCCATGCTTTCTGCCAGCGGCTACCCGGGCATGAAGATCATGCAGTTCGCCTTCGACAGCCGCGAGTCCGGCAACTATCTGCCCCACACCTACCACCGCAACAGCGTGGTGTACACCGGCACGCACGATAATGTGACGACAGAAGGCTGGCGCATCAACGCCAGTGCAGAGGACGTTGCTTATGCCTGCCGCTATCTGCGCTGCAAGCCTGAGGAACTGACCGAAGCCATGATCTGTGCCTGCCTTGCCAGTGTTTCGGATATGGCCATCATCCCGCTGGCAGACTGGCTGCATCTGGGCAGCGAAGCCCGCATCAACACCCCCAGCACGCAGGGTACCAACTGGCAGTGGCGGCTCTCCACTCCCCTGCCGGAAGGTCTTTCTGCTCACATTGCCGGTCTGACCGCACTGTATGAGCGGGTTGCGTAAAATTTTGCATTCTTTTCAAAGCATCTGCACGGGTCCGTGCAGATGCTTTTTATTATTGCGCCGGAACATTTTTTCGGAACCGGAATTGGGTCACGCCGCACGGTTTTACACTGACATTCGTCATTTTGCCGCTTATCTGTAACAATTTGTTCACAAATGTATCATGATTTTACGCAGCTCTGCTCTTGTTATTTTGACACAGTTATGCTACAATTCAGGTAGTATATTATCTGCCTTTATGCAGATTCCACTATGGAAAGGAGTTTTCCCATCATGGACCATCTCTATCAGACCACCATGCTTTTACCGGCTTCCTACGCCGTTATTTCTGAAGAAGAAATGACCTATCTGGACGGCGGCAAGGAGATTCTTCTTGGCAATGTATTTGGCTACGACATCACCTTCAATACCGATCAGTTTGTCATCTTCTGCCAAAGCGCTCTTGTCAATGCGCTCCTTCTGGGCGGCAGCTATTCCCTCAGTTATTTCAAAAATACTATTGTCAGCGGAGCCAACAATGGTCTGTCCCCGGCTGGCACCTTCTATCACACCTGGGATAAGCTGAACGGCTGGAGCAAGCTTGCTCTGTTTGGTATTGGTACTCTGGCAGGTTACTATGCATACGGTCAGGTCGTAAGCATTATCCGTTCGGTCAAAAACATCTACAACGACCTTATAAAACCCATGCCGATTTTCAACAAAGGACAGGCTTCTGATACGGCAGCCGCCTGATCCCTGCGTTTGACCCTGAGGAAGCAGATCTATTTGTCGGAAAGGAGTTTCATCCATGAAAAACCTTCAGATGCCTCATTCTTACGCATCTGTCCCGGAAGAGGAGCTGTACTCCATTTCCGGCGGCGGGCCGTTGGGCGATGCGCTGGACCTTTTCTTCAGCAATCTGCGTCTGGATGACATCTTCTTTGGCGGCGGGTTGATCTCGTTCTCCTTCACCTTTGTTCCTCTTCTGTTGTTCAATGTGGTAAAGACCGGCTTCAATTTTGTGGTCGGCGCTTATGACACGCTCTCCAACCTGTTCCATTTTTCTCGTGAGGAAAAGGAAATGGTGGAGTATCTCTCGGATCAGCAGCAGCGGAAACAGCAGGCACAGAATCCGACAAACGGCTTCCTGTCTGGCTGCTGATTTCATCCAGTTTACATTCTTACGTATAAAAAAGCATCTGCGGTACATATCACACCGCAGATGCTTTTCTTTTTGCTGTTTCAGCCTACCCGCACAGCACCTTGTTCCCGCAGGCGCAGCACATAGCAGCTGCCTGCGCCGAACACCCGCTCGATCTCGCTATGATAGCGTTCCAGCAGTTCCTTGGGCACATAGGCCTGAATGGTTCCTGCAAAGCCGCCGCCCTGCATCCGCCAGGCACCGCTGCCCTGCAGGATGCACTGGCTCAGCGCCAGCGCCACGGAGAGCCCCTGATGCCGCACATCCGTGCTGCAATAGACGTTCTGACATAATGCAAAAGAGGCCCGGCCGCTTTCCAGAACCAGCGCAGCAAAAGCTGCAAACTTTCCCGCCTGCAGCGCGTCCCGCTGTGCAAGCGTACGGGTATTTTCTTCAAAATAGTGAATGGCTCGCAGCACAGCCCTGTCGCCGCATTTGCTGCGCAGCTCAGGCAGCGCCGCCCAGAATTCGCTTTCCGTCACCTGTCCCAGAACCTTTTTGCCCAATGTCCCGGCCACCTGCTCCATCTCTTTCCGGATGGCTGCAAACTCGCTTGTCAGTTCACTGTGACTGCCGCGCGTATCCGTAACGCACAGGCTCATGCCCGGCGGCAGCAGGCCGTCCGTATGGATCTTTTCGATCTGCGGCGATGCCGGATCTGCAAAGTCTGCAAAGATGATGCCGCCCACCGCACTGGTCAGCTGATCCAGAAGTCCGCTCGGCTTGCCAAAGTAGGTGTTTTCTGCGTACTGGCAGATCTTCGCCAGCTCCGTAGGGGCAAGGCCGCAATCGTACTCCCCGTTCCAGATGACCGCCATTCCCATTTCAAAGGCCGCAGAGCTGGAAAGTCCGGACCCGCGCAGCACATCGCTGGCAGTATAGGCATCAAAGCCGCCCACCCTTTTTCCAACGGCCCGGAACCCCTCCGCAATGCCGCGGATCAGGCTGGCGGAGTGGGTCCCCTCCCCTTCCTGCGGGCCTGCTACAGTCAGATCAATGACATCCAATTTGTTGAACCCACGGGACTTTACCCGGACATAGCCATCCGTATTGCGGGCTGCAACCGCCACAAGGTCCAGTGTCACCGCCGCCGCAAGGCCGTAACCGTGCTGGTGGTCGGTATGGTTGCCGCCCAGCTCTGCACGGCCCGGTGCTGAATAGACCTGCACCTGCCTGCCCGGGCCGAAATACAGCTCAAACTGCTCCAGTGCGGCGCAGTACCTTGCACGCTGGCGGCAAAGCTCCTGTTCCGTATTTCCGTACAATGCCCGGAGCTTTGGGTCCCACTCCCCTGTCGCGATCCGCTGCCGAAGCTGTGTGCTGGTCGCCATGACGATTCCTCCCTCAGAATGCTGTCTTGAGATAGACGGGTTTGTTATGCCTATTGTAATGCATCCAGCACCTTTTTTCAATTTCCATCGCAGAAAAAGCACGAATTTTGGCGTCCAGCTCAAAGAATAAGATGTACTTTTGTTGAACTTGCAGGCAGATGTGTGGTATACTTATCTCAGTGTCGGGCAGAAAGCTGCCTGCAATATGACAAAGTGGAGGAAACGCGGCTATGGCGGACGTATACAAGCAATCCTTCAAGCAAAATTATACCAACAATATTGAGCTGTCCATTTTCAACTGCGGTATCGAACGCTGTGCTCCGGGGCAGACCTGGGGCCCCGGCATCCGGGATCATTACCTGATCCATCTGGTGCTTTCCGGCAAGGGTGTATTCGAGGTGGGTGGCCGCACATGGGAAGTGAGTCCGGGGGATCTGTTCTTTGCACGGCCCAGCCAGCTCATCCGTTACACAGCCGATGAGCAGCAGCCGTGGGAGTACAGTTGGGTCGGTTTTAATGGCGCATGTGCCCATAAGCTGACTGCACAGCTGCCTTTTACGGATGACTCGCCTGTGCATCACACGCAGGATCCGGAGGGAATGCGTACCGCACTGGCCAACATTTATTCCTCTCGTGGGCTGCAGCCGCAGGACGAAGCCGCCATGGTGGGATATCTGTACCTGTTCATCGCTTCCCTGATGAAGGAGACCAGCGTCGGCAAGCCTCACACGGCTTCTTCTTCCAGTCAGTATGTGCTCAATGCAATCAAGTATATCCAATTCAATTATTCTCACGATATCTCCATCGACGATGTGGCAAAAAGTGTAGGCGTATCCCGCAGCCACCTTTATCGTGTGTTCATGTTGAATGTAGGCAAGAGCCCCATCGATTACCTTACCGAGTACCGTATCAACGAAGCCTGCAAGCTGCTGCGTGCAGGCAATCTGTCCATTGCAGAGGTCGCTGTTTCGGTAGGCTTCTTCGACCAGTTCTATTTTTCGCGGGTATTCAAGCGTGCCAAGGGCGTGCCGCCCAGCAAGTATTTTGCGGCACAGGCAGATGCCCCTGCCGACGGCACCGACCACCAGTAAAGGAGACCCTTCATGCCCTTACAGAAAAATCAAGTTCTCACTCTGCAGGTGGAGCGCCTGTCCAGCGATGGCAGCGGTGTCGCCCACAGCCCGGAGGGTGAGACCGTGTTCATTCCCGGTGCAGCGCCCGGCGATGAAGCCCGGGTACGCATCGTCAAGGACTGCAAGCGCTACGCTTTCGGCATTCTGGACGAGGTGCTCACGCCCTCGCCGGATCGCATCCCGGTGGACTGTGCTGTGGCCGGTCCCTGCGGCGGCTGCAGCCTGCGGCATCTGGACTATGCCGCCGAGCTCCGCGCCAAGCAGGAGAATGTTGCAGACGCCTTTGCACACATCGGCGGGCTGGATGTTCCGGTTCTTCCCATCGTAGGCTCCCCGGAGATCGACCGATACCGCAATAAAGTCCAGTTTCCGGTCGGAACAGACAAAGCCGGCCGCCCCTGCATTGGTTTTTATGCCGGGCGTACCCACCGTATCGTTCCCTGTCCGGACTGCCGTCTGCAGCCCGGCGTACTGAATGAGATCGGCAACACCCTGTGCGCATTCTTTGCAGAAAAAGGCATCCACCCCTACAATGAGGAGACCGGCAAGGGCCTTGTACGGCATATCTTCCTGCGGCGTGGTGCACATAGCGGTCAGATCATGGTGTGTCTGGTATGCACTCGTGCCAAGCTTCCTTCTGCCGACGAGCTGTGCACCCGGCTGAAGGAGGCGTTTCCGGACATTGTCACCATCCTGCTGAATGTCAACGCAAAAAACACCAATGTCATCCTTGGCTCCGAGACTCACACCCTGTATGGACAGGGGTATATTGAAGACACCCTCTGCGGCGTCCCGGTGCAGCTTGGCCCGCTTTCGTTTTATCAGGTAAACACGCTTGCCGCTGAGCAGCTCTACGGCATCGCTGCCGAATACGCCCAGCTGACATCGGATGACCTTTTGCTGGATCTCTACTGCGGCATGGGCACCATCGGCCTTTCCATGGCAGACCACTGCCGTGAGCTGGTGGGCGTAGAGATCGTACCCGAAGCCATCGAAAGCGCCAAGGCCAATGCCGCCCGCATGGGTGCAGCGGTTTCCGCCAAGAGCCGTTTCTTCTGCGCTGATGCCGGGCAGGCGGCCGCACAGTTGGCCGCCGAGGGCCTGCACCCGGATGTCGTGATGCTGGACCCTCCCCGCAAAGGTTGCGACGAGGCCACCCTTTCTGCCGTGGTACGCATGGCCCCCCGCCGGGTGGTCTACGTCAGCTGCAACCCCGCCACCGCCGCCCGGGACGCCGCATGGTTGGAACAAAATGGGTATCACGCAGAGAAAGTGCAGCCTGTGGATCTGTTTCCAAGGACGAAGCACGTCGAAGCGGTTCTCCTTTTGACCAAACTCAATGTCGAGCGGCACATCGAAGTGGACGTCAGCATGGACGAGTTGGATGTGACCGCTGCGGAAAGCAAGGCAACTTACAATGAGATTCGGGAGCATGTATGGGAACATCATCAGTTGAGGGTTTCCAACCTCTATATCGCACAGGTGAAGCAGAAGTACGGCATCATCGAGCGTGAGAATTACCATAAAGCGAAAAACGAGAATGCAAAGCAACCTAAGTGTCCGAAGGATAAAGAGGATGCGATTGTGGAAGCATTAAAGCATTTTCAGATGATTTGATTTACAGTATGTCCGTCTGATTTTCAGGCGGGCATTTTCTTTTGTTGGAATATGGTGTTTCTATTTTTATCGTGGTACAATATCTTAAAGACTTTTTGATTTCGGAGGGAGCCGTCATGATCGATCTTGCAAAACTGGAGCCTGTTTTGGGCGGATACCAGACCTATTTCCCGAAGCATTGGCCTCATGTTGAAGATTTCAAATGGGAAGCCGCGCAGCATTTCCACGACCATTGGAATATTGACGCGGCAGATTTTGGTGAAATGTTTAAGGAAGCCACTGCAAAGGTCTTTTCGCTTCTGGATACCGGCTATGCCTATCCCCGTGCGATGATCCTGAATTTCGCAGCAGCGGACTGTGAAGCAACACGCGCAATGTTCCGCAGCTTGTTTGATGAATCCACCGAACTTTCCCAGCGCATTATTGCATTTCAGGCTGCCACCGAAGAAATACGCACAAAATACAACGACGGCAGTTGGAATAACCACTACCAGAACACCAGTGCCATCAGCGTCTATCTGTGGCTCCGGTATCCGGATCAATATTATATCTACCGCTATTCCGTTGCCCGTGACATCTCGGATGCGCTGAACTTCGATGCTCCGCCCAAGCGGGATGGTTCCGTAGAATCGCTGCTAAACAGCTACCGCCTTTATGATGAGCTGCGGGTGGCACTGAGCCAAAATGCTGCCATCACCCAGATGATCCGCAGTGCCATCGAAGCAGCCCCTGCCGGAAAATACTGGCCAGACACACACTGGAATATCGCTGCCATTGATCTGGGCTTTTATCTGAGCCGTTTCTACCTTGCCGAACAAAAGACAGCACAGATGCAGGTTGGATGGTTTCCTGCTGAAAGTGAGTATGATCCGGGCATTACAACCACACAGTGGAGTGCTTTGCTGCAAGACACCTCGGTTTTTACCCCGGAGGCTTTGCGGGTGATGAAATGTATGCTGGATTACGGCGGGCAGGCCACCTGCAAACAGCTTGCCATTAAATACGGTGAAACCAGCAACTTCTACATCTCCAACTCCTACCATCTTGCACAGCGGGTGGCAGAAAAGACTGGCTGCCGCTGCATGCCCCGTGACAGCGAAAATATGCGTTGGTGGCCCATTTTATATGTGGGCAAAAATGCCAGCACAAAGGCGGATGGCACTTACATCTGGCGCTTGCGAGATGAGCTTTTACAGGCTCTGAAAAAAGCCGACCTCTCGAAAGTACCGGCTGCCGCTGCCGCCTGTGAAGTACCTTCACGCCACTACTGGTGGCTGACTGCCAATCCTAAGATCTGGAGTTATTCCAGTCTGCGGGTCGGCGAAGAGCAGACCTATACGCTGTACAATGACAACGGGAACAAGCGCAGGATTTTCCAGAATTTCCTCGATGCAAAAGCCGGGGATCTTGTGATCGGCTATGAGGCCAATCCGGTAAAGCGAGTGGTAGCTCTGGCCAAGATCACACAGGAAAGCAACGGCAAAGAGATTTATTTTGAAAAGACCGAGAGCCTGACTTCCCCCATTGACTATGCTGTACTGAAGGCTTTCCCTGAGCTGGAGAAAATGGAGTTCTTCGTACAGCCGAACGGAAGCCTGTTCAAGCTCTCGGAGGGTGAGTACAACTTTATTCTGGATCTGATCCGGGATGAAAACCCTGCTCCCGTCCGGCAGGCATCTGCCGACAGCTACACCAGAGCTGATTTTCTGCACGATGTTTTTCTGAGTGAGCAACGCTATGAAGTGTTGGTTTCTTTGCTACGCCACAAGAAAAATATCATTCTGCAGGGTGCACCCGGCGTTGGAAAGACCTATGCTGCCAAACGGCTGGCGTACTCTATAATGGGTCAAGCTGATTCCTCCCGGGTTGAGTTTGTTCAGTTCCACCAGAATTACTCCTACGAGGATTTCATGCTGGGCTACCGGCCGGACGGCTCCGGCTTCAAGCTGACAGAGGGTGTATTTTACCGCTTCTGCCAGAAGGCTTCCAACGACCCCGACCGAGAATACTTTTTCCTGATCGATGAGATCAACCGGGGCAACCTGAGCAAGATCTTCGGCGAGCTGATGATGCTGATTGAAAGCGACCATCGGGGCGAAAAGATCACACTGGCCTATAACGGGATGCCCTTCTATGTCCCGGAAAATTTGTACATTATCGGTATGATGAATACTGCCGACCGCAGCCTGGCCATGATCGACTATGCGCTGCGCAGACGCTTCAGTTTCTTCGAGATCGAACCGGCGTTCACCTCCGATGGATTCCAGAAATATCAATCTGCGCTTGACAATGAAACCTTCAATGCTCTGGTGGAACAGATCAAGGCATTGAACCGGGAAATTACCACAGATGCCTCCCTCGGCCCCGGATTTCGTGTTGGTCACAGTTACTTTTGTCTGGCCGACCCTGCCGCCTGCACCACTGACTGGATGCGCTCTGTGGTGGAGTTTGACCTTCTGCCTACGCTGGCAGAATACTGGTTCGACGCGCCCGACAAACTGCACCGTTGGGAAAAGAATCTGCGTGGTGTTTTCAATGACGACTGACAAAGGGATCTTTATCCAAAACATCTACTACATGCTCTCCTACGCCTATCAGGTGCTGCAGCAGCAGGATTATCAGTGCATCGCCTCGGAAAAGTTTGAGCGTATCGACGATTTGTTTGCTGCCATCCTTGCAAAGGGTGTTTCCCGGCAGCTGAAGCAGGGGCTCTATCGAGAATATGTTTCCCGAAGCGAGACCCGGTCAGTTTTGCGGGGAAAGCTGGATCTTCCGCAGACCATTAAGACCCGTATCCAGCACAAGCCACAGGTCGCCTGTACCTTTGACGAGCTTTCCGAGGATAACCTGTATAACCAGATTCTGAAAACCACCCTGCAGGTGCTGCTTCGGGATAAGAATGTTTCTACTGAGCGCAAAGTGGAATTGAAGAAAGCGCTTCTGTTTCTGGACACGGTTTCTGCACTGCTTCCCTCTCAAATCCCATGGAAGCAGTTACATTATCAGCGGAGCAACCAGAATTACGAGATGCTGTTGAATCTCTGCTATTTCGTGCTGCACGATATGCTGCAGACCACCGAAAACGGCAGCTATAAAATGACAGCATTTTCGGATGAACGCATGGCAAAGCTGTACGAACGCTTTATTCTGGAGTATTACCGACAAAATCATCCCTACCTTACTGAGGTCAAGGCTGCGCAGGTCAAATGGGATCTTGTGGGAGAGCACGATGCTGCCATGCTGCGGTTTCTCCCTGCCATGCAAACCGATATTTTTCTGCGTTTTCGCGAAAAAGTTCTCATTCTGGATGCCAAGTATTACAGCCAGACATTGCAGCAGCAGTTTAATAAAGAGACCCTGCATTCTGCCAACCTCTACCAGATCTACACCTACGTTAAAAATCAGGATGCTGCCCATACTGGAAACGTTTCCGGGCTGCTAGTCTACGCCAAAACGCAGGAAGCCATCACGCCGAATTGTCTCTTCAACTTAGGCGGCAATCAGATCGGTGCACGCACCTTGGATCTCAATCAGGATTTTCGGCAAATCACCGCACAGCTGGATGGAATTGCCCAGCAGTTTTTCGGGAAGCATCCGCTTTGATCTTTTCCATGTCGATTTACCCGCTTTCACACCCGCCCGTCTGTTTTTTCAAACTTTCTCCTCCTAAGTGTCCGAAGGAAAAAGAGGATGCAATCGTGGAGGCATTGAAGCATTTTCAGATGATTTGATACGCAATCACCCCAGAGAGAATAGCCTCTTGTGCGTTCTCTCTGGGGTGATTTTTGCGTTATGCTACTTCCGGGTAGCGCATATATACATACTCGTAGATTTTCTTCTGGTAGGTCTGGATATCGCTTACATCATAGCTATTGGGAAGTTCTTGCCAAAGGGTATTGCGAATCAGGTTATCCACAATCGCCTTAGTTTCCTGCTTGTCCGTCCAATGGTCAAGTTCAGCGATCTGCTGTTTGATTTTTGTCAACAAGTCCACAGACACCTTCTTGATCGTTTCAATTTCCTGCTTCGTGAGGTTCTCCGAAAATAGCAAATCGTACACCGAAAGCTCCTCGTCACTGGAAAAGCCCTCACGCACATAGCGCTGCTGCTCCGTGTCCAGTGAACTTGCAAGCTCCATCAGATCCATGAAGGTTTTCTCAATGGTTGCCCGGTTCTGCTCCGCATTGTAGGCATCGATGATCTCCTGATAGCGGTCATAATAATCAATGCGCCGCGGGTTTGCAAACAGCATTTTCGCCAATTGCTGATTCACCAGTTCATCCAGATCGCGCAGCAAAAGGTTCTTCCGCCGGGTATGGGCGAACTCCCGGCTCAGCAGGTCAAAATCAATTTTGCTGATGTCAAACTGCCGGGAAGGTACAGCCTCCTGATCCGGCTTTTCCACATGGATGTACTCGTTGACAATGCTGTTAATCTGCACCATCAGGTCGGTATTGTCCGCGTGTTTCCGCTTCTGCTGCAAGCCCTCGTAGATGGCGAGAATTGCGTTTTTCCGGGCGCGCACGGCATCGTCCACATCGTCACGGTCCACATAGCGGAACAGCCGCGCCAGTTCAGACGCATAGGTCTGGAAGGTTTTCTTGGTTTCCAACGTCTCGCACATCGCGTTGACTGCATCCTGTACAAGGCTCATCTTTTCAAAGTCCTGTGCATCCACCAGTTCCTGCAGCCGGAACCCGTGTTCTGCCAGAAAGCCGTCCGTTTTTCCGATGACCGTGCGGATGCGCTGAATCAGCTCCGTTTTGTCCACCGTTGGGTCAATGCCCGCCGGGCTGTTCTTGCTGACCGTATAATCTGCCAGAGCCTTGCGCAGTGCCTTTACGATACCAATATAGTCCACGATCAGGCCGTTGCTCTTGCCCTCCGAAACACGGTTTGCACGAGCAATCGTCTGCATCAGGGTATGGGCTTTCAACGGCTTGTCCAGATACAGACAGGACAGACACTTTACATCAAAGCCCGTCAGCCACATGGCACAGACGAACACCACCCGGAACGGATTCTTGCTGTCCTTGAATTCTTTATCCAGCTCCCGCTTTTCCATTTTGGCACGGTGCGGCAGAATATCCAGCCCCCACTTTTTGAAGGTCTGCACCTCGTTCTGCTCCTGACTGATCACCACTGCCATTTCGGTTTCTTTCATCCATGCCAGTTTACGGGCAAGCTCCTGTGCTTCCTGCTGGGTCGCTGTGCCCTGCCGGGCTTCCAGCTCCCTGATCTTTGCCCGCCAGTATTCCTGCACATAGTTGTACATCCGCACACAGGTGACCTTGTTCAGGCAGACAAACATCGCCTTGCCGCTGGTCCAAAGGTCAGAGTAATGCTCCACAAAGTCCTTTGCAATGGAACGCAGCCGTTCATCTGCGGTGAGAATATGGATCTCCTTTGCAAACTCGCGTTCCAGCTTTTCCTCCTGCGAGGGATCAAGGTCGGCAGCTTCAATGGCATCCAGGATCCGCCCGGTGATCTCCGGCTTGTCCAACTGGGCGATCTTATCCGCGCGGTTCTCATAGTACAGCGGTACCGTTGCGCCGTCCTCCACCGCCCGCTTGAAATCATACACCGACAGATACCCGCCAAAGGTGCGCTCGGTAATATGGTCATCCGCCAGCAGCGGCGTACCGGTAAAGCCGATGCGGGACGCCGTGGGCAGCAGGTGCATCATGTTGTCTGCAAAAATGCCGTACTGGCTGCGATGGGCTTCATCCGACAAAATCAGAATGTCGTGATCCGGGTAGATGGGCGGCTCCTTGGGCAGGTTGAACTTCTGGATCAGGGTAAACACAAAGCTGGGGTTGCCCTGCAGCTTTTTTACAAGGTCTGTACCGCTGGATGCAATGAACTGTGAAGCCTTGGTTTTGCCCAGCAGACCGCAGTTTTCAAAGGTATCGCTGATCTGCCGGTTCAGCTCGTCACGGTCGGTCAGTACCACAATAGTGGGCGAGCCTGCAAACTTGCGCCGGATCTTCTGCGCCAGAAAGACCATGGAGTAGCTTTTGCCTGACCCCTGCGTGTGCCAGAACACACCCAGCCTGCCGTCTTTTAACTTGCGGTTCTCGTAAGCACTGACGGCCTCGTTGACGCCGAGATACTGGTGGTTGCGCGCCAGAATCTTGGTGGTGCGCCCACCGGAATGGTCGTAAAGGATGAAGTTTTCCAGCAGATCGAGGAAGGTCTTTTTCTCGCAGATGCCCCGCAGCATGGTTTCCAGTTCCACGCTGCCTACATCGCTTTCCTTCAGACGCTTCCACTCGTGGAAAAACTCGTACTTGCTGCCCAGCGTGCCCACCTTGGCTTCCAATCCATTGGACAGCATAAGGAAGGCATTGTAATAGAACAGCTGCGGAATGGTATCGAGGTAATCCCGATAATTGTCTATGTAGGCGTTCTGCACATCCACGGTGGGCTTTTTCAGCTCGATGAACAACAGCGGAATGCCATTGACAAAGCCCACAATGTCTGTCCGGCGGCGGTACAGTTGCGAGTGGATCTTCATTTCTTTTACGGCGAGGAAATGATTGTTTTCCGGGTTTTTGAAGTCGATCACCGCCGCACTCCGCGTTTCGGTGCGGCCATCCGGCCGCTTGATCGTCACCGGGATGCCATCCCGCAGCAGAAAATACTTTTCCTCGTTGATCTGCATCAGGGATGCGGTGGAAACGTGCGCCGTGAATTTCTTCTGCACCTCGTCCAGCTGGTTCGGGGTGAGCCACGGGTTCAGCCGCAAAAGCGCCTGCCGAAAATACCGGGTCAGCAGCACTTCCCCATAGCTGGTGCGGCCCAACGTCCCGTCCGGCCCCAGCTTTTCGGAGTTGTAAGCCAGCACGACCTCCCAGCCCAGAACATTTTGCAACAAATTGCCTGCGCTGTTCTGGACAAGGACATTTTCGGAGTATTCGCGGCTCATAGGATCACCTCGCCCTATATCATATCGGGGATTGTAGAATCACATCTTTTAGCATTTGTATGTGCCAAAATTTCGCCAACTTTCGTTATTGAGAAACTCGTTGGAATTTCATCCCACCATCCATGTATTTCTTTTAGAACTGGGTACGAATCCCACTTCTTCACAAATGCTTCATTGACTTGTTTCTGTTTATTAGCATCTGTTTCATATAGTTTCCAAACTGCTTCAAATACTTGTTTTTCTTTTGAAGTTATCGGCTTTCCTATTCCTTGATGTATAACCCACAGGGTTTCAATTTGGTCAAAACTTCTTATATCAATTCTAACAAAACCGTCCAAAAATTCATTAGGTTTCAAACAGGTTTCTGCATTCAATGATATTTCTTGCAATAGCTCTGACGCTTTGTGATATTCTTCGGATTCCTTTTTTATTCCTATACATGCATATCCGTTTAACACCTTGGGATAATAGTCAACAAACTTATTAAAACCTCCCACTGAAGACATTCTTATTGCACCCAATGTATCGAGATGATCTAACCAATCCTCCCCTTTGGGCAAATCTTGATATACAAGTTTTCGGTACACTTCTTCCAACACTTCTAATCCGTGCGTAACATCACCTGTAATCGGTGCAAATCTTTCTAACACATGTGCTACTGTCAATCCGCATAAAGCATCATTGTCAATTTGTCCAACAATTTCAACTGCCTTATTTATTCCCACATAATTCTTTCTACTGTCCCCTTTCTCGACATGGCAAACTAATAGTTCTGTTAACAAATCATAGTCAGCTTTTTCATCAGTCACCGCCGCCGACTGTTGAGCTTTTCTAAGGACCTGCTGAAATGCCGGATCTGCAAAAGCTTCAAGCATCCCCTTAACTTCATTAACACGGGGCAATACAGAATTTTCCCAGTTTGTAATTCTCTCATTGGCTTTTGCGTATGCTTCTTTTGTATACTCCTCCAATGCTCTTGGAACCATTTCATTAAAAACCGTTCTAACTCTTTCTTCTGATACACCCTGATTGATAACAATTGTACCAGCCTGAACTAGCTGACTTCCCTCACCGGCCTGTTGGCTCTGTTTGTTAACGTCCACGTTTTATACCTCGTATTATAAAAGAGTAGTATTTATAGACCGCTCTCCAGCGGTATGCTACAA
>OCHC01001720.1_pt1 | contig 15322 bp, 7 predicted proteins | sample 1538641 | NCBI WGS metagenome assembly OCHC01 (sample SAMN04571714, study PRJEB22368) | human gut metagenome | biome: human gut; material: stool | host: Homo sapiens | place: Luxembourg | collected 2012-08-17
CCGGAGCAAAGTAAAAGTGATGAAGTAACTGTATTCACGACAGTCTGAAAAATTCTTTGTCGGTAAACGTCCAAATTGGTAAACGATTAAATTATGGGAATTACAAAATTTGCAGTAAAATACCCGGTCAGTGTATTAATGATCACACTGGGGGTATGTCTGCTAGGAATCATATCATACAATAAATTGGGAACAGATTTATTTCCCGATTTAAAAAATCCGGCTTTATATATCGATTTGCAAGCCGGTGAGCGTCCACCTGAAGAGATCGAAAAACAGTTTGTAGAAAAAATAGAAGCTATGGCAGCACGCCAGGAAGGTGTGAAAGACGTCAGTAGCAGCAGTAAGGTAGGAGGAGCCACGATTACGGTGGAATACGACTGGGATCAGGATATGGATGCCGCCTTTTTGGATTTGCAACGCAGCATGTCTCAAATCGCTCAGGACGAAGAAATCACTTCCCTGAATGTTTCCCGCTACGATGCCAATGCCACGCCGGTCATGATCATTTCCATGAGCCATAAAGAAATCAAGGATATGAACGAACTCCGGAAAATAGCAGAAAACTATATGCGGAGCGAACTGGTCAGACTGGAAGGTGTGGCCGATATCCAACTCAACGGCCAGGAAAATGCTTTTGTGGAGGTCAAAACCGACTCTTATATGCTGGAAGCTTTCAACCTGACTGCCGAAACGATCGCGTCGAAAATAGAAAGTATGAACCGGAATGTTTCGGGAGGTACCATTGTAAACGACGACATCCAATATACGGTAAAAGGGGTGAATTTATTAAAAGACCTGGAAGACATCGGGAATATTATCGTTGCTTTCAAAACCCCCGGTAGTACCGACACCGAGTCGGGGAACAGCTCTACCGTGAAAGCTCCGGTATACCTGAAAGATGTTGCCAAAATCGAACTAAAAAATAAAGATCCTGAAAATCTGGTGCGCTACGATGCCGAACGTAGTCTGAGTATCAGTGTCTACAAAGAGAATAAATACAATACAGTGAAGGCAGTTGAAAATATCACTGCCAAACTGGAAGAATTGCAGAAAAGTATGCCCGGTTATGAATTTCACGTCATCAGTAACCAGGGAGATTTTATCGGAGCTTCGATCGGGGAGGTCAAGGATTCTGCCGTTATGGGTATTTTATTGGCCATGCTGGTATTGTACGTTTTCCTGCGCCGCATCAATACAACCTTGATCGTCAGTGTTTCTATTCCGGTGTCCATCATCGCTACGTTCAATTTGATGTACTTCAACGGATTGACGATCAATATCATGACACTGGGGGGATTAGCCCTGGGAGCCGGTATGTTGATCGATAATGCCATTGTTGTCATGGAGAATATTTTCCGGAATCTGGAAAACGGCCTTTCCCCCAAGGAAGCGGCTATCAAAGGAGCTTCGGAAGTTTCAGGGGCTATCACGTCTTCAACCCTCACGACCATAGTGGTATTCTTACCTATCGTTTACATCCAGGGAGCTGCCGGAGAACTTTTTAAAGAACAGGCCTGGACCGTTTCGTTCTCTCTATTGTCTTCTCTTTTTGTTGCGGTATTGTTAATCCCGATGTTAGCTTCACAATATGTGAAAGCACCTGCCAAAAATCAGGCTTCTTTAAAAATCAAAGGATACGGTCAGTTTGTCGGTAAACTTTTGAAACACCGGTACGCTGTCGTCCTGGCCGCGTTAGTGGTCATGATCGGAAGTTACCTGCTGCTCCCGTTGATCGATAAAGAATTTATGCCTAAAGCAGATTCCCGGGAATTTTCGACTTACATCACTCTGGAACCGGGAACCCGTCTGCAAAGCACGGATAATGCGGCCGCTACCATCGAAAATAGAGTTGGCAGGAGACGATCTGGAATGGATTTTTACTCAGGTTGGACCTTCGACAACAACCGAAAGCCAAACGACTAGCGGGAAACTCGAAGGCGAAAATCAGGCAGAGGTAAAAGTCAAATTGAAAAACAAAGCCAAAGCCGATGCAGATTATATTATCAGTAATCTGAGTCATAATTACACGATTCCCGAGGGCGTGGAGATATCGTTCGAAAAGGAACAATCTGCCTTACAAAGCATCCTCGGAACGGAAGGAGCTCCTGTAATTATCGAGATTAAAGGGGAGGAACTGGAAATGATCGACGAACTCAGCACGGAGGTAAAGGAGAAAATAGCCTCTATCCCCGGACTCTACGATATCAAAACTTCTATGGAACAAGGAGCTCCGGAAGTCAACATCTCTATCGACCGGTTGAAAAGCGGGATTTACGGGGTAGATATCGCTTCGGTGGCCAGTCAGATAAAAGAAAAGCTGAACGGGAAGACGGCCAGCAATTTCGAATCCGAAGGTGAACCGATCGATATCGAAATCAAAGTACCGGAAGTATCGCTCGATGAATTGCAAAATGTTGAAATCGTACAAGGAGAAAAGAAATATCGTCTGGGTGAGATTGCAGAGGTTTCGATTACGACAGCTCCGAAAGAAATCAACCGTAGCAACCAAAACCGGATCGGTAAAGTCACCGCAATGCTCGAAAAGGGCTATACATTAGGCAGTGTCACTCCGGAAATCAAAGCACAGTTGAAAGATATCCAATTCCCTGCTAAATATTCAGCACAAATTACCGGAGAAGAAGAGAAACGGGCCGAATCGTTTCAAGGTTTGTCCTTTGCTCTGATACTATCTATCGTATTGGTATATATGGTGATGGCTTCTCAATTCGAATCCTTGCGTCATCCGTTTACCATCTTGCTGACGATCCCGTTGGCCGGAGTAGGCTGTATTTACGCATTTTTGCTAGCCGGAGCCTCTTTGAATATGATGGCTTTTATCGGTATCATCATGCTGGCAGGTATAGCTGTCAACAACTCCATCTTACTGGTAGATGCAGCCAACAGGCTCAAGGCAGAAGGATTCGCTCTGACAGAGGCCATAAAAGGAGCCGCCCAACAGCGTATCCGCCCGATCATCATGACCAGTCTGACTACTATTCTGGCTTTATTGCCGATGTGTTTCGGATTCGGAGAGGGTGCTTCACTGCGATCCCCTATGGCTTTGGCGGTGATCGGCGGTCTGTTCACTTCTACCCTGATGACATTAGTAGTGATCCCGTGTGTTTACTACATTTTTGACAAAAAAGTCAAAAACGTAGAGAAGATTTGAAAGGCATTTTCGAGCTTTTGACATTTTTGATTCTAAATAAGAAAAAATGAACAAACTAATAAATCGTAAAGTACTGATTTCGATGATCTTCATCGGTTTGACCATGATGGGGTTGTTTTCGTACAGGTACTTACTGATGGAATTATATCCGGATGCGGAGTTCCCCTCCCTGAATGTAACTATTTCCACCAAGACCGAGCTGGATCCGAAGTACATCGAGAGTCAGGCAGCTATTCCGGTAGAAGGCGTAATCAGCGGCTTGGAAGGCGTCGAGGATATAACGACATTGATTTCCAATAGGAACGCCCGTATCACTGTTTCCTTTACCAAAAATACAAATGTCAAATATGCTTACCTGAAGCTGGAAGAAAAAATCAAAGCGATCACCAAAAGTATTCCGGAAGACTTCACCATCCAGGTCAATAAAGCCGGTAGCGGAATGGCCAGTGATCAGTTTATGACTCTACAGATTCTGGGAGACGACGATGTCGATTATGTCCGGAATATCACCGATATCGACATTGCTCCCATCCTTGAAAGTACGGATGGAATAGCCTCGGTCACGGTCATGGGCGGACGTCAGAAGAGCATCGAAATCCTTCTCGACGATGAAAAATGCAAAGCGCTCAATATCACCGCATCACAAGTCAGCTCACTGATCGGCAAGAATATGTCTGAAAAGACCTTCGCCGGTTCGGTATTTCAGGATAACAAACGTTTTTTTGTCAACGTTACGGCAGAATATCTCGCGACAGAAGACCTGGGAAACATCGTTGTATCCGAAGGTCCGGTATTGTTGAAAGACATCGCCGACATCAATTTCGGCATTAAAGAAGAAGAATCCTATTCGCGGGTGAATGGGAAAGAAGTTATCACCTGTGTTATTTCCAAATCTCCGCTGGTCAATATCATCGATCTTTCACAGCGGGTACGGGAAGAAATCGCCCAGTTGAATGAAGAACTGGCTACCAAAGGAGTTTCTATCAAAGTCGATACGGACACAGCCGAAACGATGAGTGAAAACATCAACACCATCATCAATCTGGGTTTGACCGGAGCAATTCTGGCTATTTTCATTCTCTACCTGTTTTTGCGAAACTTCAAGATCGTCACTTTCATTGCCGTGGCAATCCCCATTTCGGTATTCTCTGCTTTTTATTTCTTTTACTTTTTCGGTATCAGTATCAATACACTGACTTTAACTGGTATAGCCCTCGCTGTGGGCATGTTGTTGGATAATTCGGTCGTCGTCATGGAGAATATCTTCCGGTTGCGTGCGATCGGAGTCAATAGTCAGGAAGCAGCGGTAAGGGGCACTCAGGAGGTGGCCAAAGCGGTTATCGCCACTCTGACTACGATCACTGTATTTCTTCCTTTCCTGTTTTCAGACGATTTTATCCTGAAGCTGATCGGTGAACATATCGGCGTGTCGATCATCACGACTCTTATCCTGTCGTTGGTCGTGGCTTTGCTACTGATCCCTATGGCCGTCAATCAATTCATGAAAGGCCAGGGCGACCGGGTAAATTTCAGTACATTATCGATTCATAGCCGGCCGGTACAGATTTATATCGCTTTACTGAAAATGTGCCTGCGCAAACCGGCAGCAGTCGTATTTACTGCGATATTGGTATTGATCGTCACGGTAGCTTTATCTTTGACACTGACCATGAATACGTTAAAAGAAATCGAAGCCGATACGTTCAATGTCTATATGACTTTCCCCAATGGGAATACCCTCAACCGGACAGACGAAACAATAAAAGCTTATGAAGAACGCTTGAACGATATCCAGGAAATCGAACAATACAGTACAAAGATCTATTCCACGGATGCCAGTGTCACCATCAAACTAAAAGAGGACTTCGAAAAGATCAACAAAAAAACACTGAACGAACTCAAGAGTACGATTCTATCCCTCTCCGATGGGTTAAGAGTCAGCGATATCAGCCTCGAAGCTATCGAGAGCAGCGAAAACTTCCGGGGTGGTGGCAGTTCACTCATGGGAGGTGCCGACCAACTGATGAAAAAAATGGGTATGGGTACCCAAACGGAAAAAATTGTCATCAAGGGCCAGGATTTCGAAAAAATGGCTAACCTGGCCGAGTTGCTCAAATTCCAATTGGAAGAATTGGACAATATCAGCTATTCATCGGTCAGTTCATCCCGGGGAAAACCCGAAGCCAGGATCATGTTCGACCAATATCTGATGGGAATCAATGATGTAACTCCGAATAATGTCGTCACCGAGCTCAATAATTTCGCCCCCCAAAATACGACTTCGATCAAATACAAAGCGGGAGATCAGGAGTACGATATCATCATCAAAGACAAACGGCTAGCCGAGAAAAAAGAAGAAGAAAACCAGGATCCGGTACGTACGCTGGAAGACTTGCGCAATATGCAAGTCACCAACACGAATAATTCCCTTACCGAATTACGTAGCTTCAGTAATATCAACCTTACCCGGGGACAAGGAAACATAAACCGGGTCAACCAGGATAAAGAAATCACGGTGAACTACCGGTTCAATTCCGATGTAAACGAATCGAAGAATATTCTGGAAGCCGCAAGGACAGAGATAGACGAACTGGTGCAGAATACCGATATTCCTACCGGCATCGCTGTCGAGGTGGTACATGAAGAGGACGAAACCAGCGAATTCACTTTTCTGATTCTGGCTGCTTTTGTGATCATTTACATGATCCTGGCGTCTGTTTTCGAATCACTTACAGCCCCGATCGTATTGATGTTCGCTATTCCCCTGGCTGCCATCGGTTCCTTACTGGCCTTATTGTTTACCAGCAATTCGTTGATGAATGCCAATGTATTGATCGGTGTCATTATCCTGATCGGTATCGTCGTCAACAACAGTATCATCCTGATCGACTACACTTCGCAATTGCGGCGACAGGGTAACCGTAAACCGCGAGCCCTCATCATCGCCGGAATCTCGAGGGTACGTCCTATCCTGATCACAGCCATCACCACCATCGTGGCCATGTTCCCGTTAGCCATGGGACAAGGAGAATTTGTATCAGGACTCGGAGCTCCTTTCGCCATCACGGTGATCGGAGGATTGACCATGAGTACATTATTGACCCTGGTGATTATCCCCACCCTATATTCCGGTTTGGAAGAAGCACTTCATCGGCTGCGTACCCAGAGTTTAACCCTGAAGATTATTCAACTCACCCTTTTGATCCTGGCAGTCATCGGCATAGTGATGATAACCGACTCGCTGATATGGCAATTGGGTTACTTTGTCGGAGCTATTATACTGATACCGGCAGCCACCTGGTTTATGGAGACTAGTCTGCGTCAGGCCAACAGCCGGATTATCCCTCCGGATCAGGAAATCCATATTTCAATCCGTAATCTGGTGAAGATCTACGGCCGTCCCAATGAATTTCAACGGGAATGGCAATCCGGCCAACGTGTACGGGAACGGCTGGGATTAAAGGAAGAATACCGGCAATGGTCGGATTTAAAACCTTTGGTATGGATGTTACCTATCACCGGCTTCCTGATTTATTTCACCTATTTCTATCAAACATTGACCTTCTGGGCCATCATTTTTGCCGTCTGCACCTGGATGTTGCTGACAAAATTGATTGCCATCGGAGGTGAATATTTTAAAGCTCATGAAATCAAAAGCTTGAGCTGGTGTATACGGGTATGCGGAATCTTCATTTATTACTTTTCGCCCTTGTTTACGCTCATATGGGCTTCTATAAAATTCTCGGATTCCGGCATGGCTATTTTACTCGGTCTCCTTTGGTATGTCGCTATAGTTGCCCGCTATTTATCGGACCGGATCCACAAATACAATATCAACATCGATATGATCGACGGTCGGTTCAGGGAATTGAAAAAAGGAGTATATAAGATCGCCACAAAAATTCCGATGATCGGATACAAGAAAAAACCGTTCAAAGCCTTGAACGCCGTCTCTATGGAGATCCATACCGGTATGTTCGGTTTGTTAGGACCTAACGGTGCAGGTAAAACCACCCTTATGCGTATCATCTGCGGCATATTCGAGCAGAGCTATGGAAAAATATTCATCAATGGCATCGATACCCAGAAAAAACGGGAAGAATTGCAGGGATTGATCGGTTATCTGCCTCAGGAATTCGGTACTTACGAAAATCTGACTTCCTGGGAGTTTTTGGAATATCAGGCTCTCCTGAAAGGAATTTATAATCCCAAAACCCGGAGCAAACGGATCACAGAAGTGCTCGAAGCGGTTCATATGTATGAAAACAAAGATAAAAAGATCGGAGGTTTCTCAGGAGGTATGAAACAACGGATCGGAATAGCACAGACTTTGCTGAACCTGCCCCGCATTCTGGTTGTCGATGAACCGACTGCCGGATTGGACCCCCGGGAAAGAATCCGTTTCAGAAATCTTTTAGTAGAATTGTCGCGCAACCGGATCGTTATTTTCTCTACCCACATTATCGAGGATATCGCCAGTTCCTGTAACCAGGTGGGTGTTATCAACAAAGGGTCGTTGAAATATCACGGAACTCCTTCCGAAATGGTGGAAATTGCTAAAGATGTGACATGGACTTTCGAAATTCCGGCCCGGGAATTTGTAAAATTGCCTTCCGACCTGTTATTGGTACATCATATCCGGAACGGAGAGAATATCAAAGTCAGGTGTCTGTCGGAGACCCAACCGGTTCCCAATGCCGTACATACTTCTCCTCTACTGGAAGACTCGTATCTGTGGTTGTTGAGGAATGTAAAATTAGCTAATCATGAAAATATCATCACTCAATAGACTTGTAAAGCCATGAAATATTACATCACTCCTATAGCAAAACTCGCCCGGTATAATATAAAGATTATCTTCGGCAATAAGTTTATGTATTTTATTCTCAGTGCCGTCGGTTTTTATATCCTGACGGTGGGGTTAAATCTTATTTCGGATTCGGAGATTACGATGGCTACCGGATACAGTATGTTATTAGTGCCTTCTATCCTATTGATCTTCTATCCGACCTGTTTCGGTATACAGAACGACCAGGATGCCAAAATCATAGAAATCATTTTCGGTATTCCGAACTATCGGTATAAAATCTGGTTATTCCGGCTTTTGATCGCCTATATGATTTGTTTTATCATCACTTTGCTTTTAGCTGCCGTCACCGACTGGCTGGTTGTAGAGGTACCTCCCCTGCAACTCGCTTTGCAAAGTATGGTACCTGCGCTTTTCATCGGTTTACTGTGTTTTATGCTCAGTACACTCATCCGGAATGGCAACGGTACGGCAGTAATGATTATCATTATCGGTTTATTACTGTTCGCATCGAGTAAAATTCTGGACGTCAGCAAATGGAATGTATTTTTGAATCCCTTTGACGTCCCCTTGGATAAAAATCCGCAAATTTTTTATAACACCCTGTTCGACAACCGATTGATTATCTTACTCTCTTCCTTCATATTCTTATTGGTAGGACTTTACAAGACACAAAACCGGGAGAAATTTATTTAATTTTCTCCCGGCAGGTTAAGCCCAACCATCTCCGATGTATACCGATAGGAGCTGGTGGACTCAAATCGTCCTTTTCAATTTCTCATTGATTCTGGAGCGGACTTTAATCATGGCATTCTTTTTCTTAATCCATTCGACAAGCCGTTCCATATCGCCTGCATTTTGAAATTCCAGAATCTTCTCGTCAGCCTCGCGGCAAAGGATTTCTATCCGGCGCATCTTATAATTATCTACAATTTTAGGCAATAGTTCGTCGAGCATCATCTCCTCGGTCCGCATCGAGGAATCTTTCAGGGTCCAAAGTTTACTCAATTCATAGGGTTCGCTCAGAATATCCGCGACAAGTTCACAAATCGACACATCCGGGTTACCGATAAAATACTTAGAAGGGATAAATCCGGGATTCCGATAATTCTTCCGGTATTCATTCTGAATTTCTCTCAAACGGGGATTCAACATTTCCAGTTCGTCCTCAGCCAGTTCGTGAATGATATATTCCCCGACAGTAACCGAATAAGGCATCCCGTCACGCTCTTCTTCGTAAAGCTCCTGTCCTCCGAAGAGCAACAAATAACGCACCAACACCATTTCTTCGGTGTCGCAAGGCGTCACCTGAACAGTCTTGGCCGGAGTCAGAGTCACCCGAGGGGGCTGTTGAGTGGGCGATTTATAGGGCAAAGGGGTCGGATCACCGACTTTTTCTTTCCGGATACGGGCGATCTCATTGTAAAGGAGCTTTTCTTCCACCTTCATTTGGTTCGCTGTCTCCTGAACATATACCGAACGGGTGATCGTATCGGGAATCAACGAAATACTCCTGACGATATCTGTAATCAACTTCGCTCTTTCTATCGGATCACTACCCGCTTGTGTCAACAATAATTTTGTCTTGAAATGAATAAAATCCGTTTCATGCCCGGAGATATACTCCAACACTTCTTCGGCAGTATGCGCCTGCGCATAGGAATCGGGGTCCTCGCCGTCGGGCAAGGACACGACACGGACATTCAATCCCTCTTCGAGTACCAGGTCGATCCCGCGTAGAGACGCTTTTATTCCCGCAGCATCACCGTCGTAGATGATCGTTACATTCGGGGTCAAACGGCGGATCAGACGGATTTGTTCGATCGTCAGAGAAGTACCCGAAGAAGCCACGGTATTTTCTATCCCCTTTTGGTGAAAAGAGATCACATCGAGATATCCCTCTACCAAATAACAACGATTGTGCTGTACAATACTTTTCTTGGCAAAATAGATCCCGTACAGCGTACGGCTCTTGTGGTAAATCTCGGACTCCGGAGAGTTGAGGTATTTGGCACTTTTCTTATCGTTGGTCATAATCCGGCCACCGAAAGCAATGATCTTACCGGCCAAATCACGAATCGGGAACATCACCCTGGCACGGAAACGATCGAACAGTCCGCGTTCCGATTCTATGGTCAGTCCCGTTTTTACCAAAAACTCTTTTTTATATCCTTTTTCTAAAGCTGCTTTCGTGAAACCGTCCCAAGCTTCGGGACAATACCCCAGACCGAATTTCTCGATCGTCCGATCATCCAATCCCCGACGACGAAAATACCCCAACCCCACCGATTTCCCTTCATCGGTATGCAACAATTGCTGTACGAAAAATTCTTCGGCATAATTGGTCACGATCAGCATACTTTCCCGCTCGCTCTTCTCTTGCTTTTCGTGTTCCGAGAGCTCTTTTTCTTCGATGATAATATTATATTTAGCCGCCAGCCAACGCAAAGCCTCGACATAAGACAATTGTTCGTGTTCCATAATGAAATTCACCGCATTCCCGCCTTTCCCGCATCCGAAGCATTTATAAATACCCTTCGACGGGGAGACCGTAAAAGAACCTGTTTTTTCATTATGAAAAGGACAACAGCCCACATAATTCACCCCTCTCTTCTTCAGACTTACAAAGTCGGAAATCACTTCGTAAATATCTGCAGCATCGAAAATCTTCTGTATCGTCGCTTGATCAATCATAGTACAAAGGTAAGAGGTAAAAAGGAAAAAGATAAAAGGTAAAAGGTAAAAAGTAAAAGGTTTTTCTATTTATTATATTTCACAGTATTTTAACTACATTACAATCACGCTTTGGCACAATATTTGTACTTTTGCGTCCCATGGAAACGATATATATTCAAAACGTTTTCATGTGCAAATTTAATTTTATCATGACAGAAAGCGAATTTAATCGGACAAGAGAAGAACTATTAGAAAATATTTCTGAGTTATTTTTAAAATATGGCTTAAGAAGTACTTCAATGGACGATATCTGTTCGCATCTCAAGATCTCGAAAAAAACTTTATACCAATATTTCAGTAATAAAGACGATCTTGTCGAACAGATCATGATGCACCGTAGAAATAATTACCGTACACAGAAGGATATCGAAGAACTGAAACAACATAATTCTATAGAGATCATGTTGACGATCAGAGACCATATCATCCGGAGCTTCAACAGCAGGATGCCGGCGAATTTATTCGATTTAAAGAAATACCATCCGGATGTTTATCAACGAGTAAATAACAAAGATCAGATTTTTATCCAAAATTTATTTAACGAAGTGATCGACAAAGGGATACGGGATGGTTATTTCCGGTCTGATATCAATCGTGAGATCCAGGTCTACCTGTTTGTAAAGCAAATGTCTCTCATCGGTGAGCCGGAAATGATCAGTGAATTGAAATATCCGATTTCTACGATCGTCTCTACGATTGTAGAAAATATTATCCGCAGTTTCGCGACTCCCCAAGGGATGCATGAATTGGAACATTTACTTTATAATAAACCTCATGAAAAAACAACTAAGCCATGAAAAAGAACAGATCTAACTTTCCCAGGAGCTATGCTGTTTAGCTGAATTTCGGGATATAAACGTGTATAATCAAAATCAAAAATCTAATAATTAAAGAGAATGAAAAGAGGAGTATTAATCATTTTTGTTGCGATTCTCATTCCGTGTTTGCTGCAAGCCCAGACCACACCGAATGATCCCCAGCGTCTGACGCTAGAACAAGCGGTAAATTTTGCCGTAGAGCACAACAAAGAACTACAGGCATCCCAAATGAATATCGAATTGAGAAATAAAATGGTGACAGAAGCCATTTCTCAAGGTTTGCCTCAAATCAACGGCGATCTGAACTATAGCACCAATTTCAGATATAAGATGAGTTTCCCTGGATCGGAATCGTCTACCGTACTGAAAGACCAGTCGAGCGTCGGGGTTACCGTTAACCAACTGCTATTCAGTGGTGAATGGATATTGGGAATACAAACCAGTAAGATTGCTAAACTGATTGCTTCTCAGCAAGTGGATGTAACCGAATTGGATATTAAAGAAACGGTTTATAATTCGTATTATACCATCCTGGTGAGCGAACGCCTGATGGAAATCGTAAAGCAGAACCTGGAAAATATGAGCCAGATACAGCGTCATACCGAAAATATGCTGGCAGCAGGTACTGCCGAGCCGACAGACGTCGATCAGATCCGCATCACTGTCGGACAGTTGAAAAACAGCCTTCTGGCTATGCAACGGACAGTAGACGTAAACTATAATTTACTGCGCCTGCAACTGGGTTTACAAGCCGGGACTCCGATCACCCTGGCCGATCAACTGGATAATTTTCTGGAAGTCGGTAATTTCCTGAAACTGGCCGGCCAAGAATTCGATATCAACCAGAATGCCCAATACAAACTGATGGAGACCCAGGAGGAATTACAAAAGAAAATGGTAGGATTGAAAAAATGGGCTTATTCACCGACGATCTCTGCAAACTACGGTTACACCTATAAAATCCTGAAACCTAGCTTGGATTTCAGTCCGAAACATTCAGCTACCATTACGATGAGTATTCCTATTTTTTCAGGTCTGCAACGTAAAGCGCAGCTCGATCAGGAGAAAATCACGCTGGAACAAACCACGCTGAACAAGAGTTTATTGGCGGATCAATTGAACTTACAGGAAGAGCAATATAAATTCGCCCTGAAAAATGCTTTGGAAGATTATAACCTGCAAAGTGAGAATATTCAGGTTGCCCGGAAAGTGCTGGAAAATTACCAGTATAAATACAATGCCGGAGCCGTATCCAGTTTAGATCTGACCCAGGCCAACAATAATTACCTGACCGCAGAAAACAACTATACTTCGGCTTGTTTAACATTATTACAGGCACAAACTCAACTGGAGAAACTGTATAACGAGCTAAAATAATCAGGAGTGAATAGTCGGAAAGCGATCTTTTAGCTCTGTAATTGAAAAAGAAACAAATTAAATATTGAAAACAATGATAAAGAACGTAATTTTATCTACCCTCGCGATTGCTGTATTAGCCGGTTGTTCAGGAAAGAAAGATTCTGACAAAGATACCAGCGTAGTTGAAGCTATCCCGGTGAAAGTTCAAAAACTGGAAAAAGAAAACATTGCCCGTACCCTGGACTACACAGCAAATTTACAGGCAGACGAGCAAGTGTATTATGCACCTGCAGCTACCGGACGTATTGAAAAAATCTATGTAGAAGTTGGGGACCGGATTAAAAAAGGACAATTATTAGTCGAAATGGACCGGACGAATCTGCAACAAGCCGAAGTCCAGTTAAAAAATCTGGAAACCGAATACAACCGGGCTAAAATGCTGAATGAAACTCAGAGTATCAGTAAGCAAGCCTACGATGCTGCAGTGACCCAATATGAGGTAGCTAAATCGAACGTAGACTTCCTGAAAGAAAATACCCGGATGTTGGCTCCTTTCAACGGAGTAGTGACCGGAAAATATTTCGAAAACGGAGAAGTATATACAGGAGCTGCTTTCGGTGGTGCTTCCAAACCATCGATCATTGCAATTGAAAAAATCAATCCCCTGAAAGCCTACGTAAATCTTTCGGAACAATATTTCTTATCGGTAAAGAAAGGCACGAAAGTAGAATTGAAAAGTAACCTTTACCCCGACCGGATATTCGAAGGACAGGTAAGTATCGTTTATCCGACGATCGATCCGGCTTCGAGAACTTTCACCGTTGAAGTGAAGATTCCGAATGATGACGAAGCATTACGTCCCGGTATGTACGGAACCATCAATTTCTTTATCGGAAATACCGAAACCGTTGTTGTTCCTGCTATCGCTGTGTTGAAACTTCAGGGTGCGAATGACCGCTACGTATTCATCAACAAAGACGGTAAAGCCAAAAGAGTATCCGTGAATTTAGGGAAACGTTTTGAAGATAAGATCGAATTGATCAGCGACGAAATCCAGGAAGGAGACGAATTGATCGTTGTCGGTCAGGGACGTGTTATCGACGGTTCACCCATTACTATCACTCAATAAGATAAATACATCAAATAAATAGTAAGAATATGAGTATATACAATACAGCGGTCAACAAGCCTATTTCCACATTAATGGTATTTATCGCCATTATGGTATTAGGTGTTGCCTCTTATATACAGTTGCCGGTGGACCAATACCCTAAGATGGACCCGCCCTACCTCACAGTGATGGCAACTTATCCGGGAGCGAATGCTTCGGATATTGAGGAAAATGTAACCAAAATCCTGGAAGATCAATTGAACTCCGTAGATAATCTGAAAGAGATGACCTCTACGTCCTATGACAACTTAGGAGTAATCTCTCTGGAGTTCGAATGGGAAGCCAATCTGGACGAAGCATCCAACGACGTACGTGACGCTGTCGATAAAGCAATGCAAAATTTGCCGGACGATATCGACCGACCGACCATTATGCGTTTCAACACGTCTATGATGCCGATCCTGATTTATGCCGTCACGGCCGACCAATCTTATCCCGGTATAGACAAGATTCTGGATGACAAACTGATCACCCGTTTGAACCGGGTAGACGGTGTAGCTTCTGTGATCGTTGCCGGAGCACCGGAACGTGTGGTTTATGTCGATTTAGACCCGAATAAACTGGATGCTTACAACCTGACTCTCGAACAGATCGGTAACAAAATTCTGGCAGAGAACAAGGATGTTTCTTCCGGTAATGTGAAAATGGGGCTGATGGACTATGCTTTGCGTATAGAGGGTGAATTCGAGGAAAGCGACCAGATCAAAAATATCGTACTCGGCACTCAAAACAATAAAACCATCTATTTGCATGATGTTGCTGTCGTGCGGGATACGATCAAAGACATCACACTGGAACAAACGATCAACCGGGGACGCGGTGGTGTACTGATGATCACCAAACAAACCGACGCCAATGCCGTTGCCGTAGCTAAAGAAGCGAAAAAGCAACTGGAATTGGCAATGAAAGAATTGCCTTCGGACATCAACTTCCAAATCATTTCGGATAACTCGGACTTTATCGTAAAGTCGATCAACAACCTGCAGGAAACATTGATGTACGCTTTGATCTTTGTGGTATTGGTCGTATTTCTGTTCTTAGGACGATGGAGGGCCACCTTTATCATTGCTCTGACCATCCCGATCTCACTGATTGTCGCCTTCATCTATTTGTTTGCAACGGGTGAGTCTCTGAACGTAATTTCACTGTCCTCCCTCTCTATTGCAATCGGTATGGTGGTAGACGATGCCATCGTAGTGTTGGAAAACATAACGAAACATATCGACCGGGGAAGCCGGCCACGTGAAGCAGCCAAATAC
>OCHC01001722.1_pt1 | contig 15309 bp, 18 predicted proteins | sample 1538641 | NCBI WGS metagenome assembly OCHC01 (sample SAMN04571714, study PRJEB22368) | human gut metagenome | biome: human gut; material: stool | host: Homo sapiens | place: Luxembourg | collected 2012-08-17
CCTGCCGCTATTTTTTCAGCTGGTTATGATTCCCGGAATAATTCGTCATAGGTGGTGTGCAGGGCGTCTCGGATGCCCCGGAGCTGGGTGGCTTCAATATGTCGGACACCACGTTCGATCTTCACCAGTGTCTCACGGGTCATGTTGATGCCCTCCAGCTGCAGCAGCTGCACCAGCTGGGTCTGCTTGATGTGTTGAGCCAGACGGATGCGGCGTATATTCTCTCCGATGCGGATGCTGTCCTGCTTGATTTTCTGTTCCACGGGTTTACCTCCCATAAAATTATGGTTCGGGGTACTCTGATATTTGCTGCTCAATTTGCCGGACGATATCGCTGGGCGGAATATCCAGCGCCTGTGCGATTTTGAAAAGGGTATCGAGGGTGGGACTCCGCAGTCCACGCTCGATTTTGCTGTAATGGGTGCGGTCCAGACCGGCCAGACCGCTGAGGACCTCCTGTGACATTCCCTTTCGGAGCCGATAGCTTTGAATCACCTGCCCCACCAGAGCGGCGCTGACCATGACCTCACCTTCTTTCCCTGTTATCATAACAGGAAGCAAAGAACGGAATGAGGTCACTTGACCCCGACGACAAAAAGGTGTAGAATGGACCTATCTAAATTGGGGGGTGGAATAGATGAAGCGGGTGGAGATACTGGTGGAGGAGAGCCTATACGAATTCTACCGGAAGGTAGGGGCGCAGGCCGGGGGCCTGCCGGCGGATGCACTGCTGAAGCTGGCAGGGGAGTTGTCGCTGCAGGCGCTGGAGAAAAAGCGGCGGCCGTGAGAAAGGAAAAAACCGTGGAAGCACAGCTTCCACGGTTTTTTGAACGTAAATTTTACTCGGCGGGGTAAACAGAAACCTGCTTACGATCCTTGCCCAGACGCTCGAAGCGAACCACACCGTTGGCCTTGGCGAACAGGGTGTCGTCGGAGCCACGGCCCACGTTGGCACCGGCGTGGATGTGCGTGCCACGCTGGCGAACCAGAATGTTGCCGGCCAGAACGTGCTGACCATCCGCACGCTTGGGACCCAGGCGCTTGGACTCGGAATCACGGCCGTTCTTGGTGGAGCCCATACCTTTTTTGTGGGCGAAGAATTGCAGACCAATGTTCAGCATATTTCAGTACCATCCTTTCTGTAAGGGTAGAGAAGAGGAGGGCGGTCAGCCTTCCATAACTTCAATGTTATCGGGATATTCGTCGTGAAGCTGCGCCAGATAGACCATCAGCCCCGTCAGAAGATTCTGACAGGTGGACTCGGCCGTGTTGGCCAGTCCGCCGGGGAGCCGAAGGGAGATCGAGGCATCCGCTTCCCGCACCTTTACCGCAGCACACAGACCCATCACGTCGTTTACGGTGGCCTCCACCAGACGGACGGCGCTGGTAATGGCGGCGCAGACGATGTCTTCGCCGGATTCTCCCCAGCCGCTGTGGCCCTGCACGTCAAACCCGATGATGCGTGCATCCTCCGTGAGGAATGTAACGGTCGTCATGCCTTAGAAAGAGATCTTGCCGATCTCCACCTTGGTGTAGGGCTGACGATGACCCTGCCGTTTGCGGTAACCCTTCTTGGGGGTGTACTTGAAGATACGGATCTTCTTGCCCTTGCCGTTCTTCACCACGGTGGCATCCACCTTGGCGCCCTCCACCACGGGAGTACCGAACTTGGAGTTCTCGCCGTCCACGATGGCCAGCACCTGATCAAAGACCACGGCGTCGCCGGCGTTGACGTCCAGCTTCTCGATGAAAAGCGTATCACCCTCGGAAACGTTGTACTGCTTACCACCGGTCACGATAATTGCCTGCATTACTTGTTGCACCTGCCTTTCCTTTATAACGGACTCGCTGTCGGGGGCGTCGGCTGCGGGAGCCGAAACTTCTACCCATTCAAAGCGGCTTATAAAGTATACCAGCCGGGCGCAACTTTGTCAACGCCTTTTGGGGAGATTTTGCGGCGTTTTCTTCGGAATATTCAAAAAAATGTCATGACTTTTTCCGTACAATGGGGTACAATGAATGAAAATAAGTGTTTGGAGGAAATTTCCCTTGAGAAAGCTCTATGACGCCGCAGACCGGTTCTGCGCCCGGCATCCCCGCTTCGGCGTGCCGGATCTGATGCGCTATATCGTTATCGGCAATGTGGTGGTGTTTTTCCTGATCATGCTGACCAGAGGCACCAATGCCAGCGCCCTGAACTTCCTGTATTTTGATCCGCAGATGGTGCTGCGGGGTGAGGTGTGGCGCATCGTCACCTACATTTTCGTACCCAGTACCACCAGTGTGTTCTGGCTGGTGGTGGAGCTGTATTTCTACTACTGGATCGGCTCCACGCTGGAGCGGGAGTGGGGAACGGCACGGTTTAACCTCTACTATTGGAGCGGCGTGCTGCTGACGGTCATCGGCGCTCTGCTGGCCAGCGCCATTACGGGCGGCAACTTTGCAGTGGCGGGGACGAGCTACGTGAACCTGTCCATGTTCCTGGCCTTTGCGCTGCTGTTCCCCAATACGCAGGTGCTGCTGATGTTCATCATCCCGGTGAAGATGAAGTGGCTGGCCTACATCGATGTGGGACTGTTTGCGGCGGGCATCATTCGGGCCATTTTGGTGCGGAACTGGGGCGGCGTGATTTTGCCGGTCATGGCGCTGCTGAACTTCCTGATCTTCGCATGGCCCACCCTGCAGGGCTGGGCGCAGCGGCAGCAGTATCAGCACTCCCGGCAGGCGGTGAACTTCAAGAAGGCCGTCCATCAGCAGCAGAAGCAGCAGGGGTATCACCACAAGTGTGCCGTGTGCGGCCGCACGGATACGGACTATCCGGAGCTGCAGTTCCGGTATTGCAGCAAGTGCGTGGGCTATCACTGCTTCTGTCAGGATCATATCTTCTCCCACGTTCACTTTACGGAGTGAGGAAAACAGAAGAAACAGAGCGCCGGTCCATACGGATCGGCGCTCTGTTTTTTGACTTTTTGTGCGCTTTATGTATCCAGCTCCAGCAGGTGGAGGCCGTAGTCGTTGAGGTAGGGCTTCACCAGATCATAGGGGATGAAGAAGGTCTGCTCACCGGCGGAATAGGGGGCGATGTCGTAGGTGTTGAAGACGATGGTCACACCCTTAGCGTTATAGAACACGCTGCGCTCGATCCAGTCCAGCACCGTTTTGTCGTAGTCGCTGAAATAGGAGGTGTCGCCGCTGTCCTGAATCTGACGGAGGATCAGCTGGTACACGGCCTCCTCCAGTTGGTTGATGTCGGTGGCCAGATCCGTGACGGACACGGTCTTGCCGGTGGAGAGGTCGAAGGAGACGGCCTGCCGCCAGGTGCTGGGGTGGGCGCCGCCGGTATAGGAGACATAGGACAGGGTGACGCACAGCAGGCGCTCATTCTGCCACCAGGAGATCCCTGCCTCATCCCGATAGGCGAAGTCCTCGGTTTTCCAGCGCTCTCCGCCGGTGATCTTGTACTCCTCACGAGCCATCTGCTCCATCTCGTCCAGCATATCCACCTGCTGATCCCGCCAGTCGGTGAACCAGTCGTTGATGCGCTGCACGGCGGCCTGCCGGTTCTTGGCGGCGGTGTCGCTGTTGTCAGGGCTGCCGGTGAGGGTCAGCACGGGGATCTGATATCGGGCGGTGAGCAGCACTGTCTCGTCCTGCTCACTGACGGTATATTGCCGCTCGGTCCACTCCGTGGAGATGACAGGGACGTCCGGGGAGGTCACAGTCACTTTCGGGGTGTCGTCTACCATCATGGTGTTGGCGGCGGAGACCTTGCAGCCGGTCAGCAGGCCCGTCAGGACGGTACATAAGACCAGCAGCATGGCCAGAGCCAGTAGCTTTTTCATGGGGGTTCACCTCACAGAAGGATGGGGTTCGTGCGCCAGTCGCTGCCGCAGACGCTGCGGGAGGACTGGGGATAGGTCAGGACATAGAGATCTGTCCAGAGAGCCTCCCGGCGGAAAAGAGTCTCCGCCGCAGGCCCCAGGCGGGACACGTCACCGGGGCGGGTCAGTACCGGTGCGCCCTGCCGCTGCATCTGCCGCAGCAGATCCCGGCCCCGCTCGTTGGCAGCCAGCACACGGAGATAGGGGATACCGCCCGCCGGGGGCGTGACATCCAGCCACGCCGACAGCAGCATCCGCCGCAGCCGGGAGGTGGGGTAGCGCTTGGTTTTGGCGGTCTCCAGCAACTCCTCCGGGGAGCAGGAGGTGCGTACCGCCTGATAGAATCGGTGGTACAGGCCCTCCTTGCCGCCGTCGTAGGGGAGGAAGTCCTCCTCCCGCAGCTGCCGAAGCCGGGCTAAAATGGCCCGGTGGCAATAGGAGAGGTCCGCCGGGGCCTGTCCCAGCGCCAGTTCCCGCCGCAGCACCTGCGCCGCGGGGGCGGGAAGATAGGAGAGGGCTTCGTCGGTACGGCCGGAGCGCAGCAGCGTCCGCAGATAGGAGGCGGAGGCCGTGTCACCGGAGGGTGCGCCGTCGTGGCCGGCACCCTGACGCTGAACGGCCAGCGGCTCCATGGGAGCCTTCTGCCGCCGCAGAGCCTTCAGGTACTCGATGGCCAGAATGTCGTTAGGACGGGAGAGCATCCGGGGGGGAGCGCCCAGCTCCTCCGCCGCCTGCTGCCGGGCCGGGGCATAGGCCATGCCTTGGGCCAGCAGCTGCCGGATGCGGGGCATCAACTCCGGGCGGGAGAGAGCCGCCTCCGCCGCCTGTAAGGCAGTCAGGTCACCGCACTCGCTGCCGAAGGCCAGATGGGACACCACGCCGGTGGAGGTCAGCAGCTCCACACCGCCGTCGGCAAACCGCTCCGCCGAGGCCATGGCCCACGGGGTGGGCAGCTCCAGCACCAGATCGGCGCCGCAGCGGACGGCCATCTCTGCACGGGCGTGCTTGTGCGCCACGGCGGCGTCGCCCCGCTGGACAAAGTTGCCGCTCATGGCGCATACAAGGGGGGCGTCGTACTGCCGCCGCAGGCCCTCCAGCATCCGGGCATGGCCCAGATGGAAGGGATTGTATTCACATATGATACCAATGGCGTTCACGATGTTCCCCCTTAAAATGTTACAAAAGGTTACAATTCAGTTGCGGGATACACGGATTTGTGGGAATTTCTCTGGTTTCAACGGAGAAATAAACAATTTGTCGGGTATTTACGAGATCTTGCCAGAATCATACCATACATTCGCAGATTTTGCAACGGAACACTTGGGCGTTGCTTTTTTCCGGCGGTGTGATACAATAGGGCCAACTGATAAATGAAAGGCGGTAATCGCAATGAACAGCGCTGAAAAGCTCCGACTGCTGCGGCAGCGGATGCAGGAGCAGGGCATGGACGCCTATGTGGTGGTAACGGATGATTTCCACGGCTCGGAGTACGTGGGTGACTTTTTTAAGGCCAGGGAGTATCTGTCGGGCTTCACCGGCTCTGCCGGTACGCTGGTGGTGCTGCCGGACAGCGCCGCCCTGTGGACGGACGGACGGTACTTTTTGCAGGCGGCGGATCAGCTGGCCGGGAGCACCATCGACCTGATGCGGGCGGGGCAGCCCGGCGTTCCCACCATCGGGGCTTTTCTGGCACAGAGGGTGCCGCAGGGAGGCACCGTGGGCTTCGACGGACGCACCGTCAGCAGTCTTTTTGCCCGGACGATGGCCGCTGCGCTGGAGGGGAAGAACGTCCGCTTCGCCTATGAGCAGGATCTGGCCGGGGCTGTGTGGCCGGACCGGCCGGCGCTGTCGGCGCAGCCGGTGTGGGAGCTGCCGGCGGAGTGCGCCGGGCTGACCCGTGAGGAGAAGCTGCATCTGCTGCGGGAGAAGATGCGGGAGACCGGGGCAGAGGTACTGGTGCTGACGGCGCTGGACGAGGTGGCGTGGACGCTGAACCTCCGGGGCGACGACGTGCGCTGCACGCCGGTGTTCCTGTCCTTCCTGCTGCTGCGGCAGGAGGAGGCCACCCTGTGCGTGCAGGAGCAGAGCCTGTCCGGGGAACTGAAGGAGAAGCTGGTGGCCTGCGGCGTGGCACTGGCCCCCTATGAGAGCATTTATGACCGGCTGCGGGCCATCCCGGCAGGGACGACGGTGCAGACGGACAGCGCTACCGCCAACTACTGCGTATTGCAGAGTCTGTCCGGGGCCAAGGTGCTGGACAGACCCAGCCCGGTGCAGCTGATGAAGGCCATGAAGACCCCGGCGGAGCAGGAGAACTTCCGTGCCGCCCACATCAAGGACGGTGTGGCGGTGTGCCGGTTCATCTGCTGGCTGCAGAGCCATGTGGGCAAGGAACCCATCACCGAGTGCAGCGCTGCCGCCAAGCTGGAGAGCTTCCGGGCTCAGCAGCCGGACTATCTGGGGCCAAGCTTTGACTCCATCATGGCCTTCGGCCCCCACGGAGCCATCGTCCACTATGAACCCACGGCGGAGACGGATGTGCCGCTGGAGCCCCGCAGCTTCTGCCTGGCGGATACCGGCGGACACTATTTGCAGGGGACCACGGACATCACCCGTACCATCCCGCTGGGGCCGCTGACGGAGGAGGAACGCCGGGCCTATACGGTGGTGCTGAAGGGCCATCTGCGGCTGGGAGCGGCCCGGTTCCCGGAGGGCCTGTGCGGGCAGAATCTGGATATTCTGGCCCGGCTGCCTCTGTGGGAGCAGGGGATGGACTACAACCACGGCACCGGTCACGGCGTGGGGTATGTGCTCAGCGTCCATGAGGGGCCGCAGCGGCTCCACTGGCGGCTGCCGGAGAACCAGAAGGTCACGGCGCTGGCAGAGGGCATGGTGGTATCCAATGAACCCGGCTACTATGCCGCCGGACAGTTCGGCATCCGCCATGAGAATCTGGAGCTGGTGCAGCGGGACGGCGAGAACGAGTATGGCCGCTTCCTGCACTTCGAGCCGCTGACCATGGTTCCCTTTGACCGGACGGCGCTGGAGCTGAACCTGCTGTCGGAGGAGGAACTGGCGCTGCTGAACGCCTATCATGAGAAGGTGCGGGCTGCCATCGCACCCCATCTGGATGGAGAGGAGCTGGCGTGGCTCATGGCCGCTACGGCACCCATCCTGCGGTAAGAGAAGAATAGAAAAAGCCGTCCCCGGCCAGTGGCCGGGGACGGCTTTTTTATACGGGAAGCTCATCGTTTCAGCAGGGCTTGGCGGCGCCGCCAGTCCGGCAGGTAACGCTCCACCTCGGCGTAGAAGGCGGGGCTGTGGGCCAGCTCATGCACCACCACATACTCGATGGCCTCCGGGGGATAGGCCATCAGGTACAGGGAGAAGCAGAGGCTGTTTTTCCCGGAGCAGCTGCCGAACCGTGTCCGGGCGGAGGTGATCCTGATCCCGGTGGGGCGGACGCCCATGACCCCGGCCCAATAGGCCACCCGCTGCGGCAGAAGGGTCTTGGCCTGCTGGCGAAGGGCCTCCTGCTCCTGAGGGGTGGGCTCCGGGTGCTCCGCCCGATACCGGCCCTGACGCTGCTGCTGGCGATGGATCCATGTCTCGTGCTTTTCCACGAAGGTGCGGATCTCCTCCACCGGGAGAGTCATGGGCGCCCGTACCACCACGCTGCCGGACTGGTCCACCTGTAGGGCCACGGTGCGGCGGCGGCTCCGCACCACCCGATAGTCCGTCATCGCTCTGCCACCCAAATGAATCGGGGGCCGTGATAGCCGTCCCGGTCTATTATTTCCGTCCACATGGACGCAGGGCGCACCCATAGGCCGCCGTCGCCGTAGAGGGCCCGGTACACCACCAGCTCCTCCAGCGTCTCCGAGTGGCGGGCGATGCCCAGCACCTGATATTCATTGCCCTTGAAGTGGCGATACCGCCCCGGTTGAATGTCCGCCATATACTCCACCTCCGTTTTTGGGAACAGTATACCACATCGGTTCCCAAAAGGCAAAAACTGTGTTATCATACAGGAAAGGACATATGCTGAAAGGGGAGACTGCACCATGAAGAACACCACCCTGTGCTACATCGAAAATCCGGCCGGGGAGTATCTGATGCTCCACCGGGTGAAGAAGGAGAACGACTGCAACCACGACAAATGGATCGGTGTGGGCGGCAAATTCGAGGACGGAGAGAGTCCGGAGGAGTGCGTCCTGCGGGAGACGCTGGAGGAGACGGGGCTGACTCTTACCGACTATCGGTATCGGGGGATCGTCACCTTTGTCTCCGACCGGTGGGAGACGGAATATATGCATCTGTTCACCGCCACCGGCTGGACGGGCCGCATCCGGGAGGATTGCGACGAGGGCGTGCTGGAGTGGATCCACCGGGATCGGCTGGCGGCCCTGCCCCAGTGGGAGGGGGACCGCATCTTTCTGGAGCTGCTGCGGCGGGAGGTGCCGTTCTTCTCCCTGAAGCTGCGCTATGAGGGGGAGCGGCTGGCCTATGCCGCCCTCAACGGAAGGGAGATGGAGCGATGAAGCTGCTGGTCAGTGCGTGTCTGCTGGGAGTGGCCTGCCGCTACGACGGGCGGAGCAAGCTCCACCCGCTGGCGCAGAAGCTATGCCGCCGCCATGAGGTGATCCCCGTGTGCGGGGAGATCTTCGGGGGGCTGCCCACGCCCCGGCTCCCCTCCGAACGCCGGGAGGGCGGCGTGTTTGCAAGCGACGGCGGTGATGTCACCGATGCCTTCCGCCGGGGGGCGGAGGAGGTGGTGCGTCTGGCCCGGCTCACCGGGGCACAGGCGGCCATTCTGAAGGAGCGCAGCCCCTCCTGCGGCTCCGGGGAGATCTATGACGGCACCTTCACCGGAACGGTGGTGGAGGGCTGGGGCGTGACGGCGGAGCTGCTGCGCCGGGAGGGCATCCCGGTGCTGGGGGAGTCCCGGATGGGAGAACTGCTGACAGAGGGCGAGGCGTGTTTGGTCAAAATCACAAGAGACCCGGCGAAAAAACTGTGAGATTCTGAAAAAATGGTCCGGCCCCATTGACAGCCTATGTATAAGTTGCTAAGATGGTAGCGTCAACAAACCGAAAACGTTACCGGAAAGGTTTCCAAGTTTTCGGTACTATCTCCGGAGGGATTACCGATGACCATCAAAGATATTGCCCGGCTCTGCGGCGTCAGCGTCAGCACGGTATCCCGTGTGCTCAATGACCGACCTGACGTCAGCGAAGAGAACCGACGCCGGGTGCTGGAGGTCATTGAAAGCTCCAACTACATCCCCAACAACACCGCACGGGATCTGGTCAAGACCAAGTCCGACGCCATTGGGCTGGTGGTGCGGGGCGTGTCCAACCCCTTCTATACCGACATCATCCGGGCCGTCGAGGACAGCATCACCGCCGAGGGCTTTACCATGGTGATGCAGCAGATCGGCACCTGCGATGACGAGATCAAGCGGGGGGCTATGATGGAGCGGGAGAAGCGGCTGCGGGGCATCGTGTTTCTGGGCGGACGATCCGACTATACGCCGGAGGAGCTGACCGTGCTGAACGTACCCTTCGTCTGCTGCTCCTACGCCAATCAGTACGGCACACTGCCGGAGGGCTCCTACGCATCGGTGTCCATCGCTGACGAGGAGGAGGCCTATCGGGCCGTGACGGAGCTGTACCGCTGCGGACACCGCCGCATTGCGGCGCTGGTGGCCCGCACCGATGACCGGGCCATCAGCCAGCTGCGCTATCAGGGGTATCTCCGGGCGCTGGCGGACTGCGGCCTGCCGACGGAGGAGGAACTGGTGATCCGCGCCGGGTCCTTTGACATCGGGGACGCCTACCGGGCCACGGCGGAGAGGCTGCGGCAGGGGGCGGACTTCACGGCGGTGTTTTCCATTGCCGACAACATGGCGCTGGGCGCCATGCGGGCGCTGCGGGAGGCGGGACGCCGGGTGCCGGAGGACTGCTCCGTTATCGCCATCGACGGCCTGACCATGTCGGAGTATTTCCATCCCATGCTGACCACCCTCTGCCAGCCTATGGAGGAGATGGGGCGGCGCAGCGTGGAGATTTTGATGGACATGATCCACGGCCGGGGACGGCCTCGCTGCGAGACGGTGCGGACCGTGCTGCGCCGGGGAGCGTCTGTGCGGCGGATCAACTGAGTTTTTCCCATCCCAAGGGATGTGAAAAATAATAAATGAAGGAGAAATGAAAATGAAGAAGTTTCTTGCATTGGCTCTGGCTCTTGTTATGGCGCTGTCTCTGGCAGCCTGCGGCAAGAAGGCAGATGACAACAACAAGGGCAATGGAGACGAAGCGAAGGGTTCCGTGTACTACCTGAACTTCAAGCCCGAAGCCGACAAGGCCTGGCAGGATCTGGCCAAGACCTACACCGAGAAGACCGGCGTGGAGGTCAAGGTCGTCACCGCCGCCTCCGGCCAGTATGACACCATGCTGACCTCCGAGCTGGACAAGTCCGCTCCTCCCACCATGTTCCAGGTGGGCAATCAGGGCGCCGTCAACTCCTATGGCGATTTCTGCTATCCTCTGGATAACACCGACGTCATGAAGGAAATGACCACCCAGGACTTCAACCTGAAGAATGCCAACGGCGAGACCGTGTCCATCGGCTACTGCTATGAGGCCTATGGCATCATCGTCAACAAGGCTCTGCTGAAGCAGGCCGGTTATGAGATCACCGACATCACCAACTTCGAGTCTCTGAAGAAGGTGGCCGATGATATCCACGCCCGTGCCAACGAGCTGGGCTTTGACGCCTTCAGCTCCGCCGGCCTGGAGGGCTCCTCCAGCTGGCGCTTCTCCGGTCATCTGGCCAACATGCCTCTGTTCTATGAGTTCCGGGATGACAACGTCACCGCTCAGCCCGCCACCATCAAGGGCACCTATCTGGACAACTTCAAGAACGTCTGGGATCTGTACACCACTGACTCCGCCACCACCGGCGCTGCTCTGACCACCGCCACCGGCGACACCTCCGAGGCCGAATTCGGTCAGGGCAAGGCCGTGTTCTTCCAGAACGGTTCCTGGGAGTATGCCAACCTGGTCACCAGTGATGACAAGGGCTTCAAGATGAACCCCGAGGATCTGGCCATGATCCCCATCTACTGCGGCGTTGAGGGCGAGGAGAAGTCCGGCCTGTGCTGCGGCACCGAGAACTGCTGGGCTGTCAACAAGAACGCCAAGGAAGAGGACATTCAGGCCACGCTGGACTTCATGAAGTGGGTCGTTACCTCCGACGAGGGCACCACCATGCTGGCTGAGCAGTTTGGCCCCTGCCCCTTCAAGAACGCCAAGACCCCCGAGAACGTGTTCTTTGCCGATGCCAACACCTATACCGCTGCCGGCAACTACATTGTGACCTGGGCCTTCAACTGGACTCCCGCCGTGAATGACTGGCGTGCGGGCGTGGTGGACGCTCTGACCCAGTACACCGTCAACGGCGGCAGCTGGGACGACGTCAAGACCGCCTTCGTGGACGGCTGGGCCACCCAGTATGCCAAGGAGAACGGCTGAGCTATAAGCGCTCCGTTGTAACGCAATAGGACCGGGGGCGGGCTTATCGCCCGCCCCCGATTTTCTCACCTGCGGCGCACAGAGCTGTTGGCCGGTATGGACCGGGCAAGAGCTCCGGGCGCCGCCCGGAAAAAACATAGATAGGAGAGAGGCGTCATGAAACTTCCGAAACACCGCCGGGATGAGGCCGCGCTGAATTCCCGGCTGATCCGCCGCCCCATCAAGCGCATGGTGTGGCTGTTTTTGCTGCCCACCTTTGCCGCCTTCTGCATCGGCTTCCTGTACCCCTTCTTCAAGGGGCTGTTTCTGTCCTTCTGCAACTTCCGCATTACCAGCCAGTGGACATGGACGGGGCTGGAAAACTACCGGAAGGCCTTCCAGGACCCCGGCTATATGCACGCGTTCTGGTACACGGCGCTGTTTGCCCTGGTGAGCCTGATCGTTATCAATCTGTTTGCCTTTACCATTGCCTATGCACTGACCCAGAAGTTCAAGGGTACCAACGTGTTCCGCACGGTGTTTTTCCTGCCCAACCTCATCGGCGGCATCGTGCTGGGCTATATCTGGTCCATGATCTTCGACGGCATCCTCATCAAGTACAACACCTCCGTGATCCTGGAGACGAAATACGGCTTCTGGGGTCTGGTGATCCTGGTGTGCTGGCAGCAGATCGGCTATATGATGATCATCTATATTGCCGGACTCCAGGCCGTGCCCGAGGATATGCTGGAGGCGGCCCGCATCGACGGCGCCAACCGCTGGCAGACCCTGTGGCGGGTCACTATCCCCAACGTGATGCCCTCTATCACCATCTGCATGTTCCTGAGCCTGACCAACGGCTTCAAGCTGTTTGACCAGAACCTGGCCCTGACCGCCGGGCGTCCCTTCCAGCAGCTGGGCAACGGAGAGACCATCAAAACAACGGAAATGCTGGCCCTGAACATCGTCAACGCCTTCGGCACCAGCGGCGGCGGCAACCGCGGCGTGGGTCAGGCCAAGGCCGTGATCTTCTTCATCGTGGTGGCGGCCATCAGCATCATCCAGCTTCAGGCCAGCCGCCGCAAGGAGGTGCAGCAATGATCAAAACCGAAGCTCTGCGCCGCAGAGAGCGCCGTCAGGCGCTGCTGACGGTGGTGTTCACCATCATCTCCGTGATCTATCTGATGCCGGTGCTCCTGGTGCTCATCAACTCCCTGAAGGCCAACGCCTTTGTCAACACCGAGACCTTCAAGCTGCCCACGGCGGAATCCTTTGTGGGGCTGAAGAACTATGTCAAGGGCATGACCTTCGGCAACTTCGCCTTCTATAAGGTGGTATTCTACAGCTTCTTCATCACCATTACCTCCACGGCGCTGATCCTGCTGTGCACGTCCATGGCGGCGTGGTACATCTCCCGGGTGGGGAGCCTGGTCAGCAAGATCGTGTACTACCTGTGCGTATTCTCCATGGTGGTGCCTTTCCAGATGGTCATGTACACCCTGGCCCGGACGGCGGACCGGGTGCATCTGAACACCCCCTGGACCATCCCCGTGGTATACCTGGGCTTCGGCGCGGGCCTTGCCGTGTTTATGTTCACGGGCTTTGTCAAGAGTCTGCCGCTGGAGATCGAGGAGGCCGCCGCCATCGACGGCTGCGGCCCGGTGGGCACCTTCTTCCGGGTGGTGCTGCCTATGCTCAAGCCCACCATGATCTCCGTGGGCGTGCTGGAGATCATGTGGGTATGGAACGACTATCTGCTGCCCAGCCTGGTGCTGGACATCAACCAGTACCGCACCATCCCCATCCACATTCAGTACCTCAAGGGCAGCTACGGCACCGTGGACATGGGCGCCACCATGGCCCTGATCATGCTGAGCATCCTGCCGGTCATCATCTTCTACCTCTGCTGCCAGAAGCACATCATCAAGGGTGTGGCAGCCGGTGCGGTGAAGGGCTAAGGAGCATAGAGCCTCCGCTCGGAGGGCGGGGCTGATAAGTATTTCAAAGCATTTCTATAAGTAAGTGAGTGACTACCTATGAATCGAAGCAGCGGCATTCTGATGCCCATTTTCTCCCTGCCGTCCCCCTATGGCATCGGCACGCTGGGCAAAGCGGCGTATGACTTTGCGGACTTTTTGGCGGAGGCGGGCCAGCACTACTGGCAGATGCTGCCCCTTGGCCCCACCAGCTATGGGGACTCCCCCTATCAGAGCTTTTCCACCTTTGCCGGTAACCCCTATTTCATCGATCCGGACCTGCTGGTGGAGGACGGCCTTTTGACGAAGCGGGAGGTGAAGGCCTATCGCTGGGGGGATGATCCCCGCCATGTGGACTACGGCGCTGTGTATAACAGCCGGCTGAAGCTGCTGGCCAAGGCCAAAAAGCGGGGCTGGGAGCGTGACCGGGAGGAGGTCACGGCCTTTGTGGCAGAGAACGCCCGGTGGTTGCCGGACTACGCCCTGTTCATGGCCTGCAAGCGCCATTTCGGGATGCGCTCCTGGACGGAGTGGGAGGATGAGGACATCCGCCTGCGCCGCTCTCCGGAAGTGCTGGAGCAGTACCGCACCCTGCTGCGGGAGGATGTGGAGCTGTTTACCTATATCCAGTATCTGTTCTTCCGGCAGTGGGAGGCCTTGCGGACCTATCTCCATGAGAGGGACATCCACGTTATCGGTGACCTGCCCATATACGTGGCCATGGACTCCGCCGACGTGTGGGCCGAGCCGGAGAATTTCCAGCTGGATGACCGCTGTGTCCCCACGGAGGTGTCCGGTGTGCCGCCGGACTACTTCAGCGCCGACGGCCAGCTGTGGGGCAATCCCCTTTATCGCTGGGATCGGATGCAGGCCGACGGCTTCGGCTGGTGGATTCGCCGCATCGACGGCGCCGGGAAGCTGTATGACGTCATCCGCATCGACCACTTCCGGGGCTTCGAGAGCTACTGGGCAGTACCCTACGGCGAGACGACGGCCAAAAACGGCCGGTGGGTCAAGGGCCCCGGCATGGCGCTGGTGGGTGTGCTCACCGGTTGGTTCCCGCAGCTGGAGTTTATCGCTGAGGATCTGGGCTATCCCACCCCGGAGGTGGCGCAGCTGCTGCGGGATTCCGGTCTGCCGGGCATGAAGGTGCTGGAATTTGCCTTCGATTCCCGTGATACCAGCAGCTATCTGCCCCATAGCTACGGGGAGAACTGCATCTGCTATACCGGCACCCATGACAACAGCCCGCTGGCCCTGTGGCGGCAGGAGGCGGATCCGGCGGATATCGCCTTTGCCAAGGAGTATCTGGGGCTTAATGACGAGGAGGGCTTCAACCGGGGAATCATCCGGGGCGGCATGAGTTCTGTGGCCAAGCTGTTTGTGGCTCAGATGCAGGACTATCTGGAGTTGGGGGCGGGACACCGCACCAACGAGCCGGGGACTCAGTCCGGCAACTGGCAGTGGCGGATGCTATCGGGAGAGCTGACGCCGGAGCTGGCGCAGCGCATCCGGAAGCTGACCCGCATCTACGGCCGATTGGCCTGAGAGAATAGCGAGAGGGACTGAGCAAATGCCCAGTCCCTTTTTCTTTCCTGCGGAAGGAGAAGACTATGATCCGTGTGCATGAGACGGGACTGCGGCGTGGAGGAGGTCACAGTGAACAAACCGAATCCTCAGTCTGTGGGCCTTTACCGGCATATGGGGGCCTATCGGAGGATCGATTGCGGCGAGGAGGGGCCCCTATCCACTGCTTTATAGGGGGGCGCCGGAACTGAAAACAGCACATGACCCCGGCGGCCATTGGCCGCCGGGGTCATGGAGACTGTCGGAAAAACCCGGAGGGTTTTTCCGACAAAAGGTTGCAGTCTGCTGTGCGCATAATTTGTGTGCCATAGGCGCACAAATTCCACACTTGCAGCCTGAGAAGTATTTTCT
>OCHC01001723.1_pt1 | contig 15307 bp, 15 predicted proteins | sample 1538641 | NCBI WGS metagenome assembly OCHC01 (sample SAMN04571714, study PRJEB22368) | human gut metagenome | biome: human gut; material: stool | host: Homo sapiens | place: Luxembourg | collected 2012-08-17
TGCGCTTTACAACCCAACACGCGGAAATAGACGACGGATTTGCCAAGGCAATGACGATTGCGCAGTATCCGCAGCAGCTGAGCGATAATTTTGTGGCGACGCTGCTCCAACAGGTGCCGTACATCGTTCTCAGCATCTGTATAAGCAGCAAAGGATTTAACCAGCGCGATGCCTACAGTGTAATGCTGCGCAAGTATCCCGATGTGATGAACATCGAGCAGATGTGCGATGCCCTGCGAATCAGCACCAAAACGGGGTACAAGCTGCTGCACGAAGGCAAAATCCCGGCAATGAAAATCGGGCGTTCGTATCGCATCCCCAAAGCCCATCTGTTTACCTACCTTCAAATTTGCGGTCAACACTGTCGAGCAGAGAATCGACAGTGTTGATTGTTTTGCGTCGTTGCGTTATGCTGTTCTTGTCAACAGCAGATCGGGGGCGACCCAAACCGAAGGAGGTATTTATGGTCGCAGGGCATCTGCAAGAAAAAATGGTATCTACTATGTGGTACTGACCTACAAAACTTATAACGGCAAACGCAAAACCAAATGGCAATCCACGGGCTTGCCCATCAAGGGCAACAAGCGGCGCGCCGAGGCGATGATGCGTGAGCTGCAAGACGACTTTGAGCGACCCGTTGACCCCAACGGTCCGCCCAGCAAAGCTATGCTGTTTGCGGATTATCTGGTGCAATGGCTGGAAATCGCAAAGTCAACCGTCAAGCTGACAACCTACGCAAGCTACAAAGAACTGTCGAACAGCAGGATCATTCCTTACTTTAGAAATCTCGGCGTTACGCTGGGCGACCTGAAAGCGGTTCATATCCAAGCATTTTATCAGGAGCAGTTGGAGCGTGTGAAGCCCAATACGGTCATTCACTATCATGCGGTTATCCACCGCGCCTTGAAATACGCAGTGAAAACGGACCTGATCAATGTGAACCCTGCCGACAAGGTAGACCGCCCAAAGAAAAACGAATTTACCGGGAACTTTTACAGCAAGGACGAAATGAACGCGCTGTTCGACGCTGTGCGCGGCAGTAAAATTGAGGTGGCAGTTATGTTGACTGCCTTTTATGGTCTGCGCTGCAGCGAGGTTGTAGGGCTGAAATGGGCTGCTGTGGATTTTGAGCAGAACACGATTGAAATCTGCCACACGGTCACAACGGTTCGGCTGGATGGAAAAGAAGTTCTTGTAGAATCCAATGGCACAAAAACCAAATCCAGCAAGCGCACCTTGCCGCTTGTACTGGTTTTCCGGGAACGGCTGCTGGCCTTGCAGGAGGAACAGAAAGAAAACCGCAAGCTGTGCGGTAGGTGCTACAACAAAAAATACGCAGACTACATCTGCGTAGACGCAATGGGCAATCTGCTCAAGCCGGATTATCTCTCCAATTCGTTCCAGATTATCTTGCAAAATTATCATCTGCGGCGCATCCGCTTTCACGATTTGCGCCACTCCTGTGCCATCCTATTGCTGAAAGAGGGCGTGCCGATGAAGCATATTCAAGAGTGGCTGGGCCACAGCGATATTTCTACCACGGCGAATATCTACGCGCATCTGGATTCGCAGTCCAAAAACTTAAGTGCCCGAACGATGGTAAACACGTTGACACTGCCCGAAGCGCAGCCCATAAAGAAGTGGTAATTTGAACAGCGGCGGCATCTGAGAAATCAGGTGCCGTCTTTTTGCTGTCAATTTGTACCCAAGCTGCGGGAAGAATCTTGTGTAGTTCTGTGAATAGCTATTTGCCGCGATTGCTGGTATGATTTGTACCGAACCCGAAAATCGCTACTTGAAAATAAAGGGGAGATGTTTATAAGAAAAGTACGGGGATTTCACAAAGCGGCAACAAAAAAATCACTATCCAATGTAGAATTGAGTAGTGATACTTGGCGCAGACGGTGGGAATCTCCCGGGCGCTTTACCTTTTACGCACCACATTGGTCAAGCAATAGAATCCGTTGCAGCGACGGATTCTGTTTTTGTTTTTATGGGGGTTACGGAGCGACTGAGACAATCGCTGGTTTTGCCAATGAAACGGTAATAGATTTCGATGCGCATGACCGTTTCACCATCAATTATCTCTTTCTCGTGGACGATGATTTTTTCAATCAGCGTGTGGACCAGTTCCTCATCCAACTCCGTAATATTGGCATACGGGGCGACCAAAGCGGTGAAATCCTGTATGCCCTGCGTTTTAGTGGTTGCTTCGGTGAGAAGCGCTTGAATTTCTGCGGTGCGGGTTTTCAATTTCTTTGTTTTCGCTTCATACTTGGCAGATAGGGTTTGGTAGAGGTTATCTGCGAGTCGTCCGAACACGTTATCCTCGTAGATGCGCTGCATCAGCGTGGCCAGTTCGGACAGGCAGCGCTGGGCTGCGTCCAATTCTTTTTTCATGGCTTTCTGTTCGCTCAACTGCCCGGTCTGTGACAAGCTCATCAGATAGTCGGCATACGCATCGGCATCCTCGGCAACCAGCATGGCGTGGCGGCGGATGTCTGCCAGCACGATAGCTTTGACCTGCTCCAGCGAGATGTAGTGCGTGGTACACACCTTGCCGCCGTAGCGCCGATTGGCGTTGCAGCTGAATGTCCCCAACGACTTGCCGCGCTCGTCTTTTTTGCGGCTGCAAAACGCCATGCGCTTGCCGCACTCCCCACAGAACATGATTCCACGGAAAATGTTATTCTCGCTGCGCTTTTTACCCGGCTGCTTGACCTTGATGCGCTCCTGTACCGTCCAGAAAGTCTCGGCATCCACCAGCGCTTCGTGCGTACCCTCCACAACGACCCAATCATCTTCGGGCTTCCAAATCATCTTTTTTGACTTGAAATTTTGCGTGCCGGTGCGGAAATGCACCATATTCCCGATGTAGACTTGATTCATCAGAATGGCGCGAGGGTGAGACCGTGCCGGAGGTACGGACGACCGATCTGCGGTTCAACCTTGGCAAAGAATCGCAGCGGAAAGCGTGGCAGTATTTGCAGACGATGGACAAATCGGTGTTCAAGTCATACAGCCAAGCGGTTGCCACGGCGGTGGTGGACTACTTTGACCTCTACTACCAGACGCAGGATGACCCCTATCTGGAAACGCGGGCATGCGAGGAACAGTTTGTGCAGCAAATCGTGGATGCAGTGCGGGATGCTTTGCGGGAGACGATGCCGGTCTTTCTGGCAGGGTGCATGACCGGGATGGCGCAGAACCCCGCCGCTGTTTCTCCCCAGCTTGTAAAAGAGCCTGTGAAAGACAGCATCAACTGGGATTTTGTGGGTGGCTGATATGGCTGTGCGGACTTTACAGGAATGTCTGGACGAGTTTGTGTCCGAACGCCCACTCCAGCCGGATGAATACCCCGATGTTGTCAGTGGGCTTGCCTACTGTAAACGCTGCCACTCCCCACGAAGGACGCGGCAGATGTTGTTCGGAAAAGAGAGAATCCTCCCGATAGGGTGCAGATGCCGGATGGAAGATGCTGCTTTTGTTCAGAGCGGCAGCATATGCTGACCATGCGCCCGCTGGATGCCCACGGCAAATGGCAGGGCAAAACGCAAAAAGAATACCTGTGCCGCAAAGCCGATGAGAAACGCGGCTTTACGGCACAGGAGTTTTTACAGGCAAAAGAGGACGGCTGGGAAAAGCAGTTCAAGTACAGGAATACAGCGGGCGTGTCGGCGTGGCTTACGCCCACACAGGCCGCCCGCGAGCCGGGGTGGGGGCGCTGCTCGAAGCAGCCGAAAGCGGCGAAATTTGGGCGTCAAAACCCGCTGTGTGCGCGTTGGAACAGCCCGGAGCAACTGCTGGATTGGCGAGAAGCGTGGGCGGATGCCGTGAACCGCGCACTGAAAGAAAAGCAGCAGCCTGCCCGCGTCACCCATCCACAGCAGAAATTTACCGGCAGATACAGACCACTGCTACCGTGGATGATATTCTGTTCTCAAAAGCTGAACAGCGCGCGGAACAAATTACAGCAGACACCCGTAACGATGCTGTTTTCACTAGGAAACCAACAGAACCTACACGCTGAATTACTCCATCGGAAAATACGCTGCTGCGGTAAACACCCCATCGGACAGGCTGTGCTCAAACCGGCCGCCGTGTAAGCGAAGCATCTGGGCGCAGTTCTGCAAGCCAAGACCCGTGCCGGGTTTGGCATCCGGGCGCGCGGTGTTGCTGACGATGAGTGCCAGCTCTTTATCCCGCGCAAGCAGTGTGATTTTTACAGGCTGGGTGCGGTCGGCATAGCGGCGCAGATTGGAAAGCAGATTGTCAAACAGCCGCTGCAAAAGCCCTGTATTGACCCGCACCGTGCCGGAGGGAAGCTGCGGGGCGTTTACGGCAAAATCATCCTGACGCAGCAGGTCGGCGAATTCCGCCAACAGCTTGCCAAATGCCTGTTCCACTGTGCAGGGCGGAAAATCCGCCTGTGTTTTGTCTGAGGTGGACACAAAGAAATACTCAAACAAATCGTTGAGCATCCCGCGTATCTGCAAGGCACGCTGGCGGCATTTGCCAAGGTAGGGGCTTTCGCTGGCCGGGCGCGGGTCGCCTTCCAAAATTTCCAGATAGCCCAAAAGTGCGGTCAGCGGGGTGCGCAGGTCGTGGGAAACGCTGGTCATTAAGCGGTTTGTTGCTTCCTCCATCTGCCGCTTTTCCGTCTCACGGCTTACCATAGCCCGCCGCATATCCTCAACGCCTTGCGCCAGCTCACCCAATTCGTCCTGACCCTGCACGGTAATGGCGTAGTCCAGATCACCGCCCTCTAAAATCCGCAGTTCGCTTTCCAGCGTTTTGATAACGCGCACCTTGCGCTGAATCAGTGCAACCATAATTGCCACAAAGCAGACAAAAAAAACAAGCAAGTCGGCGGCGGTAGCATAATCGGTGTAACGGTGTTCAAACAGGTCTGTGATGTACACGGTTGCCGTTCCATCGGCAAATTGTATGGGGTAGGCGTTCATCGTGCTCCAGCCGTCATGTTCCTCGCTGCAAGTGTGGTAGAGGGGCTGCTCTTCCAGCACGAAGGTGATTTCCACCAGTTCGCGGGTGGGCGTCCAGCCGTTCATTTCAGCTAAATCATCCAGCCGCAGATGGTTGACGGCAACATACTCTTGCAGTTCCTGCACGGTCTGTTGCTCGTGCGCGGCCACGATTTCCGGGCGGGCGCAGTAGGCTTGCAGGGCTGTCCGCGTTCCCCATTGCAGCAGGGCAAACAACAGCGCCGAAGCGCCAAACGCCGCCAGTGCCCCGACAACCAATTTTTGAGAAAGCCGCGAGATTCGCTTTTCAGGCAAGGTAATACCCCTTTCCCCATACCGTGTGGATGTATTTAGGCTGGGTCAAATCGGTTTCCAGCTTTTTGCGCAGATTTTTGATGTGTACCATGACCGTATTGTTGGCCGAGGGCAAAAAGCTCTCTTTCCAGACTGCCTCGTAAATTTCCCGCGCCGAGAGTACATCGCCGCGATGCTGTGCCAGCAGCCGCAAAAGCTGGGCTTCGGTTTCGGTCAGTGTCAGCGGGTTGCCCGCCAGCGCCGCCGCGCCGGTGGTGAGGTCTATGGACAACTCGCCGCTTTGCACGGTCTGGGGCGGTGCTGCCGCCGTTTGCGGCTGGTACACCATACTGCGCCGCAGCAGCGCCTTGACGCGGGACGTAAGCTCCAGCGCCGAGAACGGCTTTATCAAATAGTCATCCCCACCGTTGGCAAGCCCCTCGGCCTTATCCACATCGCGGGTCTTGGCGGACAAGAACAAAATCGGCATCATGGCCTTGGTGCGTATCTCGCGGCAAAGCTCAATGCCGGACAGCCCCGGCATCATCACATCCAGAATCACAAGGTCGGGCAGCGGGTCAAGCCGGCGCAGCGCCTGCTCGGCATTGGCAGCTTCCCGCACGGTGAAGCCCTCCCGCGCCAGCAGGATATGCACGATTTCCCGAATATCGTCGTCATCATCCACAACCAAAATATTCGCGCCCTTTGCGGTAAACTCTGCCATGAAATGTACCCTCTCATCCTTGTAAAAATCTGTTCCCAGTATAACGCCGAAAGCACCAAAAGGCAACCTGTACAATTCTGAAGAAATCTGAAGAATGGCCGTAAACCGTTGATTTAGCGCTGTGCAGCGGGTACAATGACAAACGCTGATGACCACTCCCGTCAGTGTTCGCATTTTGTCCTTTGTTTCCCGGAGGTATTTCCTGATGAAAAAATTCAAACGTTTTTGCTATCGCATCCTGCCTGTTGCCCTGTGCGCCGCCATGCTGGGTGGCTGCGGTGCCTCTGCTGCATCCTCTTCGGCTGCGGAGAGCACCGTTTCAACGGACAGCGCGCCGCTCAAGGTCATGGCCAGTTTTTACCCGATGTATGATTTTGCCCAGAAAATCGGCGGCGATAAAGTGACCGTCACCAATATGGTTCCTGCCGGGACCGAACCCCACGACTGGGAGCCGTCCACCACCGATATTACCAATCTGGAAGATGCCGACGTGTTCATTTACAGCGGCGCGGGCATGGAGCATTGGGTCGATTCTGTTCTGGGCAGCCTGACCAATCAGGACTTGGACGTGGTGCAGGCCTCCGACGGCATCACGCTGCGCGAAGGCTATGAGGACGAGGACGGCGATGTGGCGCAGACCCGCACGTCTGGCTGGCCCCTGCCAACGCGAAAATCGAGATGAAAAATATCACGGACGTGCTGTGCAGCGCCGACCCTGCCAACGCTGAATACTACCGGCAGAACTACGAGCAGTGGGCGCTGGAATGTGACCGGCTGGACACGGAATTTACCGAGGCACTGTCTGCCCTGCCTAACAAAAATATTGTTGTCTCGCACGAGGCATTCGGTTATCTCTGCGATGCCTACGGTCTGAATCAGGTCGGCATTGAGGGCATCGAGGCCGACTCCGAACCTGACCCGGCGCGGATGGCGGAAATCGAGGATTTTGTAAAGGCCAACAACGTGAAGGTCATCTTCTCGGAGGAGCTTGTCAGCCCCAAAGTGGCGCAGACCATTGCCGATGCTACCGGCGCACAGATGCAGGAACTGAACCCGCTGGAGGGGCTGACCGATGACCAGATCGCCGATGGGCAGGACTATTTTACGGTCATGCGGCAGAATCTGGAAGAACTGAAAAACGCATTGCAGTAAAACGGAGAGGTTTTATGAACGTACTGGAAGCAAAAGACCTGAGCTTTGCCTACGGCAATACCCCGGTTTTGGATGCAGCCAGCTTTACTATGTGCGAGGGCGGCTTTGCCGCCCTCGTTGGCGTTAACGGCGCAGGGAAAAGCACCCTTTTACGGCTGCTGCTGGGGGAGCTGAAACCCACGGGCGGGCATATCGCACTGATGGGGCAGGACATCGGCAGCTTCAAAAGCTGGCAGCGTATCGGCTATGTGCCGCAGGATGGACTGACCCGCAAGGAATCTTTCCCCGCCAGCGTGAATGAAGTCGTATTAGCCAACCTGTACAGCCGCATCGGGCTGTTTCGCTTTCCGCGCCGGGAACACCGCGAGGATGTGCGCCGCACGTTGGAGCTGGTGGGAATGCAGGACTATGGTTGCCGTATGCTGGGCGAGCTTTCCGGCGGGCAGCGCCAGCGCGTGCAGCTGGCACAGGCGCTTGTCAGCCGCCCGGCGCTGCTGTTGCTGGATGAGCCTACCGCAGGACTGGATGCGCAGAGCACAGCAGATTTTTATACATTGCTGAAGAGTCTGAACCGGGAGCGCGGTTTGAGCATTTTGATCGTCAGCCATGATTTACAGGAAATGCCCCGGCTGACCGATACGATCTACTGTCTGTCCCACCAAAAAATCACCCGTCTTGACGCAAAGGAGATGCGCACCTATGTTTGAATATGCTTTTATGCGCCGCGCCTTTGCGGTGGGCTTGCTGCTGGGCGTCATTATGCCCTGTATTGGCGTGATGATCGTGCTGAAACGCCTTTCCATGCTGGGGGATGCCCTCTCTCACACCTCACTGGCGGGCGTAGCGGCAGGGCTGTTGCTGGATATTGACCCTGTGCTGGGCGCAACGGCCACCTGTGTTGCTGCGGCATTCGGCATTGAGGTTATCCGCAAAAAGATACCGCAGTACGCCGAGCTTTCCATTGCTGTTATGCTTTCTGCCGGTGTCGGGCTGGCGGGGGTGCTGTCCGGCTTTGTGCGGAACGCAGCCGGGTTCAACAGCTTTCTGTTCGGCAGCATCGTGGCCATCACGCCGGGGGAACTGACCGCAACGGCGGTCATCAGTGTACTGGTGCTGGCCGCCTTTGTGCTGCTGTACAAGGAACTGTTTGCTATCGCGCTGGACGAAAATGCAGCGCACCGCGCCGGGGTGCCTGTCGGCGCGGTCAACAGCCTGTATACGATTCTGACGGCCGCTACGGTCTCTGTGGCGGCGCGGACAGTCGGTGCATTGATCGTTTCCTCGATGCTGGTGCTGCCTGTGGCGTGTGCCCTGCAGCTTGCCCGCAGCTACCGCCAGACTGTGTTGTTCAGCATCCTGTTTGCCGAGGGCTTTATCGCCGCAGGGCTGATGCTGGCGTTTTATGCAGGGCTGAAGCCGGGCGGTACGATCGTGCTGCTGGGTGTTGGCTGTCTGCTTGTGATTCTTGCGGGCAAAACAGCGGCGGCGCACTTTGCCCGCAGAAAGCGTGATACAAAATGACAGAACTCTATCTGATTTCCGGCTTCCTCGGTGCAGGCAAAACGACGCTGCTGCAAAAGCTGCTGCGAGAGGGCTTTGCCGGCCAAAAAGTGGCACTGGTCGAAAACGACTTCGGCGCGGTCAGTCTGGATGCAAAACTGCTGAAAAGCGGCGGCTACACCGTGCAGGAGCTGCGCGCCGGGTGTATCTGCTGTACACTGAACGGCAATTTTGTGTCGGCACTCGTCTCGCTTTTGCGGCGGGTACAGCCGGATGTGGTGCTGATTGAGCCGTCCGGCGTGGCGAAGCTCTCCGATGTAGAAGCCCTTTGCCGCGACCAGAGGCTGGCGGCGCTGGCGGTTCTAAAGCAAAAAATCACGGTGGTGGATGCCGCAAACTGCGCGTCCTACTGTGAAAATTTCGGCGCGTTTTTTGAGGATCAGGTGCGCTGCGCCGACACACTGGTGTTCAGCCACAGCGATGCCGGAACGCCGCAGACCGAAGTTGCCCGCCGCCTTGCGCAGAAGCTGAACCCCCACGCTGTCTGCTTTGCCGGTGGCTGGGATACGTTCTCGGCGCAGGATATTTTGCAGCCTGCACCGCCCACCCCGGCATCGACACCCCGCCGCCCGATTTTGGTGCGTCGCACGCCGGAGACATCGCCGTTTTCTACTGTCACGGTTTCGTTTGACCATGCCGTAGACCTGATGCGGCTTGCCGCGCAGCTGGCAAAACTGCAAGACCCGGCGCTGGGCACGATTTTACGCGCCAAAGGCGTGCTGCAAAGCGAAAAAGGCGCGGTGCTGCTGCAATTTGTCTGCGGGCAGTGGAGCCTTGCGCAAACCGCACTGGAAGGGAATGAACTTTGTGTCATTGGAAAATTCAGCAAGGAACAGGCCATCCGGGATTTGTTCGCTGCTGTATGAGACGGACTGCGAGGAGAACGCCCGCCGTCTGCCGCTGTATGTGGTGGCGGGCTTTCTCGGTGCGGGCAAAACCACGCTGCTGAATCACCTGCTCGCCCCGCGGCTGAAACGCGGGCGGTTTATTTTGTGTATCCAATTTGAAAGCGGCAGCGCCAAACCGACCTGCCCTGCCGGGGTCAAAGGCAAGCTGCGTGTGCTGACGATACCGCCCCGCGCGTTGGAGACACACCGCCGCAAAACCGAGCAGCTTTTGTATCACACCATCAGCGATGGCCTTTACGATGAAGTTTGGGTGGAGTGGAACGGCTTGCAGCCGCTTTCCACATTGCTGTCGTTCTTTCCCAAAACGATGCTGCAGGACACCGGCACACCCGGTGATCTGTGCGTCTTGCGGCGGATTCTGTTTGTCGCGCAGGGCGCAGGGCTGGCCGAACTGCTGGCGCAGACCGGAGGCCTGTTGACCGATCAGCTTTTGAACGCCGACGTAGTTGTGCTGCGCGGCGTGAAAAACCGCGCGGCGTTATCCGGGCTGCGCGCCGCGATCCACAGCGCCAACCCCGGCGCACAGGTCGTGCGCAACCGCCGCAGCGAAATTGTCCGCGCCCTGGAAAAGCCGCAGTTGCCGCCGCTGTTGCTGCTTGCGCTGGCTTGCGGTGCGGCGCTTTGCCTGCGGCAGCTGCTTGGCGCTGAATTGAATACGACCATTACCGTATTTCTCGGCATCATGCTGCAAGCCGTGCCGTTCTTGCTGATTGGCGTGCTGCTGTCCTCGGCCATTCAGCTGTTTTTGTCGCAGCGATTTATTGAGCGATTTTTCCCGAAAAATCGCATCGGCGGCACGCTGTTTGCAATTTTGGCGGGGGCAGCGCTGCCGGTATGCGACTGTGCATCCATCCCGATTTTCCGCAGTCTGCTGCGCAAGGGCATCCCGGTCAGCACAGCGGTCACTTTTATGCTTGTCACGCCGGTCATCAACCCGGTAGTGCTATTCAGCACCTATGTAGCCTTTACCGGAAACTGGCGCGTTGTTGCCTGCCGCGCCGGGCTGGGCATCGTCTGCGCGGTGCTTGTCGGGCTGACCTTTTGCCGCACGCCGGTTTCTGCGGCGGGTTCGGGGCTTGCTTTAAGCGGGGTGCTGTGTACATGCGGCAGCGGCGGTCAGGCGGCAGAGGGCTGGCGTGGGGCGCTGCTGGGCTACCTGCGCCACACGCAAACGGAGTTTTTTACCGTGGGAAAATACCTTACGGCGGGGGCGTTTGTCTCCGCCGTCATGCAAAGCCTGACAAAGAAACTACCGCTCACCGGCAGCGACGGCCTTTTGCTGCCGCTGCTCTCGATGATGGCGCTTGCATTTTTGCTGTCGCTGTGTTCCTCCAGCGATGCCGTGGTGGGGCGCAGTTTTTCGGCACAGCTGCCGATGGGCGCGGTCATGGCGTTTCTCGTGTTCGGGCCGATGATGGATATTAAAAATGTGATCATGCTGTCTGGCAGCCTGCCGAAGAAGTTTATCCTGCGGCTGGCCGTGACGGTTTTCGTGATAGATGCCGCCGTAGTGTACGCGGCGTTTCGGCTGGGATTGGGGACGGTTTTATGAGAAAGAACGCGAAAATCGACAAGCAGGCACTTGTGGAATGTATCTGCTACCTGCTGTTTGCCTTTGCGCTGCTGTATCTGGTGCTTTCCGGGCGGTATTTGCAGTATGTTACCCCACGCATGAAGCCGTATCTGCTTTTTGCGGCGGTGGTGCTGCTGGTATGGGCACGGACAGCCATAGAAAACCTGTATGTTGTCCGGCATCGCCGCCACTGCCTGCACTGCTTTGTGCTGGTGTTCCCGCTGCTGATGCTGATTTTACCGCACAGGAGTGTAAGTGTGTCCTCGGTGTCCACCCCGGCACAGAGCATTGCCGCCGTGCAGACACTGCGCGGCAGTGCGGCGGCGGCCAACCTGACCCCGCAGCCCACCGCAGCGCCGTCTGCACCGGCAACCGCCGAAAGCTCCGAACCTGTGGAAAGCCCGGAAACAGAAGAACAGCCTGCCGCAACGCCGCAGCCGGATATTGCGGACAGTGCAGCCGATGCAGAAAACATTGAAGGAACGTATGAAACCACGGATTTTCTCGGCAACGCGACCACGCTGCACGGCTACGATGCCGCGAACCGCCATATTACCATCTCCGATGCCGAGTTTTATACATGGATGGACGTGATTTGGGCAAACCCTGCCGACTATGACGGCTGGACACTGACTGTGACGGGCGAGGTGGATAAAGCCAGCCGTGAGATGGACGCAGACGAGTTCATTCCCGCGCGGCTGATTATGACCTGCTGTGCCGCCGACCTTACACCTTGCGGCTTCGTCTGCAAGTGGGCGCAGGCCGACACTCTTGCCACGGACACATGGGTCACCGTGACCGGCACCCTCTATCAGCGCCAATACGCCGACCACAGCGAACCGCAGCTGCAAGTGCAATCCGTGGCTCCCGCCGAACCTGTGGAGGGGTATATTTATCCGTATTATTAAAAAGTAAAAGGGACTGTTGCACATCGTTTTGGATGGAAGTTCAGAATCGCCCATAAGAATTAGACATATAATCGAACAATAGGAAAAAGCATGTGCATCACAAATCCATTGAAAATTTCTGATTTTCAAGGAAATCTGTTGCACATGCTTTTATTTCCACAAAAACATGCTTTTTATTTTTCGATTCTACGAATAAAAGAGGGGCTGTTACATGTGCAACAGCCCCATTTGGCAGCTTCCTAAATCAATGTTCCCGTATGACGGTGCGTGAAAAGTAAAGCACCCGCGCCCTAAAAATGCCCCATCGGGGCATTTTTGCCCGGCGGGACGCAAAGCGCCGGACACGGGCTGTTCGAATCCCACCTTGCAGCCCTTGCATAGTTTGCCGCAAAAATAAAAAGCAGCACCCCGCAGGGTGCTGTCTTTGGCGCAGACGGTGGGATTCGAACCCACGTGGCATTGCTGCCAAATTGATTTCGAGTTTTATCGCCTACACCGCCACTGACGGAATTTGCCAGTAAAAAGCGGAAGTTGTCGGAAGATGATTCAGCGGCAAAACGAAGAAAAAGGTCAAAAAAGAAGTCCTTTTTAACGTCAAAGCGTCGCAATTTGAACCCATTTCAAAAAGCTGATTTTCCGGGAAAAAATGAGAGAAAAATAGGCGTTTTTTGCACGTTGGAGAGATGTTGGAGAGAACAAAATAGGCTGATTTTCCTTATTACAACAGGCATTTACAGAATTACGTTGACTAAATTTTATGCAAAAATCCCCTTATCGGAAAAATCAAACCGCCCCCTACCTGCTGTTGATGAGTTCAAATAGCGGACGGTGATTATAGTGGATTACAGTTATGATTTTGCAAAAATCAAGGAAACTTACCCCGAAAAAATCGGGCTGGAACAGATGCGTGTCATCTGCCATATCAGTAAAAAGACAGCCCGATACTTGCTGAAAAGCGGGCTTGTGCCCTGCATAGATACCGGCAAGAAAACGCGGCAGTACATTATCAACACAAAGGATGTTATTGCCTACCTAAAAAAGCGCCAATCCAGCCCGCAAAGATATACGCCCCCAACTGGTTACTACTCGGCAAGTTGGAACAATGGCAGTCCAAGGAAAACCCTTACGCTGCGGGAATGGGCTAATCTTGACACGGCAAAAGACAAAGACAAATTTGCAGCTTTTCTGAAATGCAAGATGCGGCCATACAGCGATGTACTAAGCGCTACGGAAGTCAGCAAGTTTACCGGCTACCATCATAATACCATTACAACGTGGTGCAGCAATGGATATTTTCGGTACTTCAAAATAGGTAGCAGCTACATGATACCAAAAGTTTGCATCCTAAATTTCTTGGTCAGTCCTCATGTGCTGGATAGTTATAGACCGGCACAAAAGATGGCTGCTCTTGCCAAAGAGTTTAGCCAGCAGGGAAAGCCAACTGAAAAAAGCAGTGCATAGGTACACGCCAGTGAATATATGGAAACAGCGTCCTCCGAATGTAACCGGGAGGACGCTGTTTTTGCCTCTATTTCAACTGCTGACAATTTGTCACCAGTTGGCGCACAACTATCATCGGCAGTAACCAGCAACACATAGCTTCTGCTTTTTCCAACTGCCTACAATTTGTAGTCAGTTCACAAACCGTATGCTTTGGAACCATTTCGGACTATGCCCTATTCAATCGAAACATTTGGATTCTGCCCTCAACCGCGGCAGCAATTTTCGCGGCTCGCCCATCATCAAACTGGGCAGCATCCTCCAAGATATCCTTTGCCTTGCCAGAAAATCCATCAAGGCGCTCCAGCGGCAAATCCACATAAGGAGCGATCAATTTTAGCTGAGATTGCTGCGACGTTTCAAACGGCTTTGCCGGAACCATTGCATCTGCGCTGATGGCGCGGGTGAGTGTCATCTGCCAAAGGCTTGTGCCGCTGTCATAGATAGGGGCAAGTCCTTTCCACTCCAGTGTTTCGGAATCACGGAGAAAACCGAAATTACCCAAGTGTCGGTCTGTGTTGGCTAAGATATAATCGGCGGCCAGCATATTGCAGACATTTTTTTGTGCATCGGAGATTCCAACTGCATTACAGCAATCGTTAAAGTGCTGCCAGTTGGAAATGCCCTGTTGCTGCGGCAGCAGTCGCATAAATTGGGCAGCGGTGACAAGTTCTGTACGTTCGTCAGTGAAGCACTCGCAAGCGGACATGACCTGCCCGCCCTGATCTACGAGCCAATAAGAAACGTGCGGCATACCGAGGGTATCATACAACGCAGAGGCCACAATTTCATTGTAAGGCTCTTGCTGGTAAATGCCCGAACCGGCCTTTAACAGAATCCGTTTTCTGTCCGCAATGCGCCAGCGCTTTTGTAAAAAGCCGTCCGAGGTATTGCAGGGAGAACACAAATCCGGCTGTGCAGAGAGAACGCCCTCACCAAACAAGGCGCGGCCCACATCGTCAGAAAAGTCATTCTCGTAAAAGTTTACATCATGCCAGCGTTGCGGAGCATCGCAGGGAGTGACCCAATATTGATCGGAAAGGCTCAGGCCGCTGCACTTGACGAGCAGAAGTTCCGCATAGGGAACGTGCAGCGCTTCCAGCGCGTGTTCCAGCCCGGAGCGGCTTGCAGGAATACCACGCCCGGCCCACCATTTACGCAGGGAGAGAACATCGAAACTGCCGTTGATATGTTTTGCGCCGAGGGGGATTCTTTGCGCAGAAAGAACCTCAGCCACATCAATTATATCGCCGGTTTTTTCGGCTATTTCAATAACAGCCACTTGATGGTCACGCTGCATCAAGAAAAAACGCATGGATGCTCACCTGCCTTACCTTATCATAATAGATTATACCTTATAAGGGTCACCTTTGCAACGTGCGAAATATAGCATACAACGTAAAATCAATATAAATGCACCAAGGGGATACTATACACTTTTATAGGAACGGGGGTTGCTTCGTTCCTCTCCCCCACACCCCCTCTCCAGCCGGCTGAAGAAACAGCCAGCTGAAAAGAGAATATTGTTTCTTACAAGCATCTTACCTGTCCGCAGGCAAGGTGCTTTTTATTTCAAAAATCGGAGGTCATCATGGGCAAATATCAGAAAAATATCGAGGCTGCACGGCGCATCAGTGTAATGCAGTATCTCGAAACCTACCATCCCGGCGAGCTTGTCCGCAAAACAGACAAGGAGTATTGCACCA
>OCHC01001737.1_pt1 | contig 15180 bp, 15 predicted proteins | sample 1538641 | NCBI WGS metagenome assembly OCHC01 (sample SAMN04571714, study PRJEB22368) | human gut metagenome | biome: human gut; material: stool | host: Homo sapiens | place: Luxembourg | collected 2012-08-17
GTTCCGGCCCGATCCGTATCGGACAGGGTATCGAGTTTGACTTCTGCTCCGTACACTGTACCTGGGCATTTGCAAAAGAAGGATACGAGACCATCATCATCAACAACAACCCGGAAACCGTAAGTACCGACTTCGACATCGCAGACAAACTGTATTTCGAGCCACTGACACCGGAAGACGTAGAGAGCATCGTAAATCTCGAAAAACCGGACGGAGCCGTAGTGCAGTTCGGCGGACAGACCGCGATCAAGCTGACAGAAGCCCTGATGAAGATGGGCGTGCCGATCCTCGGAACATCCGCAGAGAACGTCGATGCAGCCGAAGACCGTGAACTGTTCGATGAGATCCTGGAGAAATGCGGCATCCCAAGACCGTCAGGCCACACCGTATTTACCGCAGAAGAAGCCAAAAAAGCAGCCAACGAACTCGGCTACCCGGTACTCGTGCGCCCATCCTACGTACTTGGCGGACAGGGTATGCAGATTGCGATCAACGACGAAGATGTGGATGAATTCATCGGCATCATCAACCGGATCGCACAGGAACACCCGATCCTGGTAGATAAATATCTGGTCGGAAAAGAGATCGAAGTCGATGCCGTATGCGACGGCGAAGACATCCTGATCCCTGGTATCATGGAGCATATCGAACGTGCCGGAATCCATTCCGGAGACAGTATCTCCGTATACCCGGCACAGAGTCTTGATGACCACGTAAAAGCAACGATCGTAGACTACACCAGAAAACTGGCACAGTCCCTGCATGTCATCGGACTGATCAACATCCAGTTCATCGTTTGCGGCGAAGACGTATATGTCATCGAAGTAAACCCACGTTCCAGCCGTACCGTGCCGTATATCAGCAAAGTAACAGGAATCCCGATCGTGCCGCTGGCAACCAGAGTGATCCTCGGCAAAAAATTAAAAGAACTCGGCTATCCGACCGGACTTGCACCGGAAGCAGACTATATCGCGATCAAAATGCCGGTATTCTCCTTCGAGAAGATCCGCGGTGCTGACATCAGCCTCGGCCCGGAAATGAAGTCCACCGGAGAATGCCTCGGTATCGCAAAGACCTTCAACGAAGCACTCTACAAAGCATTTATCGGTGCCGGCATCAAACTGCCGAAGCATAAAAATATGATCATGACACTGAAAGATGCCGACAAAGAAGAAGGAATCGAGATCGCCAGAAGATTCGAGAAGATCGGATACCGCATCTACGCAACACGCGGCACCGCAAAAGTCCTGCAGGAAGCAGGCGTAAATGCGATCCGCACCAACAAGATCGAGCAGGAGTCACCGAACCTCCTCGACCTGATCCTCGGCCACAAGATCGACCTTGTCATCGATACCCCGTCCCAGGGCGTAGAGCACTCCAGAGACGGATTCCTCATCCGCAGGACAGCCATCGAGACAGGCGTTAACGTCCTGACCGCTATGGATACCGCCAGAGCGCTCGTGACCAGCCTGGAGAACACCGATATCAAGAAACTGACCCTGATCGATATCGCAACCGTGAAGAATATCTAAAAATTCTCTTGAGCATTACAAAATGCCGGATACAAAAGTTTCTGAGTATCCGGCATTTTATTTTGAACAAATAGAAACAAAAAGATTGACAAACATCACATAAACGATTATAATAAACACAAACAAATTCAAACACAAATCTTAATTAAAATTCTATGCCGTTCGGCAGGAAAATCCAAACATCAAAAAGACCTGCACGAAGCGGCTTAAAAACAAATTTTTTGCATATGTTATGAAAAACAGATGCAGACCAGTCGGCTTCGTATCCAGGCAAAGAAAAATGTGCAAAATTGCAGGATGAGGAGAAGCCTATGGGAGAAAAGGATATAACAGAAAAAATATTAGAAGATCACAATGATGTATTTGCAGATATCATCAATGGATTGATTTTTGCAGGAGAACAGAGAATCTTACCGGAATCACTGGAAAATACCGCAGTACATTCACAGTACAAGGCAGACGATGAAAAGGTGCATGAGCTGGAAAGAGATGTTTCATTCTGAATTTCCAGAAACACTTGATAAAGTCTTGATGGTAATAATAGGTAACAAATATTCAGACATAAAAAAAGAAATAGCTACATGGTTACTTGATTTATGGTTTGTGTATGTGAAAAATATTTGTAAAAATAGTGATTTTTCGGTCAAGGAAAAAAGAAAATATATAAGACTGGCTATGAATTGTAATGTATATAGAATCTATGGGAAAAATCAATATGTAAAAAGTTTTGCAAGAAAATTAGCATTATAATTATTAAACAATGGATGTATTGAATTATATATTATTTGTTCAAATATGAGGTAAGAAAATGATTGGTATTATTACATTTCACAGAGCGGCTAATTATGGAACAGTGCTGCAAACATATGCGTTGCAAAAAACACTTGATAAATTAAATGTTGAAAATGAAGTGATAGATTATCGGTGTAAGTATATAGAAAATATTTATAATCCGTTTCCAACGATAGGGATAAAGCACACAAAGACGTTTATTCTGCAGGTATTGAGAATTTTACCTCGTTTAAGAGTGAGGATTGTTTTTAATAAATTTTTAAAAGAATATGTGCGAATGAGTACAAAAATAGGAAGAACGAAATTAAAAGATATATCGGAAAAATATGATGCTATAATAACTGGAAGTGATCAAGTTTGGAATCTTGCTCTTACAGATGCGGATTTGGCATATGTATTAGAATTTACGAGTGACAATACGAGAAAACTTTCTTATGCTGCAAGTTTAGGACCAGAGAAAATAGAGTTGCAATACAAAAAAATATTGGCTCCTTATTTAAAAAAGTTTGAATATATTTCCGTTAGAGAAGAAACAGCATTTCAACAAGTGTTAGAAATGACAGGAAAAAATGCAACAATAGATGCAGATCCAACAGTGCTTTTGAAACTAGATGAATGGAATGAGATTGCTGATGCTTCTAATTTAAAATATGAAAATTTTATATTTGTATATACTATGCAACCTTCTGAAATTTTATATGATATAGCTGAAAAGATATCAGCAGAACAAAAATGTTTGATTTATTCAATATCTATGGTTGATAATTCGAGAAAATTAGGAATAAATGTTAGGGGATTAAAAGTTACGGATTTCGTTTGGATGATAAAAAATGCAAAATATGTTATAACAAATTCATTTCATGGTTTGATGTTTTCTATACGGTATCATAAGGAATTTTTTTGGGCGTATCAGAATGGAAATCATATGTCAAATCCTAGATTTGATATGCTTACGAAATTATATAAAATTGATAAAAGAAGATGTGATAATGTTAATGACTATAAAAATTGTGTAAAAATGGATTGGGATGAAACTGAAGAGGTTTTAAGAAATCAGGCAGAAATATCAAAAAGACATCTAATCTCCATGATTCGAAAATAAGACGAGGAATGTAGCAATTAATAGAAAAAATTAAGGAGATAGATTTTAATGAAAAAAAACAGAAAAGCACAGTTGGCATATAATACCGTAATCTTGACAATAGGAAAAATTTGTACACAATGTATTAGTTTTTTTCTTTTACCTTTATATACATCTTTATTGAAACCAGGTGATTATGGAGCAGTCGATCTTATCTCAACATATGCTGCATTGTTATTACCATTATGTAATTGGCAAATGGAAATGGGATTATTTAGGTTTATGCTTGATGTTCGAGAAAGTAAAGAAGAACAAAAAAGGATGATCTCAACAGTAACAAGCGTTAATTTGTTGCAAATTATAATTTTTTTAGTAATATTTTTTATTGTTGGACATTTTATTAATCTACAATATAAAGTTTTTTTGGCTATACAAGTTGTTTTAAATATATTTCTAGGAACAATGTTGCAGGCTGCACGTGGTTTTGGAAGAAATGATGTATATGCAGTGGCTAGTTTTTTATCTGCGTCATTATATGTGACTTTTAATGTTGTCTTTATTGCAGTATTACATATGGGAGCAGTGGGAATGTTTATGGGAATGATTGTTTCAAATATCATTTCTATAGGATATTTATTTTTTTCACTAAAGTATTATAAATATTATGATATTCAGAGATTTGATAAAATATTGTTTAAGCATATGATTTCATACTCATTGCCGTTGGTTCCTAATCAGTTGTCATGGTGGGTTGTGGGAGCATCAGATAGAATTGTTATATCTAATTTTATAAGTGTTGCCATGAATGGAGTATATTCTGTTGCTAATAAATTTTCTTCTATGTACATTACTTTTTACAATATTTTTAATTTAGCTTGGACTGAGTCATGTGCTGTTTATATTAACGATGAAGATTGCAATCAATATTTATCAGAAGTTATTGAAACAATGTTTACATTATTTTCAGCAGTTTGTATTGGAATAATGGCATGTATGCCTTTTATATTTCCAATAATGATTAATAATAGGTATAGTACGGCATATCAACAAATTCCCATACTGTTAATGGCAGTACTTTGTCAGTCAATAGTTGGATTGATTAGTGTAGTTTATACAGCAAAAAAACTTTCTAAAATATTGGCTAAGACATCATTTTGGATTGCTGTTATAAATTTAAGTACAGATTTAATTTTAATTAGATATATAGGATTATATGCAGCATCAGTATCAACGTTACTTGCGTATGCAGTAATGATGGTATATCGTTGGTTTGATGTAAAAAAATATGTAAATATAAAAATTTCTTCAAAAAAAATATATAAAACTTTTTTATTGGCAAGCGGTGTGATGTATTCCTATTATAGAAAATCTGTGATTTTTCATATAATAGCACTGATAATTACAATAATGTATGCGATTTTTGAAAATAAAGAATTTCTATTTAAAATTTTAGAGATGTCAAAAGTAAAATTAGCGGAAAGGAAGAAAAAGTGAGTCTAAAGATTAGGAAGACAACGGTGTTATATTTTGTTCTCTTTGTCATGGCAGATCATTGTTTATGGTTGCTTAGTGGTAATGTGCAAAGTAAAGTTAACGAATTATGCTGGATAATTATTTTTGCACTATTCCTATTCAAATTTATCAATACTAATTTTTCGCAGTTATTTAATAAACAAAAATATCAATTTGGAAGAATTATTTTGTTTACTGTAATAATGGGGATATATTCAACGTTACAATCTTATTATTTGCATGGCCAATCTTTGATACAAGGTATTTTACCACAGCGATTTATGATAGGTGGATTTTTTTTGTATTTTATTCTTATGAAGTATATCAATGAAAAAAAATATGGAATGAAAAATATTGAGAAAATCTTTTTGACAATTGGATATTGTGAGTTGATTCTTTATATTTCTCAATATTTTTTGATTAATAAAATCCAGTTTCTACAAATTAACTACACTATGCGATTGGGTGAGATAAGAATGAATTTGGGGGCAATAGGTGTTCCGTATGTTATATTTTATTCTTTAAATCAGCTTTTTGGTGAAAAGAAATCTTGGAAATCAATTGTTTCAATTGCAATGGGAATTTTTTATGTTGTCGTAATTGCTAAAACAAGAATAGCTTTGTTAGCATATATTATTTCAATTATCGGTGGTTTTATGATGTGGAAAAAAGGTGGAAAGAAAAAAATAGTAATATTCTTTTTGCTATTGACGCTTATTGTTGTGCTCACGCAAACAGAATTATTTTCGTATTTAACCGATGGGTTAAAAGGAATAGATCTTTCAACACAAACACGGCAACTTGGAAGAGCGTATTATTTGAAAAAAATTTTAAGTCATCCGATATTGGGGTGTGGGTATATTAACACTAATAACGTTGCAGCAAGTAGATATGCTGGTATATATAGTATTTCTACTGGAATTATAGCATGGGTAGATTTAGGTGTTTATGGTTTGACATTTTTCTTTGGCATTGTAGGTCTGGTTTGGTTTTTAGTGTTATATGGAAAATTGGCTATGAGATCCTATAAAATAGGTTGTACAGGAAAACAAACGTATTGGATGTATATGCTATATATTATAGTGGTTTCACCAAATTCAACAGGATTTCTCTGGTATATAAGTAGTACGATTGCATTTGTAATATGGATGTGTTTGATAGAGAAAGAATATAGAGATATTATTATGAAAAGGAAAAATTAAAATATGATAATAATAGGTTTTACCTTAGGAGGAAAGAAATAGTTTGAATACACAAGTATATGCATGTTATTTGAATGATAGAGAAGAATTAGAAGAAAGTTCATCTGGCGGAGCTTTTACAGCTTTGACAAATGTAATATTTAAGTTATGCGGAGTGGTTATAGCATGTAAATATGATTATATAACACATACTTTGAAGTTTTCATGTGCTAGGAATGCAGAAGAACGAGATAAAATGAGAGGCTCAAAATATATTCAAGCGGATTGCAGTAATTTGTACGCTTTGTTAAGTGAAGAATTGAAAAAAAAAGAAAACACACCAATATTAATTGTGGGAACTCCATGTCAAATTGCTGGGGTAAAATCTTGGGTTCGGCTTAAAAATATATTAACAAAAAGACAGATTATTTATTGCGATTTGATTTGCCATGGAGTTTCTAGCCCAAGAATGTGGAAAGAATATATTACTAGGAAAGAAAAACTGAATAATAAAAAAGTGAAGTTTATTACTTTTAAGGACAAATCTGAAGGGTGGATTCGTCCAACATCAAAGGCAATTTTAGAGGATGAAAAAGAAATAAGTATTGAAGATTATGCTATGTTATATAAAAGTAATGATTTTATGAGAAAATCTTGTTATTATTGTAAATTTTCTTCTGTAAATAGAGATACAGACATTACAATTGGCGATTTTTGGAGTATACAGAATGTGGATTCAGAATTTGCTAATATGCGTGGAACATCATTGGTTATATTACATACAAAAGTGGGCGAAAAAATTTTTAAGATGGCAGATACTGATTTGAAGATTCGGAAAAGTACACTTACAGAATGTATACAACCTAATATGAAGTCACCAACAAAGAGAACAAAGAGATATCATGATATACAAATAGATTACGTAAATTATGGAATAGATTATGTTATTGAGAGATATATACACTTTGGTCCAGGAAATAGTTTGGTAAGAAAAATAAGAAAAAAGTATTTTAAAATTAAATATAAACAAGGTTAAAAAAGTGTAATTAAGAGTGGAAAATAAAAAGTGAAGATTTGATATAAATTTGAATGAAAATTTTAATATAAAAATATTTGACTTATATACGTCAAGTTTAAATGATTTTTCATATATGAGTTTTTGTATTATGCTTATTTGTGCATGGAAGTTTTTAATTTTAATTATATGATATTAAGGTCAAAAGATGCCATACGAATTGTTACATACTTCGTACTCCCACAATTCTACCCAACAGTCGCATATTGTGAAGCTGACGCTCCAATTTTATGCTCATATTGGGCGGGTCATTAAGCCATAAAACCACTTCTGTGCAAGCACACCGTGGTTTCAGGCGTTTGCCCCTGGCATCATTATATTATTAATAAGATGGGTGAGGAAAATGCTCAAAAAAAAATATATAGAATATTTAAAAAAGGATAAAAATAGCGATGAAGAAACATTAGAAAAAAATAAAGAAAAAGAAGAACAATTATTTGATGATGAAAAAGATTGTTGTGGATGTGGAGCTTGTAAAGCGATTTGTCCCATGAAAGCTATTAAAATGGTGGAAAGAAATGGATTTTACTATCCGCATGTAGATAAAGAAAAATGTATTAAATGCAAGCTGTGTTTTAGAGTCTGCGTATTTAGAAGTTAAATAGTGTATATTCGTTATAGACAATGAATGGATAGAAAATATATGATTAGTTTGAAGGAGATTATAAATATATGAATACAATAACCAAAAATGTAATCTTGGCTCCGTTTAATTTATTATATAAACTTTCACCTGAATTAGAATTAAAATTAATGTTTAAGATTAAGCAGGGATATAGTTTAAATTTAAAAGATCCAAAAACTTTTAATGAGAAACTTCAGTGGATAAAGTTATATGATAAAAATGAATGGATGCCAAAATGTTGTGATAAATATGCAGTCAGAGAATATGTTACAAAAATGGGATGCGGAGATTTATTGAATACGCTTTATTGGGATGGAAATAATCCGGATGATATTCCTTATGATAAACTTCCAGATAAATTTGTTATTAAAGTAACACATGGTTCTACTTTTAATATTATAGTTACAGATAAGAATAGACTAGATAAAGAAGACATTAAAAAGAAATTAAACAAATGGTTAGAAGCTAAGTTTATACCATGCTATGGGGAATGGTTTTATGGAAAAGTATTTCCAAGAATTATTATTGAACAATATCTTGAAGATGGGCATGGGACAGACTTATATGATTATAAAGTATTTTGTTTTAATGGAAAAGCAAAACTTGTGGACGTACATTGTGGGAGGTTTGGAACTCATAAAAGAAATATATATGATTTAAATTGGAAACTTCAAGATGTTAAATTCAAATATGATAATTTTGAGGGGGTTGAGAAGCCTAAAATATTTGATGAACTTATTGAAAAAGCAGAATTATTAGCCAGTAATTTTCATCATGCAAGGGTAGATTTTTTTATTGTAAATGATCAACTTTATTTTGGAGAGATTACTTTTACTAATGGTGCTGGATTTGATCGTATTAAACCATATAGCTTTGATAAACAGATGGGAGAGTGGTTAAAATTAAAATAGGAGACAATAAGAAGAAGGTTCTTGTAATAGGGCCAAGCCCAACGAGATCAAAAGGTGGAATGGCTACAGTAATTAAGGATTTGAAGGATGATAAAGAACTTAATGATAAGGTAGAGATAGATGTATATGAGTCGTTTATTGATGGAATATTTCTAAAGAGAGTATTGTATTCTGTTTATGCATATGTACGATTTTGCATTACAAAAAGGGGATATGATGTTTATCATATTCATGCAGCATCTAAAGGTAGTACATTTCGAAAGGGATATTATGTTAAAGCAATAAAAAAATGGAAGAAAAAATTAATTTTTCATGTTCATGGGGCACAATATATGGAATTTTATAGACGGTGTTCAGCAAAACAAAAGAAGAAAGTGCTTAAAATACTTCAATCCGCAGACATAGTTATTGCTTTATCAGAAGAATGGAAAAAAAAATTCAATCAAGAACTAGGAATAACTAACTGTGTTTCTTTACCGAACGGAATTGATACAAAAAAGTATGCTACAGCACTGTGTTCCGTAGAAGATAATAAAAATAATTTTTTGTTTTTAGGGAGACTGGGAGAGCGAAAAGGTGCATACGATCTGGTAAATGCCGTTGAGTTAGCAGCTAAATACAATTCTAGTATTAAAATCTTTATGGCTGGCGATGGAGAGGTAGAAAAAGTTAGGGAGTTAGTTGAACGAAAAAAACTAGAGAATAATGTTAGCATTGTTGGTTGGGTGGATTTTAATAAAAAGATAGAATTGTTGAAAAAGAGTGCAACATTGATATTGCCTTCCTATAATGAAGGGTTGCCAATGGCTATTTTAGAAGCTATGGCATCGGGGAAAGTTATTATAAGTACAACAGTAGGGGCAATCCCAGAAGTCATACAAGAAAAAAATGGAATTTTGGTTAAGCCAGGGGATGTAGAAGCTTTAGCAGATGCAATTGTAAAATGTTCAATAAACTCAAAAATGATAAGTTTAATATCAAAAAATAATATAAAAAAAATAGATGATGAATATAGTATGAAAATTATGCATGAAAAATTAGTTAAATATTACAAAGATTAATTAACTTAGGAATAGGGGAGTTATTCTCAAAAGGTTGTAGTATTAAAAGTGTAAATTGAGATTAAATATAGGTCTTAGGTAAATTTGAAAAAATAGAAGGTAATTCATGGATCTTAAACAATTTTTATTTTACAGCAAGAGTCAGGGAGGAAAATGAAAAATTATATGAAAGGAATTATTCTTGCCGGAGGATCCGGCACGCGTCTGTATCCATTAACGAAGGTAACAAGCAAGCAGCTTTTGCCGATTTTTGATAAGCCAATGATTTATTATCCGATGTCAGTTTTAATGAATGCGGGAATACGTGATATTCTCATCATTTCTACACCGCAGGATACCCCAAGATTTGAAAGCCTTCTTGGTGACGGTCATCAGTTTGGTGTAAATTTGACTTATGCCGTGCAGCCATCTCCAGATGGACTTGCTCAGGCATTTATCATTGGAGAGGATTTTATTGGTGATGATTGTGTTGCCATGGTACTTGGCGACAATATTTTTACAGGACATGGCTTAAATAAACGTTTGAAAGCAGCAGTGGAAAATGCACAGAATGGCAAGGGAGCCACGGTATTCGGTTACTATGTAGATGATCCGGAGCGTTTTGGTATTGTTGAGTTTGACAAAAACGGCAAAGCGATTTCTATCGAAGAAAAACCGGAGCATCCAAAGAGCAATTACTGTGTGACAGGTCTTTATTTCTATGACAATCGAGTTGTTGAATTCGCAAAAAATCTGAAACCGTCTGATCGTGGAGAACTGGAAATCACAGATCTGAACCGTATCTATTTGGAAGATGGTTCTCTGAATGTAGAGCTGCTTGGACAGGGATTTACCTGGCTGGATACCGGTACACACGAGAGTCTTGTGGATGCTACAAATTTTGTGAAGACAGTGGAACAGCATCAGCATCGCAAAATTGCCTGTCTGGAAGAAATCGCATATCTGAATGGATGGATCAGCAAAGAAGAGCTGATGGAAGTCTATGAGGTCATGAAAAAGAATCAGTATGGGCAGTATCTGAAGGATGTTATGGATGGAAAATATCAGGAGCACTTGTTTTAAATAAAAAATCGTACATATTAGAATGTAATGATAGTTAATCTCTTTGATGGAAAAATAAAATGCGATATCAAAACAATAAATACTTTCTAAAAGCATAGTTAGTGATACTTTTACTTAAAATGTGATAATAGATTATCTGAAATAACAAAAAGAAATTTGATTACAGCAGTTTATGGATATTGATAGAGGTGAGTATTATGTTGAGCAAAGTATGTGAGGTATTTACAAAGGAATATAGAAAGGAAACGGCATATCAGGAGTTTACGGCAAAAATAATTCGGTACTTTAAGCTTAATAATAATAGTGAGAGTGTGGAAGACAAAGTTGAGCGGTTAAAGGGAAAAAATATGTATCAAATTTTTGGATGAATATAGATGAAAAAAGAGAAGTATTTTAATGTTCGTTGCAATGTCAAATTATGCAGTTGCTTTTTTGGCATCTAATTACTATTGTATTTGTTTTTACTGTCCGATTTAGAGAGATGGTAAAGATGAATTATATAGTAAATTAGAAGAGCAAGGAACATTCCTGTTTCCAGAAACGAATAAAGGACATGATTCATATGTTCAGGGAAGAATAAAGGTATTAGCTTTAAATGATGCATATAAAAATGACTTTGATATATTAACTTATGCAGATATGTTGTTCTGGATTGAACAATATAATATTTCAAGACTTTGAGGTGGGAGAGGTACTATATAATGGCTTGGTTAAACCGTTTATTTTATGATAAGAACAAAAAAATTACTTTCTCAAATACCGAGGATCAGGCGTGTGAGAAGCAATCATGTGAGGGAAAATTACCACGCCTTGACATTGGAAAGAATGTGGGAAGGGTAACGATGAGCAGGAATCCTTTTCTGGATTTGAAGGAGATAGAGTTAAGGGATTTGAGTAAACATCAAATTGATGCGTTGGAACAATGGTGCCGGAGATTGATTGATGATATTTTTAAGCAAAATTATGGTGGCTTTTATATTGATGCAGAAGTAAATCCTGGGCAGCCATTGATTAAATCCAGTATAAAGCGAACCATCGAAGAAAGAAGAAAGCAGGATCCGACAAGGTTTCCGCGATGGATTGATGGAATTGTGATGGAGGATCTGGAGTATTTCATTTGCAGAGATGATTTATATAGTAAGTATTTCAGAAAAATTTTTGAACCGTTTTATTCTGGAAAAGAGGAAATACGTTTTGTATTGCAAAGATTAACAGCTGTCAGAAACAGAATCGCACATGGCAATGCAATCTCAGTGCATGAGGCAGAACAGGCATTGTGTTATTCGAATGATATTGTAGGATGTTGTAAAAAATATTATGTCAGCATTGGAAAAGACAGAGAGTATAATGTGCCGGTGTTTACCAGAATCAAGGATTCTTTGGGAACGGATTATCCGAGATTTCGTTTGGAATATTATCCGTGGGAAGAATATTTTTATGGCGGTCCGAGATATGATGGAGGCATAGGTGACAGACCTCGGCCAGTTTTTCATTCCGGGGAAAACTATAAAATCTGGGTTGAAGTTGATGGAAGTTTTCATGAAAATACTTATGTGGTTTCATGGAAATATGAATGTGGAAAACATAAGGAAAAAGGAAAGGGCAATGCGATAGAAATATGTTTTACAGATGATATGGTTTCGTATCCTCTGAAAATTCAATTTTCTTTAAAAACGACAAATTCCTGGCACAGGATGGCTCGTGAGGATTGCGATGACATACTTGAAATAAATTATAATAGCGTGTTGCCTCCAGTAAATAGTTATTAACTTTATGTGCGGAAAATATTTTTTCGCACATTTGTATTATAGATGGGTATAAAAAGGCCGGGAATGTCTATATTTAAATGTGTATATATGATATACTGAAAAGCAAATCAGGTATTTTGCAAGAGTAAAAGAGGAAAAAGATGGTAGAAATCAGAGCATCAAAGTGTTGTTGTGGAAAGTGTGGAAAAGAATTTTTAGTAGAATGGGATTTGGAAGTTGTAAGTGTCTCAGAACATGGTATGGGAGAAAGAGTTGTGTATGAAGGTCAGATAGAATATATATGTTCAGAATGCGGAAACTGCATCAGTGGAACATTGTATGTTTCTGAATATCCAGTAGGAAGTTTAGAATATGCAGAGGTGAGTAAAGTAGAAGATTCGGAAAATACTGGAAGGAGCTACATTGAAAAACCAATAGTTGCTTTTTTTGATTTGTAGGAAGAGGAATGTCATGAAGATTGAGATAAGAAATTTTGGCCCGATATGTAAATACGAATGTGATTTAGATAAATCATTAATTGTTATTTATGGAGAAAATAATATTGGGAAATCTTATGCAATGCAAGTTACATATCTATTGTTGAAAAAGATTAAAATGTATGCGGAATATCCTGCTTTTATGGGAAGATTTTATTTAGAATTAGAAGAAAATCATGATGAGATAGAAAAGCTGGTAAAAGAATTTGTATTAGATCAAAAAAGTCAGGTGTGGGATATAACAGATAAAGTAATTAGTGCTTATAAAAAAATATTAGAAGAGTTGTTATTAAAAGAATTTTGTACATCGTTAGAAAACACATTTGGAACGTATGATAAACTTCTTGAGCAAAATCCGGTAATTAAACTGCAGATAAATAAAGATGAGGAATATATTTTTTTGCCGAATGAAAATCAAATGGATATAAATATCAAAATAAAGAAAATTTTTTTAAGAAAGACCGAATCAAATTTTCATAAATCAAGAAATAATAAGGAACATTATGATGTTTATGTTTATGAAAATTATATAAATACACCTGTTAATTTAGTTGGAGAAAAAATCAGTGAAATGAGCCGGGATTTCGCACGAAAAATTTTAGCATGGATGCGAGATGTTTATTTTCTTCCAGCCTCCAGGTCAGGAATATATACTGGCATGAGTTCATTTGGCCCAATTATGGCTCAATTATCACAAAACAGAGCTTATTTTACCCGATCATTTCAGATTCCAAGCATTCCCGAACCAATATCTGATTATTATATGGCACTGTCAAATATTAAAAATGATAGAAGTGCAAAATTTTCAGATGTTGCGTATGAAATAGAAGAAGATGTTTTGAAGGGAGAAGTTAAATTTGATGTTAGAAAAAAGGCACTTACTTATCAGGGAAAAACAATTGAACATTCTTTTGAGATGAATGATGTTTCTTCTATGGTGTCAGAAATATCACCAATAGTTGCGTATTTGAAGTATATTGTAAAACAAGGCAATAATAGAATAAAAGCTACGATGAATGCAGCGTCCATTATTTTTATAGAAGAGCCGGAAGCACATTTGCATCCATTGAATCAAATCAAGTTGATGAAAAGTTTTACCAGGTTAGCAAAAAGCAATGTAAAATTAGTAATGGCATCTCATAGTAATTATATATTTAATGAGTTGAATAATAGAGTGTTGGCGGGAGAATTGGGGAAAAGTACGTACAGTCCGATATTGATGAAATGTGAGAATGAAGAAAGTAACACATATTATATGGATATGGATGAATTTGGCGTCAGTGATAGTAATTTTGCAGATGCATCAGAAATACTGTGTGATGAACGGGAAGAATTGATTATTAAGTTAATGGAGAAGATGGAGAACGAAAATAATTAGATGATACAGCAGATAAAACAAACAGAAAGTTTAAAAAAGTATATAACACATCAGATAGAAGATGCCGGACTGGAAGTTGCTGTAGATCCTAAATTGACAACGGATGGATATGTAGGAATAAAAATTGATGAGTACTATATGGGATTACATTTGGGAGGAGAAACCCCAAAAGCTGTAGATTTTATTGTCTCTGTAGATTGTCAATGTGATGCCTATTGTCTATATATTTTAGAGTTGAAAAATGTAAAAAGTACAAAAGCATATACAACGACGGATATTGTTAAGAAGTTTGAGACAACAATAGAACACTTTATGAAAGAAATATTTAAAGAAATTTTTTTAAACAGTAAATACAAGTACAAGGATATCAAATTATATTTGGTGACGAGTGCATATGGTAAAGCTTTGGGACAGGAAAACTTTCAGAAGTTTGTTGAATTGTTGAGGAAAACAAACCAAAAAGATACATTGACAAATGACTTGAGTCTTTCAAGTAAATTGTTTAAATTTCAGAAAAGGATTTTAAAAATTGAAAGAGAGATACCACCAAATCCTGTAATCAGAAGAATTACATAAAATTTTCAGGAGTTAATGATGGGGTTCCGGTAAGCGGCAGATGAATCATTCGTAAGTGCAAAATAATTCGACGGATTGTGTTGCCCTAAAAATTAATCCATAATAATCATTAGAGAATGCAAGCATTTCACTTCATTTTCTCTTGCTGG
>OCHC01001750.1_pt1 | contig 15118 bp, 7 predicted proteins | sample 1538641 | NCBI WGS metagenome assembly OCHC01 (sample SAMN04571714, study PRJEB22368) | human gut metagenome | biome: human gut; material: stool | host: Homo sapiens | place: Luxembourg | collected 2012-08-17
GTCCGCTGCCCAAACGGACAGCGGACTTGACAGGCATGATACAGAGACGCTTAATTCGTTTTATTCTGGTTCGCCTCGCCGATTTCCGGGTTGGCAATCACGACGGAACGCGGCAGCTGGAACCGCATACCGGATTCGTTCTGCTCCCACATGGCTTTGTAAATGTGGTTGTTCGCAACGCCTGCCGCCGTCATCGCGGCATCGTCCCGACGATCAATCGGCATATTCAAACGCCGGCGGTCGAGCCACTCCAGAGCGCCCTCCATCCACATCTCGATACGTTTCTGAAGAATGATCTCCTCGACGACATCGTCGAGCGAAGCGGCCGTGATGTCATAACCCGGATCGCGGTAGGTCGTCACGTAATCCTTGAGCGTCTTCTTGGCCGCGGCGATGTTGCTGTGCGCCTCGGCTTCAGCCTTGATGAAGACGGCCTCTTCGGCGCGCATATAGATCAGATCGGTATTGTTCCAGTCGCCGTTGTAACTGCGGAACTTGACCGAGACATACTCCGAACGCGCTTTCACGCCCGAAGCAAGCGTATTGGGCAGGTTGGAAGGCAAAAGGCAGGCATAACCGCTCGTCGCAGCGTCCGGGTCCAGCCGCGACGCACGTCGGTCGGATTCAGACGCGCATAGAGGTAGGAGTGGATCGGACGCTCGGCCCACATACCCGCATAACCGCTCATGTAGGGGTCCATTTGCGAACACCAGGTAGCCCATGTCTGGCAGTTGTCGGCCGTCATCTTGAAGCCGAAGATCAGACTCGGAACGTTCTCGATACGGTTGAAGCCGCTGTTGTAGTTCTCCTTGGAGACGAGCGTGTATTTGGCCAGAATATCGTCGGCCAGCGAGACGGCTTTCCCCCAGTCCTCCATGACCAATGCGACACGGGCGCGCAGAATGGCGGCCACGCTGGCGTCGAAATCGGTTCGGGAACCGGTGTCGTCGTATCCGATCTCCTCGAAAATACGCAGCGCTTCGTCCAGGTCGTCGGTAATGCGTTTGTAGACCTGCTCCATCGTGGCGCGCGGCAGATTCTGGCCAAGGGTCTCCTCGGTGGCCAGAGGCACGCCCGGAAGGTCCTTGTTCGCCGCCGAGTAGGGATACTGGTACACGTTGATCAGGTGGTAATAGCCGAACGCGCGGGAGGTCAGCGCACGGGCGCGGTAGGCCTTCATCGTCTCCGACTCGGCGGAAGCGTCGAGGGCCGTCGCGAGAATCTCATTGGCCGTGGCGATCGGAATGTAGAACATGTTCCACACGTTGAAAGTCGGCGTATACTCCTCCTGCCAGTAGTCGTTGATGTACATGTAAAGGTTCATGCTGTGTTGCAGCAGCAGGGTCATATCCTGCCCGGCCATGCCGAACGCAAGTTCGAACCCTTTGAAACCGGTCAGCCACTGAAGGTCGTTCTTGTAATAGGTGGCATAGTGGGTGTAAATGGACGCCTCGATACCCTGAAGCACCTTGTCCGGGTCCTCCTTGGCCACCTCGTCACGGGTCTCCGAAGAGACTTTTCCCGAAGGGTCCACGTCGAAGATATCGTCGCTGCAGGATACCGCAACTGCCGCGCTCATTAAAAATATCAGTATTTTTTTCATATCAATGTCGCTGCTTAGAAGTTAATATTGAGACCTACCGAAGTGGTGCGGATCGGCGAATAATACGTACCGTCCACGCTGTTCAAAGCGACCGTCGCGCCCTGACCGCCCATACTCGTACGGGGATCGTAGCCCTTGCGCTTCGATGCGAAGAAGACGTTGTCGCAGGCGAAGTACACGCGAACGCTCTTGATGCCGATCTTGCTCATCCAGTTCGCCGGGAAGGTGTAGCCCAGCGTGATGTTGCGCAGGTTGAAGTAGGTTTTGCTGATCAGGAAACGATCCGACGAAGCGTTGATGTTCGAGTCGTTCGTGTTCCAGATCGGCGCCGAACCTTTCCCGGTCTCCGGATTCCAGGCGTCGGCATAGTTCTTCAGACGGTTCATCGGGAAATTCGCACTGCTGAACGCCGAGAAGTCGTAATCGTAGCCGTAGCCGCCGAACTGGAAATTGGTCATAATCGTCAGGTCGAGGCTCTTCCAACGCAGCGTGGTGTTCAGGCCGCCCGTGAAATCGGGAAGCGCGCTCTTCTCCAACAGGTACTGCGTGGCCTCGGTAGCATCGCCGGTCGTGACTTTCTCCACGCCCACAACGTTGCCCTCACCGTCCGTGAGATCCCGGTCCATATACCAGAGCGAGTTGCCCTTCTCATCCAGACCTGCGAACTGCCGCATCTCCCAGCGGTAGATGTCCTTGCCTTCGTAAATGCGCTGGTTGCCGTTGGGCATGCCCGAGACTTTGTACTCGTCGGGCAGGTTGAGCATCTTGTTGGCATAGGTGTAACCGTTGACCGACATGTCCCAGTACCAGTCCTTCTTCTGGATGAGCTTGACGTTCAGGTCGAATTCGAAGCCCGAGTTGCGCAGTTTGCCGACGTTGTACCAGTCGTAGGCGCGGCCCGTCGAAATATCCTTCGTACGCTTGAAGAGCAGACCGTCCGACACGCGGATGAAGTAGTCCATCGTCAGGTTGATGCGGTCGTTCAGCAGACCCACGTCCAGCCCCAGATCGAACGTCTTCTGCTTCTCCCACGTCAGATCGGGATTGCCGTAGTAATAGATCTCCGTACCCAGCTTGCCTTCGGAAATGGTAACCGTATACTGGTCGGTATAGGGATAGTAGTTGGCCAGGTCCTCGTTACCCTGCGTACCGTACGTGGCGCGGAGTTTCAGCTCCGAAAGCCAGCTGTGCGTACTCTCCATGAACTTCTCGGCTCCGATGCGCCACGAAGCGCCGACGGACCAGAACGTGCCCCAGGGATTGTATTTGAAACGCGAGGTTCCGTCGCGGCGGATACCGCCCGAGAAATAATAACGGTTGTCGTAGTTGTACTCCAGTTTGCCGAAGAAACCCTGAATGCGCAGCACGTCCTGATAGCCGTTGATCGACCCCATCTCGCCGGCGTTGTTCAGCTGCGGATTCTTGGGATCGTAAATGTTCGTCTTCTCGACCTCGGCGTAATCGCGCACCCAGCTGTTGTACTCATGCCCGATCAGCGCATTGATATTGTGGCGTCCGACGGATTTTTTGTAATTGAGCATCTGGATCAGGTTCAGATCGTAAACGTCCGTAGACTTTTTGTTGATCCGGCCCTTGGAACCGCGTCCGTCGCCGATCGTGGGGTTATAGAACAGCAGTTCGTCGGAGGCGCGATAGCCCAGCGACATGCTCGAGGTGAAGGTGAAGTCGCGCAGGAAATAGATCTCCCCGTAAGCGCGGCCCTGCAAGTTGTTGCGTTTGATGTCGCGCGTGTCCATCTTCAGCGTGGCGATGATGTTCTGGCCCGAAGTTCCGGGACGGGTCGTCGTGCCGTCGGTCTGCCCCGTACCCAGGTCGTAAACCTTGTCGCCGTTTTCGTCATACTTGATTTTCCCCTCGGCATCGCGGGCGTAGACCGGATAAACCGGCTCCCACGAACGCGCCGTGGCGAACGCCGACGAAGCGAGGCTGCTGCCCTCCAGAATGTTGTTCTGCACCGTGTGGGCATAGGAGAGGTTGGCGCCCACCTTGATCCACTTGCGGAGCTTGGTGTTGACGTTCACGCGGGCGCTGTAACGCTCGAAATCCGATTCGATCACATAGGATTCGTCCTTGAGGTAACCCAGCGAGATGAAATAGTCGGACTTCTCGTTCCCGCCGCTGACCGAAACGTTCGTCTCGTTGCGGAATCCGGTCTTGAAGAGTTCGTCCTGCAGGCGCTCGCTGTACATGCGCCGGGCCGACGGGTCGAGTTTGCCGGTCGCAGGGTCGATCAGGTAGGTCGACGAATATTTGTAGGGGCTGTAATTTCCGTGTGCACCCAGCACCTCCTGCGAGGCATAGAGCGCCGCGGCAGCCAGATCGCCGCCTCCCTCTTCGGGGCTCGACGCCCACTTCGTGTCGCGCATCGTGCGCCACTGCGCCTCGAGGTATTCGCCCGGATCGGTGATGATGTCATACTCGGGGACAGCGCGGGTGTTGATACCGAATCGCGTGTCGACGCTGATCGTGGGATTGTCCAGGCTGCCGCGCTTGGTCGTGATGAAAACCACACCGTTCGCGGCGCGCGAACCGTAGAGCGAGTTGGCCGTGGCGTCCTTCGACACGGAGATCGACTCGATGTCGGCCGGGTTGATGTCGGACAGGCTGCCCTGATAGGGCGAGCCGTCGAGCACGATCAGCGCGCCGGTGCCCGCATTGAGCGAACCGACGCCGCGGACGTAGATCGCAGCGTCCGTACCGGGCTGGTTGGTGGCCGTAGTCAGCTGCACGCCGGGAACCGCTCCTTCGAGCATTTTCGAAACGGTCGAAACCTGACGCTTCGCAAGCTCCTCGCCGCGGATGGTGGCGATTGATCCCGTAAGGTCTTTTTTCGTCGTCGTGCCGAAAGCGGTCACCACGACATTCTCGATGGCCTGCGCATCTTCGTGCATCACGACTTCGACATGCGTCTTTCCGGCAACAGCCACTTTCCGGGTCTCGTAACCGATGAACGAAACCGCCAGCGTAGCGTCGGCGGGTGCGGCGATGGTGAATTTGCCGTCCGTGCCCGTGGTCGTACCGGTCGACGTGCCGTCGACCATAACGGTTGCGCCCGCGACAGGCTTACCCTCCGCATCGGCAACTTTACCGGAAACCTGCCGGTTTTGGGCGAATCCATATACACAAAGCCCCAAAACGGCAATTAACGATAGTAGAATTTTTCTTACCATAAGCGTTAATTTTAATAAAATTTTAAAATAAGAAACAATCGCCCCGGATTCCGGATAATAAACTGCTGGATATAGGATAATTACAGCGTTCCGGAACACATTTTCCGAGAAATGCCTAATAGTTTGGTATTAAGCGTGTAAGATATACGGACGACATCTCCGTGCGTCCGGGTTGTGTTACCAGATAGTTACCGGACAAGAAGGGTTAAACCGTGCCGTATAAGCTATTTGGTCCAATTGATATACCGTTTGGCAGTAACTTTATCATTACCTTTATCGCGGATTGTTTATTGTTAAAAAAAGGTTAGGAAGGGAATGAGAAACACGTTCAAAGTACTGTTTTACATCAAGAAGAATGCGCCTTTACGCAATGGAAACACGCCGATCATGGGACGCATTACGATCAACGGACAGCGAACGCAGCTGTCCACGCAACTATCCGTGAATCCGAATCTCTGGGATGTGAGTATGGGACGGGCGGCAGGGCGCAGCGCGGTTGCCTCACATGTCAACGAACAACTCTCGCAGATTCGTTTCCACATCGAAAGATGTTACAACACGCTGTTTTACGAGCATGCCCTGGTCACTCCGAAAATGGTCAAGGAGATGTATTTCGGCAACGACCAGCGCAACGAAACGCTGCTGGCCTTCTTCAGGCATCACAACGAGGAGTTCAGCCGGATGGTGGGCATCAGCCGCAGCAAAACGACCTACTATAAATATAGGTGTGTTTACAAGCATCTCGAAAACTACGTCAACGACAAATTCAACCGCAAGGATTTGCTGTTCAAAGAACTCGACAAAGAGTTCCTGACGGGGTTCCACCACTACATCGCACAGGAGTGCGGACACAAGAAAAACACGACGTGGATCTACATGATCGCGTTCAAGCACATCCTCATGCTGGCCCGCAGCCGGGGCCACATGGCCAAGGACCTCTTCGCGAATTACAAACTGCGCAGCGAATTCGTCGCGCGAAACTACCTGTCCATGACCGAAATCCGCAAGCTGATCCGTCTGGACCTCGACGACATGACCTTACAGTTGGTACGCGATGCATTTTTGTTCAGTTGCTTCACGGGACTCTCCTACATCGACCTCTGCACGCTGACCCCGCAGCATATCCAGCAGGACGGCAAACAGCTGTGGATCAGCACCACCCGCCGCAAAACAGGATCTGCGGTCAACGTGCGCATCTTCGCGATACCGTACGCCATTCTGCTGAAATACAAACCGATGCAGCGGAATGCGCGGATATTCCGCCTGCCGAGCAACGGCTGGTGCAACATCTGCCTTGAACGCATCATGTCTCTGGCGGGCATTCCCCGGCACATCACGTTCCATTCGGCCCGGCACACCTTCGCCACGACGATCACGCTTTCGCAGGGAATGGCGATCGAAACGATCAGCAAGCTACTGGGACATAAGAATATACGGACTACGCAGATTTATGCGACCATCACCCACTCGAAACTCGACGGTGACATGGAGCGGCTCTCGAAACGCCTCGATACGCTGTACCGCGATACCGACCTGGAAAAAGTCCGGGAGCGCCTTTGAGGACCGATTCACATATACGCAGAAGTTCACGCAGCTAACACATTCGCTCAAAACACCCGAAAACACCCGAAAAAGGGGATTACAATTTGTAATCCTCCTGAGATGATATTTTCAAAATCGTAACCGTTATCGACCAATCTTCTACACATATGTTATATTGGTAAATTATTTTAATAATTTATTTGTAAACGAGTTAGCAATTTCATACCTTTGCTTGTGAACTTTTTATTTTAAAAAACTATTAGATTAACGCTTATGGTAAGAAAAATTCTACTATCGTTAATTGCTTTATTGGGGGGGGGAATATTACTCTCGCTGGCCCAGAGTAAGCAAATTTCCGGAACAGTCACCGGTCCCGACGGGAAACCGGTCGCCGGAGCAACGGTTATGGTCGACGGCTCGCATGTCGGCACGACCTCAAACGGAGACGGTAGCTTCACCATCACGGCTCCCGGAAACGGATCGCTGGTCGTATCCTTCATCGGCTATGAAACCCAGAAGGTGGCCATCGGAGGCAAGACCCGAATCAACATCTCGCTCAAAGAAGACGCACAGGCCATCGACGACGTGATCGTAGTGGCCTTCGGTACAGCCAAGAAAGACGCCTTCACCGGAGCGGCGAAGGTGATCAAATCCGACGATCTGATAAAAACGCAGTCTTCGAACGTCGGGGATGCCCTCGTCGGCAAAATCGCCGGCGTGCAGTTCTCCTCCGCCTCGGGCCGTCCGGGTTCCGGTCAGAAGATTTACGTGCGCGGCTACGGTTCGATGAATGCCAAAAACGACCCGCTCTGGGTTGTAGACGGCGTGCCCTACGAAGGCGACATCAACAACATCAACGCTGCCGACATCGAGTCGATCAGCGTCCTCAAGGACGCCGCGTCGAACGCCCTGTACGGCTCCCGCGGCGCGAACGGCGTAATCATGGTCACGACCAAGCGTGCGAAGGCCGGCGAGGCCACCGTGACTTTCGACGGCAAGTGGGGCATCAACACCCGTGCGTTGCAGACCTACGACATCGTGGAGGATGCGGGCGAATACTACGAGATGCACTACAAGTCGCTGTACAACTATTACACGCTCGACCAGAAGTACACTCCCCTGGCCGCCAACATCGCCGCCAACAAGCTGCTGACGTCGAACGATCCCGGCGGTCTGGGTTACAACGTCTTCACCGTGCCCGACGGCCAGAACCTCATCGGCGACAACGGCCGTCTCAATCCGCGTGCAAAGCAGGGCCGCCTGGTAACCGACGCCAAGGGCCAGCAGTTCTACCTGCAACCCGACAACTGGCTCGACGAAATCTACAAATCGTCGTCGTTCCGTCAGGAGTACAACGTCAGCGTTTCCGGCGCGACGGACCGCGCCAATTTCTTCGCATCGCTCGGCTATCTGGACAACACGGGTATCGTCGACGGTTCGAGCAACGAGCGCTACACCGCCCGTCTGCGCGCGGACTACCAGGCCAAAAAGTGGCTGAAAGTCGGCGGTAACATGTCCTACACCCATTTCGTCTGGAACAACGGCAACAAAACCAACGACGACGGCGACGGTCAGGGCGAAGGCAACGCCGACGGCGGAAACGCATTCGCCACGGCGATCCGCATGGCGCCGATCTATCCGGTCTACATGCGCGACGGCAACGGCAACATTATGATCGACGAGTACGGATTCAAGATGTACGATACCGGCGACGGCCGCAACGGCGGCGCACTGCGCACCAACGGCGGCAAGAGCAACGACCTGCAGGACATTCAGCTCAACAAATACATCAACGAGGGCAATGCCTTCATGGCCAACGGTTTTGCCGATTTCTCCCTGTACAAGGGCCTGAAACTGACCCTCAACGGAAGCGTGTCGCTCGACGAAACCCGCGGTACGGAGGTGTCGAACCCCTACTACGGACAGTTCGCCGAATCGGGCGGCGCCGTTTTCAAGAGCCACAGTCGGGAGATCGCCTACAACATGCAGCAGCTCCTGACCTACACCAACACCTTCGCCGACGTCCACAACCTCGACCTGCTCTTCGGCCATGAAATGTACAACCGCAAATCCTACGGTCTGTACGGCTCGAAGACCATGATGTTCTCGCCGGACAACACCGAACTCAGCGGCGCCGTCGTCGACTCGTCGCGGTCGGGTTCATCGGTTCTGGAGTACAACAACGAGGGCTACTTCTTCCGCGGACAGTACGACTACGACAACCGCATCTATTTCTCGGGATCGTACCGCCGCGACGCATCGTCGCGCTTCCACCCCGACCACCGCTGGGGCAACTTCTGGTCGCTCGGCGCAGCCTGGATCATCAACCGCGAGAGCTGGTTCAACGCTTCGTGGGTCAACATGCTGAAGGTCAAAGCATCGTACGGTTCGCAGGGTAACGACAACCTCGGATCGAGAGCGGAATCCTACTACCGCTATACCGACTACCGCGAAATCCTGAGCAGCGGCGACGGCGTTACGAGCGTACTCTACCAGAAAGGCAACCCCGACATCACCTGGGAGACCAACGCCAACCTCAATGTCGGCGTAGAGTTCGGCCTCTGGGACAACCGTCTGTCGGGTAGCATCGATGTCTTCAACCGCAAGACCACCGACATGCTGTTCGAGCTGGCCACTCCGATCGAGTCGGGTTACACGACCATTTTCACCAACATCGGCGACATGGTCAACCGCGGTCTCGAAATCGAACTGAACGCAGACCTGATCCGGACCAAAAACCTCGTGTGGGACTTCTCGCTCAACATGACCCACTACAAGAACAAGGTGACCCACCTGCCGGAGCAGTTCAAAAACAACACGACGGCCGACGGCAAACACGTGGGCCGCTGGCAGAGCACCAAATTCCTCACCGAAGGGGAATCCGTCTTCTCGTTCTACGTTCCGACCTACGCGGGAGTAGACCCCGAGACCGGAAAATCGCTGTGGTACACCTACAAGACCGATGATGCCGGCAACAAGGAGCGCATCAAGACCTCCGATTACTCGGTGGCCTCGCAGGAGGGCCGCGAAATGCACGGAGACGCCCTGCCGGACGTTTACGGCGGTTTCGGCACGTCGCTGCGCTTCTACGGCGTCGATTTCTCGATCGGCTTCACCTACCAGCTCGGCGGACAGGTTCTCGACCAGGGCTACATGTTCTACATGAACTCCCCGGCAGGAACGTCGACCGGAAACAACTACCACCACGACCTGCTCAATTCGTGGACTCCCGAAAACTCCGGTTCGAACATTCCGCGTTTTGCTTACAACGACTCGAATCAGGCAGCCGTCTCGGACCGTTTCCTCACCAGCGCATCGTACCTGAACATCCAGAACATCACGCTCGGATATACGCTGCCCAAGCGTATCACGCGCAAGTTCCTCGTCGAGAATCTGCGTATCTACCTCGCCTGCGACAATGTATGGTACTGGTCCAAGCGTCAGGGTCTCGACCCGCGTCAGGCCATCAACGGAATCACGAACCCGTACTACTACGCCCCGATTCGCACCTTCTCGGGCGGTGTAACCGTAACGTTCTAATTTGTTAAACGACGAATATTATGAAAATGAACAACATACTGAAAACAACGGCGCTGCTTCTCGGTTCATCCGTGCTTCTTTCGGGCTGTATCAAGGAGACCTTCCCCGAAAGCGGATACGCCACCAGCGATCAGACTGCCGAATCTCCGTTCGCAAAGGAGGGTCTTATCACTGCGATGCCGACGGTGCTCATCACCAACTATACAGACCTCGGCGAGCACATCGACTTCGGCTACCCGGGCATCTTCGGCGCCACCGACCGCATGGTCGGCGAGGTGTTCCCCGTCAGCGGCAACCTGCCGGGCGGCAACCAGTACTACGACCGCTGGCAGGCATGGCTCTATCCGGGCAACTCGACCGGATTGGCAGCAAACGGCTGGGCGTCCCCGTTCTTCTACACCAACTATTACAAGTTCATCTTCACGGCCAATGAGGCCATCGACATCGCAAACCAGAGCGAAGGCGCAGAGGAGATGATGGGCATTGCCAAGACTTTCCGCGCGCTCTGCTACCTCGACCTGGCCCGTCTCTACGACGCGCTGCCGGCCAAGGCTCCCGAACGTCCCGCCTACGAGACCGAGCTGGAAGCCGTCAAGGGGCTGACCGTTCCCATCGTCCGGGAAGATACGAGCATGGAGGAACTGGAGAACAACCCGCGCGTATCGCGTGAGGAGATGTTCAAGTTCATCTTCGAGGACCTCAACACCGCCGAGACCCTGCTGGCCAACTATACGCCGGCGACGAAAAACCTGCCCTCGCTGGCCGTGATCTACGGACTCAAGGCCCGCGCCTACCTCTGGCTGGGCGGATTCACCGAATCGTATGCGGAAGTTCCGACCGGCGACGCCGCTTACCGTCTGGCCGCCGAATACGCCCGCAAGGCCATCGACGCTTCGGGCTGCACGATTATGACCGAAAGCCAGTGGCTCGACCCGAAGACCGGGTTCAACACGGTCAATTCGTCGTGGATGTGGGCCATGATCCAGACCACCGACACCGTGCTCAACAACCTGCTGTCGTGGTCGGCCCACATGGCGACCGAGGCTATCTGGGGTTACGGCTACGGAGCGCAGCCGGGTATCTCGGTATTCAGCTACAACCGCATTTCGTCGGGCGACTTCCGCAAAAAGAGCTTTGTCGGAGCCGACCGCTCGTTCGACGCCATCGCACCCTATACGACCCTGACCGAGGAGGAGTTCGCAACGATAGCCCCCTACGCATCGTTTAAGTTCCACGCGGCCAACGGCGAAAAACGAAACTATTCCACGGGTAACGTGACGAGCATCCCGATGATGCGTGTCGAGGAGATGTACCTGATCGAGGCCGAGGCTACGGCTCACTACGACGCCGCCACCGGCAAGTCGCTGTTGCAGTCGTTCATGGCCAAGCGCGATCCGGCCTATACGGTTCCGGCGGCCAACGACCTGATCGACGAGATCATTTTCCAGAAGCGGATCGAGTTCTGGGGCGAGGGCGTCATCTTCTACGACCTGAAGCGTCTGAACATCGGCATGCACAACGGCGACACCGGCACGAACGCTCCCCCGATGGCCCAGCTTTCCACGGACGGACGCGCCCCCTGGTGGAACTGCGTGTTCCCGCTGAACGCCGTACAGCAGAATAAGGCGCTTGCGGGCAAGAACAACCCCAACCCGACCCAAACGGTCAAGTCTGTTAAATAAAAAACATCGCTATTTATGAAAAGTATAAAAATATTCTTTCTGGCGACTGTCGCCATCGTCGCGGGGCTGTTCACGGCCTGCAGCGACGATGACTTCAAAGCAGGTCCCGAGGTCGACGGCGCACAGGTCTACTTCCCCGAGAATGTGACCACCCAGCATAGCATCAGCGACGACGTCTCCTCCATCGCCATCCCGGTAAAACGCATCGCCAAGGACGAGGCGCTGACCGTAGCGGTTCTCGCCAGCGACGAGTCGGGTCTGTTCACCATTCCGTCGTCGGTATCGTTCGCAGCCGGCAAGGAGACTTCCGAACTGCTGATCACCTTCGACCGCACCAAACTCGAAGACGGCAAGGAATACCCCCTTTCGTTCCTGATCAACGACGAGGACAACACGACGCCCTACGGCAACCGCAGCCTCGATATTACGGTTATGCCCTGGCCGTGGGTGAAAATGGGAACCGGCAAATTCCGCGAAGGCTGGTTGAGCGATGTATTCACCGGCAATATGTTCGAAATCGATGTCACGGTACACAGCCATAAGTCGAAAGAAGGTATCTACATGGTTGAAGAGATGCTCGGCTGGCCTTATATGACCGAATTCTTCGGAGCTACGCAAGAGGAGCTTTCGGAGCAGTTCAGCTACACTCCGTCCAATATCGTCATCGATTGCAGCAATGCGACTCAAGTGACGATTGAAGAACAATGGTCGGGTATTACCGAAAACAGTAACGGTTACGGAAACTTTATGATCGCCTCGGCGGAACCCGGCACATTGGTCAACGGCGTCATCACCTTCCCGAAGGACGGATTGACCGCAAAACTCGTCGGATTGGATCGCGAATTTCCCGCTAACAGTCAAGGTACGTTCCGCATCATGCTGCCGGGCGCCGAAATAGTCGACTATACGCTCTCCGCCGTATACGACGGCATGAAGGTCAGCGCCGACGGAGAGACGGCGAGCGCCGTCATCAACTTCACCTACGGCGCCGACGTTACGAACATCCGCTATGTTCTCGTCGAAAATGAATTGACCGAGGCCGAAACCGCTACGCTTGTCGCAGCGATCGCCGACGGATCAGCCGAGAACATCAACGAGTTGCAGGACTTCACCGTAGGCGGCGAGAAAGTCTCCGCCGAAGCCGTACTGCCTGGACCCGGAACCTATACCGTAGTCGCCCTGCCCCTTGACAAAGCGCAAAAACCGGTTTCCGGCGAAGCTTCCGCAGCATCGTTCTACTTCCCGGGCATAGGAGGGACCTCGGTTCCCAACGACATCGCCGGCTCGCTCTATAAAGTCAGCGCCTATCCCGATGCCGCAGCATATGTATCGGAGTATCCCGATTACTCATCGGCCGTGTACGAGATCACCGGCACGGAGATGAAGAAGATCAAAACCTACTTCAACAAAACTTCCATAATCGACAATATCGAGATTCAAACCGGAGGCCTGACCCTGCAGGATGTAGTCGATAAATACGGTAAAGAACTCAATGCCGATGCGATGGAAGAACTTGCAACGACCGGAAAGTATTGGGACATAATGATCAATCTGACACCGGGCGCATCCTATACGCTGGTTGTCGAAGCAACGAACAACTACGGCAAGAAAAAACTGATCGTGTGCGAACCGTTCGTGACGGACATACCGCCCTATACCGGAGAGTTGATCATCGGGAAATACGGCATGTCCTACGCGGCCAGCGCTGAAGACACGTTCGAAAATGTATTCGAGGTAATACCTACCGTCGGAAGCAACACCGAATTTTTCGTGAAGGATTTCGCCGTAGAGGACGGCACCCAATGGTACGCAACCTATGACTCGGCCAAGTCGACGCTCACGATGAGCGGCGTGCAGCTCGGCCGGGAGGACAACGGCAACCTGCTCGGCAAATTCACGGAGGCGCTCACCCCGGACCGGACCCGCGGTTACGGTATCTTCTCGTTCGCAACCGAAGAGAGCGAAGGCAGCGATCCGATCGTATTGACGATCGATCCGGCGTCGAAACAAGTTTCAGCGCTGACGACCGACGTCGAGGCTCCCGTTGCTGATTTCACCGTCAACGAGATCATCGGAGTCTTGGCGGCATACTATACCGACGGAACAACCATCACGAAGCAGAGCGGAACGACATCCGCAGCATCCGCAGCCAAAGTTCAGAGCGTCCGCACGAAGATCCCGTTCAGCAGCGTCCGTGTTCCGGGCCACATCGGGAAGTCGCTCGACAGCCGCGGCCTCCAGATGAACACCACATTCGTCAGGAACAGCGACAACACGAACCACGGCGTCCGCACGTTGAGCGTGAAGACGGCGAAATGCGAGCCGCTGCCGAAACAGATCGGCCGCCGCGCCGATTTCAAAATCCGCGAAAACCTCCCGGTTTTGAAATAACCGACGCATATTGTTCCACACGACCCGACACAGTCCGAGCGACCGTGTCGGGTTCTGTGGTCCAATGAAACGAAACACCGGTCACGACATGCACTAATATTAGGATTATAAGATTATGACAAGGACAACAACTTTATGGAGCCTGCTGCTCCTGTCTGCGGCGCTCGCCCTGGGGTCGTGCACCAAGGATGCGACGGAGCAGGCGACGGGTCCCGAACCGGAAGCGAAAGCGGCCTCCAAACTCGTATTCTCGTCGGAGAACGCCGTCAGGGGCGAACTGCTGGTCTGCTTCGGCGAAGAGGCCGTAGCGGGCATCGAATCGTCGGTCATGCAGGTTACGCGTTCGGGCGGCGTCGCCACCCGTTCGGGCATCGCCGATTTCGACGCCGTGCTCGGCAGCATCGGGGTAAAGGCGTTACAGCGTCTGTTCCCGGTAGACGAACGGAACGAGGAGCGCACGCGCGCCGCCGGCCTGCACCGCTGGTACGTCGTGGAGTTCGACGCCGCCGCCGATCTCGACAAGGCGGCCCTCGACATGGCCCGGATCGCCGAAGTGAGCAAGGTGGAATTCAACCAGCAGCTGATGTACGTGCACGAAGGCAGGGTCATCCCGCTGGCCGAAACCGGCGCTGCGCCGCAGACCCGTGCGGCCGTCGGGTTCAACGATCCCCACCTGGGCAAACAATGGCACTACATCAACACCGGCGACAAGTCGATCTATTCGAAGATCAAGGCGGGAGCCGATGTCAACTGCGACGAGGCTTGGAAGCTCTGCACGGGCGACCCGCGCGTTATCGTCGCGGTCGTGGACAACTGCGTGCAGTGGGACCATCCCGACCTGGCCGCCAACATGTGGACCAACACCGCCGAGCTGAACGGCTCGGAAGGCCGTGACGACGACTCGAACGGCTATGCCGACGACATACACGGGTTCAACTTCGTCGACAATACGACGCTGACCATCAGCACCAAAGGCGATGCACCGGACCACGGCACGCACGTGGCAGGAACGGTCGCAGCCGTGAACAACAACGGCACGGGCGTCGCAGGCATCGCAGGCGGCTCGGGCAAAAACGACGGCGTGAAGATCATGTCCTGTCAGATTTTCCACGACAAAGACGGCGGCGACGCGGCCACGTCGGCCAAGGCCATCAAATACGCCGCCGACA
>OCHC01001757.1_pt1 | contig 15060 bp, 9 predicted proteins | sample 1538641 | NCBI WGS metagenome assembly OCHC01 (sample SAMN04571714, study PRJEB22368) | human gut metagenome | biome: human gut; material: stool | host: Homo sapiens | place: Luxembourg | collected 2012-08-17
AGGGGAGCCGGTAACTGCGGGTCTCTATAATCGGGTGTTTCGACAGCACGGCGTCGCCGTATTCGCCTCCGTCGCGGTCGATGGCTTTCGAGAAGTGCCACTCCATACCGAGTTTGGCTGCCAGGTCGCGGGCCTGGTGTACGTCTTTTCCCGTGCGGTTGGTGAAGACATCCACCTCGTTGAGGGTTACGAAGTCGGGGTCCTGCCGGCGGATTACCTCGGCCAGCGCGTCCAGATCGGCTGCATTGGCGGGGCTTGTGGCGCGTGCGCCGTAGATGTTGTAGGTCATTATGCGGATGATCCTGCCTTTGGGTGGAATGACTGCCTTGTCTCCGTGCTCGTCGTTGTAATTGTCGTCGTTGGTGCATGAAACGACAATCAGGAGCAGCGCCCACAGACATATAGTCTTTTTCATAGTCTTTTGTTTGGTTTAAAAATTTGTTAGTCGGATCAGAATGCCCATACTTCGGCGATGCAGGTCTGGTAGAGGTCGGCCTGCGTGGCGGTGACGAAGATACGGAAATAGCGCCCCGTTGCCTTGTGGTCGAGGTATACCGTGTTCTCGATCCGGTTTTCGACGGTAAAGGTCCCTGCATGGGTCCAGTTTTGGTTGTCGTCGCTCACGTCGATGTTGAAGATACGCGGGTTGCCGCTGCTCTTGGGAACGTCGGAGCCTTCTTTGTCGGACCGTCCGCGGATCGTGAGTCCGTGCAGTTCCTTGGGTGCGCCCATGTCGACGGCGATCCAGTGCGGCGGGCCGGGTTTGGCGTTGCGCCACTGCGTACCCCAATAGGTGTTGTTTTCGCCGTCGATGATCGAAACGGCCAATCCGCGGTTGGGGTAGGTTGATGTCGCTTCAGCCTCCTGCGTCGAGAACCCGGCGATCGACCAGCCGCTCCTGTCGTATCTCGGGAACGGATTTTCGGTGTAGTAGCCGTTGATGCGCAGGTAAGCCGTCGATTCGTTGACGGCCAGGTCGGGTGTCACATTCTCGATCCGTACCGGCAGCAGGAAGACGCCCACGCCGTCGAACGCCTGGCTGTTGATGGCGATCCGGATGGGCGAGGAGATGTATTTCCCGTTAGGAATCACGGCTTCGAGGTTCTCGATCGTGTAGCTTCCATCAAGCATCATCGGGTAGTTGCTCTGGTGCTTCTGATTGTAGGTATCCACCAGTTCGGGGGCGACGCGAAATTTGACCGTCACATCGCATCCCGGGTTGCGGATTCCGCTCAGGTTGGCGTAGACCATGAGCGACGTGTCGCGTTCGAGCGGGAATGAGAGTGTGTTCTTGGAGGCGTCGTCGACGGCGTTGACCGTGTAAATACGCGTATAGTTCTCGGGGTTGTCCACGTTCAGGTCGTCCTGAATCGGGTTTTCGCAGGCTGCGAAGAGCGTTCCGCAGCAGAGGACAGCCAGGTATTTCGTAAGTTTCATAGTCGTTATTCGTTTTTACGGTTACCATCCGGGATTCTGGACGATCTGCGGATCGCGGTTGATTTCGGACTGGGGAATGGGGAAAAGGTAGAACTCGGGCCGGAACACGCGGGTTTCGAATACGGTTTTCTCGTAGAACGCCTCGTCGGTGAAGCTGTTGCCTGCGTCGACGTTCATGCCGTAGAAGGGTCCTCCGTCGGTCTGGTCGGCGATCAGCCAGCGGCGGGTGTCGAAATAGCGCAGTTGCTCGAAGCAGAGTTCGATGCGGCGTTCCAGGCGGATCTGCTCGCGCATTTGACTCTGGTTGAGATCGCTTTGGACCGGTCCCAGGCCGCCGCGCTCGCGGATTTTGTTCAGGTAGGTTTCGATGTCCGCATTCCCGGGATCGTATTCGTTGAGCGCCTCGACGTAGTTGAGCAGTATCTCGGCGTAACGCATGATGACGAAGGGACGCTTGATGTAGTTGCCGTTCTTGGGATTGGACGAGGGCGAAACGTTTTTGATGGCGATGTATCCCGAACGCGGGAAGTCCCACGTGCCTTTCTTTCCCGATCCTCCGGTGTAGTAGAGCTGGATGCGGGTTTTCTGATCGCCGATCCAGTAGGCGCCGTTGAAGCAGATGTTGACGTAGAAACGCGGTTCACGATTGACGAACATGTTGCGCGTACCGGCGGGAGCGAATACCCAGCCCGATTTGGGGTCGGAGTAGTTCGCCTTCGAATAGCCGCTCTCCTTGTCCGGGGTAATGGCCGTGCCGTCTTTCATGCGGAAAGCGTCGACCAGTTGCTGGGTCGCCCCCATGCTTTCATAGCCGCTGAACTGCCGGGGAGAAGCCGACCGTTCCCAATGTTTGAGGTAGTTGCTGATGCGGACCATCATCACCTCGCTGTTCCAGTTCTCCAGGAAAACGTTGCGGCAGGACAGGTAAGGGTCGAGCGTCCCGTCGGTGTGGTACTCCTTGTAGAGGTCGAAAATTCCCAGGTCGATGACATCTTTTGCAGCCTGGGCGGCCTTGTTCCACTTTTCGGGGTCTTTTCGGGTCGAAAAAAGGTGTTTGCCGTCCGTGTTGACCACGTTGGCGTAGGCCGGGTTGCCGTTGAACTGGTCGCTGGCGGCCAGCAGCAGTACGCGGCTTTTGAGTCCCATGCACATGGCCAGTGTCGCCCGGCCGTAATCCTTGTCGGCCTGCACGGTGAAGTGCAGCGGCAGGCGGTTGTTGTCGATCATGTCGTCCAGTTCGCCGACGATGTAATCCACGCACTCGTCGTAGGAACTGCGCGGCAGGTTCATCTTCACATCGTCGCGGTCAAGGTCGCCCGGAAGGACTTCGTCGCCCAGCAGTACGCACGGACCGTACTGGCGCAGCAGGCAGTAATAGAACCAGGCACGCAGGAAGCGGGCTTCGTTCTTGTATTGTTCGACGACGATCGGGCCGCGCGTAGGATCGTCGAGCATCTCCTGGTTCGAGCCGATGTGCTGGATGAAGTAGGTTGCCGAGCGGATGCCCCGGTAGTAGTGCGACCAGTACTCGTAGTAGTTCGACGATGCGCTCCAGTTGCCGAGGTTCATCTTGAAGGAGTTGTAATCCTCGCGGTCGTAGGTAACGTCCAGGTCGTCCGAACACGGGTCCCAGGGCACGCCGTCGGTGCGGTGCGACTCGTCGCGGATGTAGCTGTAAACGGTAGCCAGGTATTTCTCGGAGTAGGAGGTGCGCTGGAATACCTGCTCGATGGTGATCCGGTCGTCGGGAACCTGGTCGAAGAAGTCGTCGTTGCAGGCGGTCAGGATGCCGAGGGCGGCCAGTAAAGTGAGTATTGTTTTAAGTTTCATAGCTTGTCGGGGATTTTAGAAGTTGAAATTGATACCCAGGCTGACGGAACCGATGTTGGGGTATTTTGCGCCGCGGCCGTCGCCCAGTTCCACGTCCCACAGTTTGAATTTGCTGACTGTAAGCAGATTGACGCCCTGTATGAAGATGCGCGCATTGTTGATGTGGATGCGTTTCATCCAGCGGTCGGGGAGCGTATAGGAGAGTTCGATGTTTTTCAGACGCAGGTAGCTGGTATTTTTGAGCCACCACGTGCTGGCTTCGTAGTTCATGTTCATGTTACCGATCGAGAGGCGCGGGTAGAAGACATCCTGGCGGGGATTGGCCTCGGTCCAACGGTCGGTGATGTTGCTCAGCAGGTTGCCGCGGCTCGATCCCTGTGCGAAAGGCAGTACGCCTTCGCCGCTGAGGATCGCGTCGACGTGTGCGGCGCCCTGGAACATGGCCGACAGCGAGAGGCCTTTCCAGCCTACGGAGAATCCGAAGCCGTAGACGATTTCGGGAACACTTCCCCAGCCGATGGGTACTTTGTCATATTCGTCGATTTTGCCGTCGCCGTTGATGTCCTTGTAGCGGATGTCGCCCGGGCGCGTGTCGCCGACCTGTACAGGCGCTGCGGCGATCTCCTCCGGACTTTCGAAAAGTCCCAGTGCGATGAGCCCGAACCGCTGGTCTACCTTGTTGCCGATGGTTTTCTGCCAGGGATAGGCCACGGTGCTGTCGTCTTCGAGGACCTTGTTTCGGTTGAACGAGTAGTTACCCATGACGCTCAACGACCAGTCCCGCCACGAATTGGCATAGCTGACCGACATTTCGATACCTTTGTTCTCGACTTTGCCGATGTTGCCGTAGGGGTTGTTGATCATACCGAAATAGGACGGAATGCTTGTGCGGCGCAGGTAAATGCCTTTGCGCGACTCTTTGAAGGCGTCGAATTGCAGGTTGAACTTGTTGTTCAGCAGGCGCATGTCCAGTCCGATGTTGGTTTTGTCGGCGATCTCCCACGTTACGTCGACGGCATATTCGTCGATGGCCGTAGTCCCGTAGGTCTGGTCCATGTTCTTGCCGAACTGGTAACTGGTGTCGTTGGTGTCCTTGACCGTAGCCAGGTAGGCGAAACGGCGTCCGCTGATCTGGCTGTTGCCGACACGACCCCATGTGCCGCGCAGTTTGAGGTACTGGATCACCTCTGTGGCGCCTCTGAAGAAGGGCTCGTTGCTGATTACCCAGCCAAGTCCGACCGACGGAAAGAAGCCGTAACGGTTTTTCGGGGCGAAGTTCTCCGAACCGTTGTATCCGAAGTTGAACTCCCCGAAATAACGGTCGTCGAACGAGTAGGTGAAACGTCCTGCCAGGCCGCGGAAACGGTAGGGCAGCGCCTCTTCGACGTTGGTGGCTTTGGTATTGATTTCGTCGCTCTGGTTAAAGAGCATCATGCCCGATACGGTGTGCCTGCCGAAAGTGTTGCGGTAGTTGACTGCGGCCTCCAGATAGATGGCGCGGTTACCCTTTGCACTGAGGCTGTAGGCCAGGTTCTCGGTTCCTTGGCGGGTTTGCTCGTAGAGCAGGTTGCCGTTGGCGTCGCGTCCTGTGGCGTGGTAGGTGTTCGGGGTTTTGGTGAAACGGTTGCTCGTGTAGTTGTAGGTGTCGAACGAGAACATGCCTGAAACCGAGAGCCCTTTGTAAATCTGCTGCGTGATGCGCAGGTTCGAATAAACCTGGCTGCGCCACTGGTTGGCATAGCCCGTTGCGCCGAGCTGTGCCACGGGGTTTATATCGCCGCCCGAGAAGGCGCCGAGCTTGCCGTCGGGGTAGAGCGGCGCGATATAGGTCGGAGGTGTGAAATAGGCCGATTCGAAGATGCTTGCCTGCGAAGATGCCGGATAGTTGGCGTTGGCCAGGTAGCCCTGGATGCCCAGTTTGATTTCGGTGGTGCGGAACGGGTTGAGCGTGAGGTTCGAGGTGACGTTGTAACGGCGGTAGAAGGTGTTCGAGTTGTAGTCGGCCAGTTTCGTGTCCTTGTACATGCCGTTCTCGTCGTAGTAGGCCAGGCCGATGTAGTAGACCGCCTTGTCGGAACCGCCCTGCACGTTGACGTTGGCCGAGCGGTTGCGGCTGAAGTTACGCAGGATCTGTTTCATCCAGTCTACGTCGGGATAGAGATAGGGGTCTTCCCCGCGGCGGGTCTTATCAATGATCTCCTGGCTGTATAGTTTGCCGCCGCCGCGGGTGAGCGACGCTTCGTTCGACATCTCCATGTAAGTCGCGCCGTCGGCGAAATCGGTGATCTTGGTCGGTTTGGTGAGGCCTTCGGTATAGCGTACGCTGAATTTGGGGCGTCCTTTCAGGCCGCTTTTGGTATTGATGATAATGACGCCGTTGGCGCCGCGAACGCCGTAAACAGCAGTTGCAGAGGCGTCCTTGAGGATCGAGAAACTCTCGATGTCTTCGGGGTCGACGTTGGAGAACGAGCGGGGAACGCCGTCCACGAGCGTCAGAGGGGCGCTCATGCTGGCTGTCAGCGTTGAGATGCCGCGGATGTAGATGTTCGCGTCGTCGAAGCCCGGTTCACTGGTTCGCTGTACCGAGACCAGGCCCGATACGCGGCCCGCAAGGCCTTGTGTGAGGTTGGCGACGGGAACTTTCAGTTCCTTGGTCGCTATGGTCTGCTGCGAGCCGATGACGCTGATCTTTTTCTGCACGCCGTAGCCCACCACCTCCACGGCGTCGAGGATGGCGTCGTTTTGCAGCATAACCACGTCGACGATTTCCTGCCCTGCGACCGAAACGTCCTGCGATTTGTAACCTACATAGCTGAATTCCAGTACTTCGTCGGGATAAACGTCGAGCAGGTATTTGCCGTTGATGTCGGTGGCTGTACCGATGTTCGGACGGGCCTTGATGCGGATCGTGACGCCGATGAGCGGATCGTTGTTCTGGTCCCTGACGACGCCTGTGATGCGTGTGATCTTCCGGGGTGTAGCTGCGGCCGCAGCTACGGAGCGTCCGATGACGATCTGCCTTCCCGAGAGTTTCCAGGTGTTGTCGGTTCCGGCGAACAACTGTTTCAGTACAGCCGAAATGGGCTGATTCGTTACTTTCAGGGTGACTTTGCGGTGGATGTCCAAGATGTTGTCGTAGTAAACGAAGATGTAGTCGCTTTGGCGTTCGATCAGTGTGAGGACCTCCTTGATGGGGCGGTTCTGTACGTTGAGCGTGATGGTTTTCGCCGCCTCTGCCGTTTGTGCACTGACGGGCCGGATGAACCCGATTGTTGCCAGCAAAAACAGGAATGTTATCCGGAATAGGTGGAATAATCCCCCATTATCGGCCTTAAAAAGACCGATTTTACCATTTTTGTTGTACATTTGTAAAGATTTGAAGTTTAAAAGGCTATTTTAGATTTTCAATCGCTCCGGATGTCGTTGAGGGACGACATCCGGTCTTTTTTTGGAGGGATACGGGCTGTTACATAGGCAGGTCAGTTTGGGTTGTTGGTAGTCGGGTTATAGTCGATTCGGAAATTCCCGGATCCGGTGATTTGCAGGTTGATGGGGGCTGTTGCGCTCAAGATTTTCAGCACTTCGGCCGGATCGTCTTTGAGTTCGAGTTTGCCCGAGAGCGTCAGCGCTTCGGCTTCGGGCGTACACTCGATCCGACAATTGTAGTAGCGGGAAAGGCGTTCGAGGATGTTCGACAGCGGGTCGTTGTCGAAGGGCAGGTATCCGTGAATCCAACTGATGTAGCTTTCGGCTTCCACTTCGCGGACCTCCAGCGATTCCGAGGTGCCGAGGATGGCTTGTTGGCCGGGAACGATGCGAATTCCGCGGTCGGATCGTCCGGCAGGGGCTACGCTGACGGAGCCGGAGAGCAGGACGACCTCCTGCGTGCGATCGCGGCCGTAGGAGGATATGTAGAATTTGGTTCCCAAAACGCAGACATCCATTTTGCCTGTGTGTACCGAGAAAGGCCGTTCGGCATCGTGCGCCACTTCCATGTAGATTTCGCCTTCGACGTATATTTCGCGCTTCTGCTTTTCGAATACGACGGGGTAGACCAGCCGTGATCCGGCGTTGATCCAGACGCGGGTTCCGTCGGCGAGCGTCAGCGTCGTCTGCTTGCCGTAGGGAACGACCAGCTGGTTGAACGTCGCAGCCTCTTTTTTGGGAATGGTTTTTTCGGCGTTGTTGATCCGGATGGCGGTCGAATCGTAACGGATTGTCGATTTTTGGGTTTCGAGCAGGAGGGTTTTCTGCTCGGACAGCACCAGTTGCACCTCTTTCTGGGTGAATACGGGGGTGTCGGCCTGCCGGATAAACATTTCGATGTCCGGGACGGTCGACGGTTGCAGTCGGTAGTAACCGACAACGGCCAGCATGACGCAGGCTGCCGCTGCGATGCCGATGCCCAGACGGCGCAGTTGCGGCCGCAGGAAAGACCGGGGTCTGGATGCTTCGGCAATCCGGGCCATGACGTTTTCGAGGGCTTGCCCGGTGTTGAACCGGGTTTCCGCAAGGCGGGCGTTTCCCCAGGCTTTGTAAGCCCGGAGAAAGGCGTCACGGTTGGCTTCGGATGCTTCGAGCCACTCCTGCAGTTCCCGGCGTTCCGTGTCGGTGAGGGGTGTGCCGTCCAGTTGGCGGGTTATCAGATCTTCGATGATATGTTCGGGTCTCTTCATTCTATCTATATCACGGATGAAAGCGCTGAAACCCTACCCCCTCCGGCGTTTTTTTTCGGACCGCCAGGGTAAACAAAAAGCAGAACCGGTGAGGCTCTGCTTTTTGCGGGTTGCGAAAATAGGCATTGTCAATAGACCCACTCGAAGTTGTCGACGTAGAGTATGTTCGACTTGCAGCCTGCCATGAAGTCGCCGTAGGCGCTCGTCGAGCAGGAGATCACGATCTGGTACAATCCGGAGGGTTTGGCCTTCGTGTCGTAGAAGTTGAGCGGAAGCTGTACGTCGATCATCTTGCCGCCGGTCGAACTTTGGTCGATGAAAAGCGAGCCGTAGGCGATGATCGGTCCCTCGTCGACCGAAGTGGTCTCTTCCGGATCCCAGGTCCCGGTGGGGGCTTCCGTGCCCGATCCGACCTCGCGGCGGGTGTTCCAGTCCACGATGGCGACCATGATGCGGGCCTTGTCCCGGTCTCCTTCGTGAATCGGGGCGCCGAAATTCTTGTCGATATCGGCAATGCCGATATGTTCCGCATAGTATTGCAGTTTCAGCGCCTTGGGGCGGGCTTTCCAGGCGTAAGGCTGGCCGAACGACACGACACCCCGGGTCAAGACGTCCTTCTGGAACAGCCCCGAGAAGAGGTTGCCCGAAGCGAGGACTCCCATGGCGGACGTAGCCTGGAGTTTGGCGCGCGTGCCTCCGTCGAAGGAGGCCTGCGTGCAGAGTCCCCTGGTGAAGGTGTTGTTGCCGCTGCCCCAGAACTCTGCGGTCTTGTTGTTCTGGGTCCAGCAGCTCAACGAGCTGTCCTCCAGGTCGCCGTTGGGAATCGTGTTGCCCGCGGGGGCCGCATATTCCATCAGCTGGGTCTGCTCGCCCCCGACCGTCAGGCGGAATTCGTAGGTGTGCCCTGCGAAGAGGCCCTTGTCCGGCACGAAGTTGTAGACGGCAAGCCCGTGGGGGTTGGTCGACGAGCTCCATTCGGGCGCGAGCGTTGCCGTCAGGATGCCGGCCTCGTAGCTGCTCTCCGCCATTCTCTGCCACTCCGTGGCGCCCTTGATCCGGTATTCCAGCGCGGCGCCGGCCGCATACTCCTCGGCGGAGACGAGTGCGGTGGCCGTGGCCGTATTGTTCCACAGGTCGGTTGCCCGGAGGGCGACCTTCACATTGGTAGGCTCCACGTAAAGCAGCCACCGTTCGGTGATTCCGTGGCAGGTGACGTCTACGAAACGCACCGATTCGAAGCTGCTGCCCGAAAGCTCTTCGAGCGAGGGCGAATAGGTCGTGATGTCGGCGGGGCCGAGTTTGAGTTCCGTGACTTCGATATGTGCCAGATCGGTGTCGCTGGGGACGAGGACCCGGGCGATGCGGTTTTTCTCCTCGATCTCCGTGGCGCCGATCTGCCCCGTCACGCTGAAACGGCGCTCGATGGTCTGTGTGGCGCGGATCGTCCATTCGTAATCCTGGTAGAGCGAAAGCGTGGTGTAGATCGGCGAACGCAGGTCGAACGTGCCGGTCAGCTCCCGGGAGCTGCGGATTTGTTGCAGGACCTCCTCCTTGTCGAGCTGGATGCTGTGGATGACGGCGTCGTAACCCACGGCGTCGATCTGCACGTTGCGGATGTCGGTCGCTTCGTCGAGCGAGAGGGTGACCGTCCGCGACGTGACGTTGTTTTCCGAGACCGAGAAGCCCTGGCCTTCGACGCTCGCGATGCGGAGTTCGACGACCGGATAGGGGATGTCGTTGTGGATGCACGACGCGAGGAGCGCCGCGGCTGCAAGGAGTGCTGTTTTCAGGTATCTGGTCATAATTTATTTCTTTTTCTTGTCCCACAGGTGTACCGTCATGCCGAAGTTGATGGCGGCGACGTTGAGCCTGAAACGCATGTTCGAAGCCTTGCGCGTTCCGATCTTGTTGCCGGCGTCGTCCTTCTGCGTGACGGAGGTGTACTGGATGCCGCCCAGCCCGAACGACAGCGTGGCGCAGACGTTGGGGAAGATATAGACGGCAGCTCCCGGATTAAACGCCAATTTGAGCTGCGTATTGTCGCTGAACGTGGTTTTCATGTTGTCGCTGGCGGTGTCGGGCTGGTAGGAGAGCTTCGACGTTCCGGTCGACAGCGAGAGTTCGAACTCGGCGAACAGTCCGAAACGGCCCTTCGGGTCGAGTCCCGCGTAGGAGCGGTGGAAAATGCCGAACGAGTAGTTGTCGCTGTTGAAATTGACCTTCGGAATGCTGCCCGAGGCGTCGTTGCTTTCGCCCAGGTCGTAGCGTGCGGCATCGAGGTTGCCGTCCATGTGGCGGTAGCCGAAACGCACGCCCAGACAGTTGTTGTCGCGGTAGAAATAGCCGATGAAGGGTTTGACGGTGGCCACCGTGCCGTCGGCGTCGATGCCGTCGAGGATGAGCATGATGTCCGTGTCGTCGCTCGACATCGTGCCGTAGGAGGCCGTCAGACCCATGATCACCTCGCCCTTGTAGGCGAATTTGAGCTTGTTGATTTCGCGGTCGATACGCCGGCGTGTGGGCAGGAATTGTTTTTTGCCGCGGATCGGCGACTGAACTTCCGCGGCCTTGAGTGCCTGCAATTGCTTCTGTCCGTCGGCCGGGACTGCCGCTTCCGAGGCCGGCGCATTTCCGGTTGCCGGGGTTTCTTCTTCGGTGGAGATCGTTCCGGCTGCGGCGGGGGCTACCGGAGCGGCTGTTTCCTTCGGATTCCCGGTTGCGGCGGTTTGCCGCGCCAGCGCGTTGCCGCACGAGATAATTATGATCAGCAGGGTGCAGAGTATGCTTCGTGTCATAGTGTGCCGTTTTTAGAGATAGAAGGCCATGCCGAGGCCGATCGAGAAGATATTGACCTTGAAGTTCATCATGCTCGTGTTGCGCTTGCCCACGGTGACCTGATTGTGAACCTGTTTGGTATGGGTATAGCTGATGCCCATCACGCCCACGTTCACTTCGACGGCCATGTTGTTGGTGGCGAAGGCCACGATGCCCGGCGAAATGCCCAGCGAAAGGGTGTAGCCGGTTTCGTAGGTTCCCTTCACGGGCGAGTCGTTGGCGAAGCGCGCCTGCGTGCCTCCGGCCGCGAGCGACATCTCGTTGAACAGCGCGAAGCGTTTGCTGCGTCCCAGCGGGATGTACTGCCGCCAGATCGCCGCCGCCGAATAGGTCTGCTTGAGCGAATAGAAATCCCTGGCCACGATGTTCGTGCCCGTCTCCTCGTTGCCGAAATGCAGTTCGGCGTTGTCCAGCTTGAGCAGCGTGCGCGAATAGATGAAGCGTCCTCCGAGGGCCATGTTGTCCCGGAAGGCGTAGGCGATCATCGGGCTGACGCGGAAGGTGTAGCCTTTCGAGTTGATTCCCTCGATGACGAGGAACTGATAGCCTTTGTTGGTATGGGTCGAGTAGGAGGCCGTACCGCCGAAAATCCACTGTCCTTTCGGCACGAACAGGTTGTGCGTGTCGGTAAGTCCGCGCTCCTGGCGCATTTCGTTGATCGTTTTCGGACGCTGGTCGGCTGCCGCCGCAGTTTGGGCGGCGGTTGTTTCCTGTGCGCGCAACGCCTGCGCCGTGCCCGTGAGGCACAGCGCGAGGGCGAGCGTGCGGATGAATAGCTTGCGCATCTGCTTGCGTTTAGTGATTAGTATACCCATTCGAAATCGTCTACGTACATGACATTGCCCAGACAACCGACCTTGAAGTCGCCGTAGGCGCTCGTCGTACAGGAGATGACGAGTGTATATGCACCCGTAGGTTTGGTCGTTCTGTCGTAATATTCGATCGGAATCTCCACGGTCGTCATCGCGTCGCCTGGTGTGGTTTCGCCGATCAGCAGCGATCCGTAGGCGATGACGGGGCCTTCGGCGGTTTCGGCGGTTTTGGCGGGGTCCCACACGCCTGTCGGCGACCCCATGCCGGCGACAGTCGCGTGACGGCTGTTCCAATCGACGATAACGGCGAAGATACGCGAACGGTCTTGGCCGTCCTGGATGTATTCGTGCTCTTCGGTGACGGTTCCCTTATTGACGGCGCCCACGGTGGCGTGGTATTTGAGCCGCAAGGCCGTCGGACGCGCTGTCCACTGGTAGGGCATTCCGAAACTGGCCGTTCCCGAGAGACTCGCAAAACGGAACGTTGCCGAGAAGAGATTGCCCGCGGCGAGCAGGCCGAACGCCGACTGCGATTCGAGCTTGGCGCAGTAGCTGCCGCCCATGCCGGGTTTGGTCGACTGCGCACACAGTCCCGAAGTTGCGGCATTGCCGCTGCCCCAGAACGTCGTGGATTCCGACGTGCTTTTGCCGAAACAGGGGAGCGATCCGCTTTCCATATCCCCGTCGGGGATGACCTGCCCGGCTGCGGCCTGAAACTCTGCCGAGGAGACGGTTTCGCCATCGAGCGCCGCCCGCGCCTCGTAGCTGTTGCCGGCGAAGACGCCGGTGCCTGCAACGGGGGTGTGGACGGTCAGGCCCGCGGCATTGACCGACTCCTTCCATTGGGCCGTGAACGTGGCCGTATAGATGCCCTCGCCGGCGTTTACGCCCTCGGCGTCGGACCACTCGCCGTCTTTGACGCGCAGTCCGAAGGTCGCCGTCGTGACGTTTGGATCGAGGACCAGCGCGCGCAGCGTGAGGCTGTTCGTCCAGAGGTCGTAATCCGTCTTTTCAATGGGCAGAAGGCCTTGCAGACGGTATTCCGAGATGGCGGTGGCTTCGGCGCCGGCCGAATCCGTGACGCGGATGCTCACCGGATGGCTGCCGCCCGGACGCCCTGCGAAGAAGGCGTCGGAAAGGGTGACCGTCAGGCTCAAATCGCTCTCCCTGGTCACCTCGACGCCCTCGGTCGTGCCGTTCAGCGCTTCGTAGCTGTCGTCGCCGATGCCTATCACGACGCTCTTTACGGCGGCCATCGTGGTTATCATGTAACGTTTCGGGGAGGTTGTCCCGGGGATGAAATCCTGCGGCTGGTCCATGTCGAAACCGTCGCTTTCGATGCTCGGCTCGGGGCTGAACGGGAACGTGTCGTCGTAGTCGTCGGTCGAGGTGTCCACCTTGACGACGAAGCATTCGATGAAGCCCGGCAGGTCCTTCGAGAACCGGAAGGAGACGCTGTATTTGCCGCCGGTCTGCACGCCTTCGAATCTGGCCTCCCTGACGATGACGCCGCGGTCGGGGTGCGTGCCCTCGAAGCGGGTCGTGAGCGTGGTCGCACCCTCGGGCATGGTGAAGTAGCCCGTGCCGTCGGCCGTGTAGTTCAGCGCCGGGACGCCGCCCTGCTGAACCTGCCCTTCGTCGAACGCGTCGGCGGCGACTACCCACGCATGGAAATTCTCGCCGAAAGCGGCGGAAACCGTGGCGTCGAATTTCACTTCGGCGACGACGTTCTGCCGTTTGCACTCCACTTCGGCTACGGTCGTCTGCCCGGCTGCCACCGTAAAGGTCTTCTCGCCTTTGTAGAAACGTTTGGTGAACGACGCGGGGACGGCTTCTCCCGCATCGACCTCCACGCGGTATTCGCCCGCGAGCAGCTCCAGCCGTGAGGGGAGCGTCTCTGCGGTGTATTGGCGCAGCAGCTCGCCGCTCGCGCGGTAGATGCGTACGGCAAGGCGTTGCAAGGGGTCGTATTCCCCGTCGGCTTCGGCTCGCGTGGCCGAAACCCGCATTTCGAGCGCGCCCGTGTCGCCCGTGTCGGCGCTCCCGGCCGTCTCTTTCGAGCAGGCGGCCGTCAGCGCGGCGCAGAACAGCAGGGCGGCGGTAATGTATTTTTTCATAATTCGTCAGCCTTAATTCGCCGGTACGTAATACTTCAGGGTCTTGGTCGTGCTGAGACCGTTGTTCTCCGTCACCGTGAGTATGAAATTGTTGTTGCCGGGGAAGCCTGTCAGCAATCCGGTGAACATCTTGTCGATCTTGAGCCGAATGGACGGTTTGTCCTTGACTGCGTCCTCGATGGGGAATCCGAGGGCCGAAATCTTCTCCCGGACATCTTCGGCCGGATGCATGGTTCCGTTCGTATCTTCGAAGCCTTCGATATTGCAGAGATCGAACCGGGCCGGGATGCCCATCGTGCCGAGTTCCCTGGCGTCGAGGTTGTCGCAGTCGATGGTCACGTCGAGCGATTTGATGCCTGTTTGCGCCGTGATGTCGATCTCCGTGTCGCGGTCTGCGGACGGCGTTTGCGTTTCGTCGATATTGAAATCTACGCCGACAATCGAAGGGCCTTCGTTGGCCGGATCGACCGTGAGCGTCAGCGACGCCCGGGCCGAAAGCCCTTTGGCGTCGGTTATCTCGAAGGCGAATGCGTGCGTGCCCTCGTATGCGGGATAGAGCAGTTTCATGGCTCCTGCGATGTCGAAACTCTTCGAAGTCGCCCCCTTGAGATCGTCGCCCAGCGGGAAGCCGAGGCCTGCGAGAACCGTGTAGGCGGGGTCCGACGCCCCGATTGTGCAGAGGTCGAATTCCGGACCGCCGATTCCGGACACCATGCCGGCCAGCCGGGAGTTGTCCGACGTGATTTTCACCGCGAACGACCCGATGCCGTTGGACGAGGCGAGATTGAATGCGAACGGCCGGGTGTAGTTGCCCTGGGCGTCGAACATCGAGGCCAGAAGCTGGAAGGGTTTCGTGAGGTCGTAGCCCGGACATTCGAGGGTCGGGGCGACGGGAAGTCCGGGTTCGCCGGGGTTGTCGGGATCGTTGACCGGGATTTCGTCGTCCTCCATGAAGTCGTTGACGTCGATGTCCAGTTTGATGTCTCCCTTGTCCGAGTAGGTGATCACGATCGAGAGCTTGCGCCATTGTCCGGCCTTGACGCCCGAGATGCTCTTGTTGATCCGGACGGGTGCGTCGGGCGTATCGGCGAAAGCCCCTTCGAGGTGTTGGTCTCGCCCTGCGGCATGAAGTAGGCCGCGCGGGTTTCATCCTTCAGGAAGGGCATCGTCGTTTCGCCCAGCGTGACGGTCGACTTGGTGTCGGCGGTGAGCTGGTCGGCGAGGTCTTTCGAACACATCAGCGTCACCTTGATGTTGTTCAGCGTGCAGACGACCTCGTCGATGGGCGTGGTTTGGTTCTTCTCGATGACGAACTCCTGCGAACCGAAATAGACGGGGTGTTCCCATTCGGCT
>OCHC01001772.1_pt1 | contig 14974 bp, 10 predicted proteins | sample 1538641 | NCBI WGS metagenome assembly OCHC01 (sample SAMN04571714, study PRJEB22368) | human gut metagenome | biome: human gut; material: stool | host: Homo sapiens | place: Luxembourg | collected 2012-08-17
CCGCGGTCTCGACCTTGGCAAGGTCGCGCGTTACCAACTACGCCACTATCGCATATGTAAGCTCTCTCGTGAGCACAGATAAGATAATAACAGATACATGCTCTTCTGTCAACCACTTTTTGAATTTTTTATACATTTTGAAAAATTTATACCAATGGGAAGTTTAAAATTAAACGCATGAATAGATATTCCCTGCATAGAATATACCAAAGCTGGAAATGGAGGTAACAAATGAGTGCAAAAACCAGAATTGTCGTTCTTCATATGAAAAAACTTGTGTTTGCAGGTGTCATCACAGGACTTGGTATCCTGCTTGTGATCTTCCTTGGAATCCTGCTCGGCAGTTCCCACAAACAGTCCGCAGACAACGAAGCGGTGGAAACCATGTACGTTCCGGGTGTCTATACCTCTTCTGTCATGATTGACGGAAATCCGTTCGATGTACAGGTATCTGTCGACGAAGACCATATCAACGAAATCACCATGGTTCATCTGGATGAAACTGTAGAAACCATGTACCCATTGGTCCGTCCTACGCTCGATGAACTGGCAAAACAGATTATTTCCAGCCAGTCCCTTACGGATCTTACATATTCCAAAAACAACCAGTATACCTGTCGTCTGCTCATCGGTGCAGTATCCGAGGCATTGGAAAAGGCATCACCCGATCGGTGATGCCCCACATGCAAATATCTGATAAGCAGATCTTATTGTGCCTCTGTGTTTAATCCACTCACGTAGCTGGACAATGCAGAAGTATTGGTATAATACGTCTGTGCCGGCTTATTATCCTCATAATAATTGTATCCGGTATAACCGGCCCATCCAACGATGGCAACTAAAATTGCACATCCACAGATGATACCAATGATTTTTTCCGTTTTCTGCTTTGCCATCTCTTTTTTACGATTGGCTTTTTCTTTCTTATATTTATCTACCTTTGCCTGACTCATATTTCCTTCTCTCCTAAATCTGTTGATGGTTCTATTCTACACATTTTCAACAGAAAAAGCAAGTAAACGGTTTTACATATTGCGGGAGATATCCAGGCACTTCATCATTGCCTCGATCACGCTGCTGCGCATGCCTTTTTCCTCCAGCACACGCACTGCCTGAATGGTGGTTCCTGCCGGAGAGCATACCATATCTTTAAGTTCTCCCGGATGTTTTCCCGTCTCAAGAACCATCTTTGCACTTCCAAGTACCGCCTGTGCGGCAAATTTGTACGCCTGCTGTCTCGGCATTCCAGCCACTGCTGCATCTGCCATGGCTTCAATAAACATAAATACATAGGCCGGAGAGCTTCCGCTGACGGCAGTAACCACATCCATCAGATGCTCCGAAATGACTTCCGTCTGTGAAAATCCACTGCAGAGATCCCGCACCAGAGCCATATCCTCATCCGTCACACGTGCTCCCGCACACATACCCATCATGCCTTCTTTGACCATAGATGGGGTATTCGGCATCGTACGAATCACTTTTAAATTTCGTCCGAGCACTTCATCAAACCATACCAGTGTCTTTCCCGGCGCGATGGATACCAGAATCTGCTCTTCTGTAAGAAGATCCTTGATTTCCTCTAACACTTCGGCATAAAACTGTGGCTTTACTGCCACAAACAAAATGTCTGCAAATGCTGCCACATCCCGGTTGTCCGTACTGATCTGCACTCCGAACTGTGCTTTCTTTTCTTCCAGCGTTTTCTTCGTACGACAGGAAATCATCATCTCCTGCGGAGGGCATTTTCCGGATTCCAAAATTCCCTGTATCATGGCTGTTCCCATATTTCCACAGCCGATAAAACCGATTTTCTTTTCCATGTTCTATCTAGCTCCTATAATCTCCATTAATTTTTACATAATCATACGTCAGATCACATCCCCAGGCTTTGGCAGATGCCTCTCCCTGATGCAGATCAATATTGATATAAATTTCATCTTCCTCTAAGATTTCTTTTGCTTTCTCCTCAGAGAAATCTACACCGGCAGCATTTCTGCATACGGCAATGGTTCCCTTGGACGATGCCAGATCCACATCCACTTTGTTGATATCAAACTCCGCATCCGCATAACCGATTGCACATAAAATACGTCCCCAGTTGGCATCTTCCCCAAACATTGCACACTTAAACAGTGGGGAACGGATCACACTCTTTGCAATAATGATTGCGGTATCCTGATCCGGCGCACCGCTACAGGTACACTCCAGCATCTTCGATGCTCCCTCACCGTCCTTGGCAAGCATCTTGGTCAGCGTCATGAGTACCTGATACAGCGCCTGACGGAACGTATCATAATCCTCTCCCTCTGCTGTGACTGGCGTATTTTCTGCCATGCCGTTTGCCAGAATACTGACCATATCATTGGTAGAAGTATCTCCATCAATGCTCAGACAATTGTACGTCACCTTTACAATCTCAGAAAGTGCTTTCTGGATCATTTCTGAGGAAATCGCAACATCGGTTGTAACAAAATTTAACGTGGTAGCCATATTCGGATGGATCATGCCACTTCCCTTTGCCATACCGCCAACCGTACAGGTCTTCCCGTCAAGCGTAAAAGAAACCGCGGTCTCCTTGGCATAGGTATCGGTTGTCATGATGGCATTTGCTGCTTTTCCATGATTCTGTGGAGAAAGTCCGCGTGCCAGCTCCTGCACATGATCACGGATCGGTTCTATCGGAAGCTTCTGTCCAATGACACCGGTTGATGCCACGATCACCTCGTCTGCCTTTATTCCCAGCTCTGCTGCAGCCAGATCACACATCATCTGTGCCTTTTCTTCTCCGTCTGCATTACAGGTATTGGCATTCTTACTGTTGACAATAACAGCCCTCGCCTTATTTCCGGTTGCTGCCAGATGTTTCTTTGTCACAAGGATTGGTGCACCCTTTACTTTATTCGTTGTATAGACAGCCGCTGCCGTACACTCTTTCTCTGACCAGATCAGTGCCAGATCATTTTTGTTCCGATCCGGATTTAACCCACAGTTTAATCCGTTTGCGGAAAATCCTGCAGCCGCACATACACCGCCCTCGACCTGTTTCATTGTTATATTCATAATTTTTATCTCCTTCTAAGTTATAGTAGTAAAAATCCTCAGCAGAATTTCTCCTGCTGAGGCACCTTTATCTCATTCCATCTGTTTACTTTATGTACTTATCCAGTTCATGAGATACCGCAAGCACATTGTCAAGTTTCTGTTTTGCCTGCTCGGCATTGTTTAAATTCTCAACTGACAGATCCGCTACCTGTACGGAAGAGGCCGTCACTTCTTCCGTTGTTGCAGAAAGATTACTGATATTGTCTACAATCTGATTGTTTGCATCCGACAGACGGTTTAACATGCCGTCAATGCCTTCGATCTCCTGAACCAGTGTATTGACATTCTCATTCATTCCCGAAAAACTCTCAGACGCTTTCGCAATCATGGAATCCTGCGCATTGGTAGCCTCAATCGAACGGCTCACCGCCGTTGCTGCATCCTCTGCATTTTTAAACAATTCATCCAGAATCTGTGCAATGCTTTCTGTCTCACTTCTGGTTTTCTCTGCCAGCTGACGGATTTCATCAGCCACTACAGCAAACCCTTTTCCGGCTTCCCCTGCACGGGCACTCTCAATAGAAGCATTGAGCGCCAGCAGATTGGTCTGACTGGAAATGGAAAAGATGGTATCTGCAATACTCTTTACTGCCTCGGTACGCTCCTGTAACGCTTTCATGGAATCTGCCACTCCGGAGTTTGTCTCTGCGATTACCGCGGACTGTTTCTTCAGATGTTCCATGATCTCCATACTCTTCTGATTCAGTTCCCCGGACTGCTTTGCCACTTTTACCATATTCTCGGAACTTTCCAGTGTCTGCTCAATTGAATGCTGGATATCCTGTGTCATGGTTGTCTGTGTCTGGATATTTTCCGCCGTGCTATGCGTGCTGGAAGAAATATCTTTCATCGCACCATTGACCACCTCTGTCGATCCATTCAGATCATTGACAATCTTCATCACGGATTCCGTACCCTTACGCACTTCTTCCGCCACACCGATCACATCGTCTAAAATTACCTGCTGCTTCCGCTGCTCCTGCTGTTCACTGTGCCGGGTATCATGGTTGAATTTCTGTGCCACATTTGTTGTAAAGATCACAGCAAATACCAGTACCCCCAGTGCCAGCAGATCCAGTACAAGATTGGTTGTCCCGGCTACGCCTTCCGGCTGCTGACGGATCTGACCAAAGACAGTCAGCGCATTCAATACAAGATAACCGATGCCGCCGATTCTGGAATATTTCGGATCAAAAAACAAAATACAGCCGATAAAAGGAGCCAGTCCCAGAAAACGGATAAAGCTCTCCGTATATGCAAAAGTCATGAAAAATGATACGAGATATAACCCGATCAGTGCCAGATATCTCAGCCGCTCCGATTCCGGACGCCGCTTCCATCCAATGAGCAATGCACCTCCGGAGACTACTGCAATCACACTGACAAATGCCGCAAAGCCCAAAGAACGTACTCCTTTTGCTCTTGATGCCCAGAGCATAAACAGAATAAATGCATAAAAAATCAGATATTCTGTTACAAAAAAACGGTTTACTCTCTGTATCTGCTGCCCTTTTTCCGCAAAGCGATAATATTTTTCTTTTATTTTCATAATCAGTCCTCTCCCCTTTTATAGTTATAACACACGAAAGTTTCTGTTTCCATACTAGCACAGAGCAAAATAAAATGCAATTCTGTCCGCTGTAATAATCTTATTCCAGTTCTTCCATGACACTCTTATATGCTGGACGAATAATTTTGTTGCATCCCACCAGCTCCTCCAGCCGGTGTGCACTCCATCCTGCAATTCTTGCAATGGCAAACAATGGTGTATACAATTCCGACGGAATGCCAAGCATTTCATATACGAAACCACTGTAAAAATCCACATTCGGGCTGACACCCTTGAAAATATGACGCTTTTCTGCGATCAGTTCCGGAGCCACTTCTTCTATCATATTGTAAAGGTTCATGTCTTTCTGGCGTCCTTTTGCCTCCGCGAGATGCTCCACATAGCTGCGGAACACACGCTCTCTCGGATCAGACAGGGAATACACGGCATGTCCCATACCATAGATCAATCCCTTCTTATCAAAGACCTGTCCATCCAGCATCTTTCCAAGATAGGACTTCACCTCGTCACGATCGCTCCAGTCATGCACATTTTCCCGGATATCATTCATCATCTGCATAACTTTGATGTTGGCACCGCCATGCTTTGGTCCTTTCAGGGAAGACATTGCCGCAGCGATGGCAGAATATGTATCCGTACCGGCAGAAGTAACCACACGGGTGGTAAACGTACTGTTATTACCGCCGCCATGCTCCATATGAAGCATCAGTGCCACATCAAGCACCTGTGCCTCCAGCTGTGTATACTGCTTATTCGGCCGCAACATACGAAGGAAATTCTCTGCCGTGGAAAGCTTCGGGTCCGGTCGGTGAATATACATACTCGAATCATTTTCATAATGATTATATGCGTGATATCCATATGCCGCGATCATCGGGAAATTGGCAATCAGCTGCATACACTGACGGATATTGTTCTCAATGGAAGAATCTGTCGTATACGGATCATAGGCCGCAAGTGTCAGAATACTTCGTGTCATGGAATTCATGATATCCTTAGAAGGCGCCTTCATAATAACGTCTCTGGTAAAATTGGTCGGAAGTGTCCGGCTGTTGCCGAGCACCTCACAGAATTCATCCAGCTGCGCCTGATCCGGAAGTTCTCCAAACAGCAGCAGATATGCTGCTTTCTCGAAGCCGAATTCGTTCGGTCCAATGGATTTGATCAGTGTTTTTACATTATATCCGCGATACCATAACTCACCGTCACATGGCACCTGTTTTCCATTTTCATCTTTGAAGGACACAATCTTTGAAATACGGGTCAGACCTGTCAATACACCCTTTCCGTTGACATCGCGAAGTCCTCTGTTTACCCCATACTCCTGAAACAATCGGTCCGAGATCGTATCATTCGTAATACACATATTCTGTTTTGATGCTGCGTAATTTGCTAATAAATCTTTTTTCTCCATACTTCACTCTCCAATCTGTATAGTCTTAATTATATCGTACTTGGTTCTCAAAAAAAAGCATTTCATAAATTTTTTATATCTTTTTACGCTTTGTATATAAATTTTATACCCCATAAAATTTCATCAGTGCATCGTAAACATTCATTTTTCCATAGCCCCAGGCGGTATTCGGATAGGATACATCCGGGTTCCTTTCGCACCCGCGGATCAGAATATTTCCGATCTGCACCGAATTTAAAAGCAGTCTTCTCCCACGGCTGTTTCCCCACTCCATGATCTGTGCACATGCTCCTGCCGCAATTGCAGAAGCTGCACTCGTTCCCGTCAGTGTCACATAATTTCCAAGCCTTCCTATCGCCTGCACGCCCACAGCCGGAGCCACAAAATCCGGTTTTACAACCGACGCAATGGTATTCCCCCTCCCGGAATCCAGATATAAAATACCACTCTTTTGATCCATTCCACCCACCCCAATCGGAATTTTTGCCGAAGACGGCACGGTAAGTGTCACATCCGGATCCGGACGCAAAAACACCACGTCTTTTTCTAACATTCCACTCATTGGCAGCCAGATATGAAATTGTCCTGTGATCGTGGTACTCGGATTAACATACAGCGTCCAGATCCCTGCCGCCGGGTTTTCAAACCGGATAAACACCAGCTGATCCCCCCGCGTGCGTCCCACCTGTGCATAATCAATTTCCACTCTTGTCCCTTCAAATATAAATTCCTGTTCCTGATGCGAATTTCCGGGCACATTCTGCGCCGGCATAAGAGTGCCTCCCGGCGAACGCACCGCCACCACAAACAATTCCGGTGCACTGGCCCACAACTCAAGATAAAATCCCCGCATCCGCTGTTCCACATTCACCTCTACCGCAACCATTGAATTTCCATCACTTTTCCCGTAAAAATGATGTCTGGCATTCGCCTCATTTCCGGTTGCCACAACCGCACACCGGCGCCATCTGCCCGCAATATCATCAAGAAGTTCCGAAAGATTGCTGCCACCGGAATGGCTTCCGTTGTTTGTCCCGAGACCAAGGCACAGAATAAGGGGCCGCCCCAGTTTTCTGGCAGTCTCTTCGAGATATTCAATTGCCGCCATAATGTCATTTTCCTGATAGGCAGGCATCTCTTGCGGAATATAAAAAAAGTCTTTCAGATATGGTTTTGCCGGTTTTAACTTTACAACCAGAAGTTCCGCATAAGGAGCCGCCCCAGTAAAACCAGCCTGCAGATCTTCACTTCCGCAGGCAATACTTGCCAGCATGGTTCCGTGCCCATCTTCATCCGTCACTGGAACCAGTTCCCGCGGATGTTCCTGTTCCAGTGCCTCATTGATCTCTTTTTGTGTATATTCCGTTCCGTACAAAAATCCCTGAGGGGTATTTTTCTCCCCCGCCGGAATACTCTGATCCCAGATTGAGCGGATTCTTGTACTTCCATCGGCATTCCGGAAACAGGGCAGTTCATAGGAAATTCCCGTATCAACAAATCCAATAAAAATACCCTGTCCCCGAAGGGACAGGGCTGGCTGATTCTGCAGCTGCAGGATACCGGTTGTCTCCAGTGCAAGCGTATCCAGCAGTCCGAAACATTTTGGGATAATCGAATATCCGTATGTCCTAATGCTCAGCTGCGGCACCTCGTCCCGGTCAAAATATTCTGCCACAAATTTTTCACCGATATTTTGTATACATTCTGCCCGGTCGTCAGAAATCTCCAAAGACTCTCTGGCAATCAGGATATCGTAGGTATTGTTGGAGCGGATAAATGCATCACAATTTCTATCCATAAGAAGCTCCCACACTTCTTTTCCGTAACTATATGCACAAAACTTTCAGAATAGAACTTATTCTTTTACACATGCCACGCCATACGGTTCCAGTGTAAGAATTCCCTTGATCACCTCTCCCGTCAGAAGATCAATTCCCTCTACCCCGGAAACAATCTGCGGTCCGGTCGTATCATTCAGATAAAATACATACCGCATACCATCCGCTTCGCGTGTGTGACGTTCCACGCCATATGGAAGTTTATACATCGAAACTCCCGCTTTTTTCAGTGTACGCGCATACAGGTGCTGCATGGAAGCATCATCCAGCCGGGCCGCGATATACATGGCACTGCCGTTTTGACATGTGCGCTCCGTTACTGCTGCCATTCCTTTGTAATAATCCTGTTCATAGGTACCAAGCACGTTTGTGCCATCTGCCACACGCAGAACTTCCGCATAATCCCGTACTTCCCCTTCCGGCATTTCGGCAAAATGTACGCGGTTGCGGTCGGACGGATACAGTGTATCAATTTCCTCACTGATCACGCCAAAGAGATCCTTTAATCCGTCTCCCGGAAATCCGCCCAGATAATTGAGCTGGTTTTCATCCACATATCCGGTCACATAGGTTGCAATCAGATGACCTCCCTGCTCCACAAACTGTTTCATGCGCTCCCCGACATGCGGATGCAGCAGATACAGCATTGGTGCCACAATCACAGAATAACCGCTATAATCCTCTTCACTGGAAATCACATCCACATCCACTCCGAGTGCCGACAGATTGCGGTATGCTTTCCTGCAGGTCTTAATATAGTTACGGGTGGACTCTGCCAGCCCCTTCATTCCATCCGTTGCCCAGAGGCTGTCCCAGTCGTATAACACGGCTACCGGTGCTTTTACGACTGTCCCTGCCAGATCTTTGAGTTTCTTTAATTCTCCCCCAAGATCTGCCACTTCACGAAAAACTCTGGTATCATCCGTTCCGAGATGATCCACAACCGCCCCATGGTACTGCTCAAACGATCCCCTTCCTTTCCGCCACTGGAAATACTGCACCGTATCGGAACCGAGAGCCACTGCCTGCAGCGAAGCCAGCCGGTGTACGCCAGGACGTTTCATTTTATTAAACGGATGCCAGTTGACCAGTCCTGGTGCACTCTCCATCAGCATAAACGGCTGATCCTTTTTCAGACCACGGATCATGGCGTGATCAAACGCGTTCTCCGTCATTGTATCCGCAAATGTTTCCTCATCATTGTGGAAACGCGGATAAGAATCCCAGGAAACCACATCCAGAGGCTGCTGCATTTTGTGATAATCCAGTCCGTCGTATTCCTTCATGAAGTTCGTCGTCACTGGGATCTGCGGGGTACGTTCTTTTAAAATGGCAATCTCTGCCTTCATGTAATCCGTCATATTCCAGGTGGTAAACCGTTTCCACTCCAGATTCAATCCCATAATGCTGAATTCTCCGTTGCGGTACGGTGGCTCAATCTGGGAAAAATCATTGTAAGTATGACTCCAGAACGTTGTCCACCATGCCTTGTTTAGTTTTTCAATATCATGGTCAAACTTTTCCGCCAGATAATCCTGGAACCGCTTTACACAGTGCGGACAGTAACATTCCCCGCCAAATTCATTGGAAATATGCCACATCAGAAGTCCCGGATGATTTCCGAATTCATCTGCCAGCTTATTGACGATCACAGAAACCTTCTTCCGATAAACCGGTGCACTCATACAGTGGTTGTGCCGCACCCCGTGATGTTCACGCACCCCGTAGGAATCCACGCGTCTGCACTCCGGATATGTTTCATCCAGCCATGCCGGGCGCGCTCCGGACGGCGTCGCCAATATCGTGTAAATGCCATTGGCATATAACTTATCCATGATGTCATGCAGCCATGCGAAATGAAATTCCCCTTCCCGCGGCTCATAGGTTGACCAGGAAAATACCCCAAGTGTTGCACAATTCATCCCGGCTTTCTTCATCATGCGGATATCTTCTTCCAGAATGTCCGGCCGGTCCAGCCACTGTTCCGGATTATAATCCCCTCCGTGCATAATTCCGCCGATCTGCGGAAATAAAATCTTTTTCTCCATGTTTCCTCTCCCTTTATTTTGTGTTTTCTATATTCCGGCTTGCATGACAGGTAAAATACAAAATCTGATACTCCCCGGAAATTTTTCCAAACAGTTCATTACCATGTGCCATCTTTTCTTCATCCAGATTGACAAACGGATCGTCCAGCACCAGAAACGGTTTTTCCTTCGGATACATCGCATCCACCAGTGCCAGACGCATACAGATTCCCAGCAGATCCTGATATCCGGCAGACAGCCACTTGGTTTCCCGCATCTCGCCCTGCTCTTTCATCTGCACCTCGATGTTGGCATCCACCATCCAGTCTTTTTCTTTATCCCCGGTCAGAAGCGTGTAATACTTTCCAAACCCGTTCTCGATCGGCCCCAAATATCTCGCAGAAAACTGCTCCTTTGCATTCTGTAGGAACTCTCCCGTCAGACGCAGGGTTTCATATAAATGCTGTTCTTCTTCCTGTTCCTGTCTGCAGATGGAAAGCTGCTGTTCTTTTTCATCCCGGATATCCAGCTGATCCTGCAGATCTTCGAGCTGATGATGGTACTGCTCGATGGCTTCCCGGATATCCTCGCTCCGCTCATCCACATCACGGATCATGGAATTGAGTTCGTCAAGGGAATATGGACATTTTTCCACCGCTGCCAGTTCTTTCATATTGTGTTCCTGCTCAAACAGTTCTCTCTTTTTTCTTGCCTCTGCGTATGCTTTCTGTGCGATCCGGTACTCGGTTGCCTTCATCTGTAACTGGCTGATTCCTGCTGCAAGATCTTCTCCGAAATCCATTCCCGCTTCTTTTCCAAATGCAAGCAAAGAGTTCTGTTTCCGTTCAAATTCCTGTCTTGCCGCATCGCTTTTTCCGGCACGGCTGCGCAGACGCTCATATTCCTGCAGCTGGCTGCGGAGTTCATACAGGCAGGTTCTGGCATCCTTTTCTCCCGGAACCATCTGATACTGCTCCAGAAAACCCTTGGTTTCCTGTTCGATGCGTGAAGCTTCTTTTGAAGCCTCTTCCATGGTTTTTTGAATTTCTTCCACCGGTCCGCGGAGCTTACGTTCCTCTTCCAGATGCTTTACCCGGAGTGCACGTACCTTTTCTTCTTCCTTTGATACCTGCACCTTGCGCACCACAAGAAGCACAATACCTGCCACTGCCGCAACCACCGATACCGCCAGAAGCGGAAGGAACATCTTCTGCACCTGCGGCAACAGAAACGACAACACACCACCGGCAGCACCGATCACCAGCAGGATAATGCCGCAGATCATCATCGAAAGACGATTTTTTACCGTATAATCCGGTTCTTCCCGCTTCATTGCCATCGCTTCAAAATAGGACATTTTCGTTTCCAGCTGCGTTTTTTCCTCTTTCAGTTTTGCAAAACGCTCCTGCTCTTTTTCCATTTCCGTTATTTTTTCTTCAGAAGGAATCTGGTTTTCAAACTTATCACCAAGTTCCTGCAAACGGTTCTCTTCTTCTTCGGTCAGCCCCAGATTAAACAAAGTGGTTTTTAACACCCCAAGCATCTGTACATCCTGGTTCTGCTTTGCAAACTCCTCATCCTGCGGCACCTGTCCCGGAAATACATCCGCAAAAGCATCCAGTGCCTCTTTCTTTTCCTGTTCCTCCTGCAGGATGGCCGCATAGGCCTGCTTGATTCCTTCTCTGCGGCTCTCTTCACTCGCCACCTGCAATGCTTTTGCATACTGATCCCGAATCCCGGCCAGTTCTTTTCTCTGCTCCTGTTTTTCGGTAAGTTTTTCGGTAATCTTTTTGTAAGACGCCTCTGCCGCATCATAGCCACGCAGTTCTTCCGTTAAAAGCGTGATCATGTTCGTCCGCTTTTTCATGGAACCTGTTGCACGGTCCGGCGAAAGTTTATTCATCCGGTCATGAATCTTTTTCTGAGCGGTCTCAAAATTATTGATATCGTTTGTATTCTCTACAAGATTTCCCAGCTTGGCATTGATCGCATCAGTCGAGCAGCATTCGCAGTCATTTTGTGCAATAAATGCGCTCCTTTTAAACGACGCACTGTCCAGTCCGAAAATTTCACTTCCGATCTCGGAAGAAAAATCATGACATTCCAGATTGGTGGAAAGATCGTATAAATGAAAAACATCTGTTTTTTCTGTTTTTCCAAATGTACGGCTGATCCGGTACTCTTTTCCCTGATAGGAAAAATCCAGTTCGCCTCCATACGTTCCCCCCTGCCACGGGCGGAATACCACACGTTCTTTATCAAACAGTCCGGATTCTCTCTTAGAGTCAAACCCGTAAAACATCACCCGCAAAAAAGCGGCCAGTGTACTTTTTCCCCATGCATTCGGTTCGTGAAACAGATTGACCCCGTCCTGAAATTCCAGATGCAGATCCGATAGTTTTCCAAAATTGTCGATATGACAGGAACGTAATTTCATCCTATATCTCCTCCCCGGACAATGCCAAAATTCCACAGCGGATCACTTCTGCCTTCTGCTCCTGTGACAGTTCAGATCCAAGTACCATACGGATAAACTCCCCCTTTAACGAGGCATCTTTTTCATAATCACTGTAGTCGACCCGAAGGGTTGTCCGGTCTTTCACCTTTTCAAAATAAAAATAATCCGAGAACAGATTCTGCAGATACTCGCAATTGATCTCCGCATCCACTTCCACCTCACCGGTCAGTACAAATTTGACAAGGCTTCCCGACGGATACTGCGCCTGTTTCACAGCTTCCTCCATCCGCTCTGCCGCTTCTCTTGTCGTCATGACATTGCTCACATCCACTTCAAGCGTGTACAGCGTGCGGGCTGCCATCTGAACAAACTGCATCTGGGCACGGCAGGTCTGCTCGTCCACATCCAGTAAAACAAATCCTTTCGGTCCACACTCGTCAAATCCGCGTCCTTCCAGACATCCACAGTAACACCAGGTACCGCGGTTATCCAGCTTGTCCTGCATGAAGGTATGTACATGTCCCAGCGCCAGATAATCAATATTTTTATTTTTCAGCTGGTTCAGGCTGATATTCTCTGCCTGTGTGCGACATGCATAATCTCCCGCCTGTCCGTGCATCATGACAATATTGAAATCTTCATGCCCCAGCACAAGGGAATTGTAAACGGTCGCCCGGTTGTTCTCCGAGAGCTCGATTCCGCTGATCACAATATTTCCATACCGGTAGGCAGTCCATGTATCGGAAAACAAAAGCAGATTGTCCGGTACTTCCTCCAGCTTGGAAAGGAAATTGTCACTGTCATGGTTTCCTCTCAGATATAAGAAATCAATCTGGGGATGTGTACAGATCATGTCCCTTACGGTGTTGCGCGCCAATGCTGATACATTTCGTGTATCAAACAGATCTCCCGATATCATGATCAGACGCACCCCTGTCTTTTCTGCATATTCGACCATCCGTGTAAACGTACGGATGATTTCTCTTTTGCGCTCTCTTGCCTGCTCTTTTGTCAGGTTTGCTGTCATCTGGGAATCCAGATGCAGATCTGCACAATGAATGATTTTCATACATCCTCCTTATGAATTACGAACAAAACAATACTGTTTCTATCATATCATACAATAGGGAAAAGAAAAAGACCTGATGCCCTCCGGCATCAGATCTTTTATTTCGGTTTTTCTACATTTTATGCGTTTGCTTCCTGTTCCGGAAGTGCCGCAACTCCACGCATTTCAATGAGCGGTCCGCCCTTTTTCTCCACATAATCCTCTGTGATCGTCACTTTTCCGATATTGTCATCCTTTGGAATCTCATACATGATATCCAGCATGAACTCTTCAATAATGGCTCGCAGTGCACGGGCACCGACTTTCTTTTCTTTCGCCTGCTTTGCAATTGCATGCAAAGCGCCCTCCGTAAACTCCAGATCCACTTCATCCATCGCCAGAAGCTTTTTGTACTGACGTACAATCGCATTCTTCGGCTCTGTCAGAATACGCACAAGCATATCTTCCGTCAGTGCTTCCAGTGAAAACAGAATCGGCAGACGTCCCAGAAACTCCGGAATCATTCCGAATTTACGGACATCCTCCACTGTCACTTTACAGAGAAGATTTTCTTCCTTGTCGTATTTATCTTTCAGATCTGCCTTAAAGCCGATGGACGCCTCCTTGTTTAAGCGCTCCTTGATAACCTCTTCCAGTTCCGGAAAGGCACCGCCACAGATAAACAGAATATTCTTCGTATCTACCGTGGTCATCGGAACCATCGCATTTTTGCTGCTTGCTCCAACCGGAACTTCAATCTCTGCGCCTTCGAGAAGCTTTAACATTCCCTGCTGCACCGACTCTCCGCTTACATCCCGCTGATTGGCATTGCGCTTCTTTGCAATCTTGTCGATCTCATCAATGAAAATAATACCGTGCTCTGCACGCTCCACATCATTGTCAGCTGCAGCCAGAAGTTTGCTGACTACGCTTTCGATATCATCACCGATATATCCGGCTTCGGTCAGAGATGTCGCATCTGTGATTGCCAGCGGCACATCCAAAAGCCGTGCCAGTGTCTTTACCAGATACGTCTTTCCCGATCCGGTCGGTCCGATCATGAGCATATTGGACTTTTCGATTTCCACGCCGTCATTGGTGTCTTCCATCACACGTTTATAGTGATTGTAAACGGCAACGGACATCACTTTTTTGGCATGTTCCTGTCCGACAACATACTCATCCAGACGCGCCTTGATTTTGTGCGGTGCCGGAATGGAATGAATATCCAGTTCCGGTTTCGGCTGCTCATCCTTTGGTTTCTTTTTCTTTAACTTCTGTTTGTTTGGAACCGCATTCTGCAGATCCGCCAGATTGATCATACTGATATTCGGCATTTTTCCCATGTTCATATTCATGAAATCGCCCATGTTAAAGGTACCGTTGTTCATGGTATCAAATGTTTTCTGCATACAGTCCTGACAAATGCAGATATCATTCTGGATATGTATCATCTTTCCCGCAACACTCTCCGGTCTGCGGCAGATGTAACAGACATCTTCATATTCACTTGT
>OCHC01001778.1_pt1 | contig 14949 bp, 9 predicted proteins | sample 1538641 | NCBI WGS metagenome assembly OCHC01 (sample SAMN04571714, study PRJEB22368) | human gut metagenome | biome: human gut; material: stool | host: Homo sapiens | place: Luxembourg | collected 2012-08-17
GCGGCTGCGGCCGTGATGGCGGGCGTCGTCTGCGGCAGCTGGTTCATGGGCGGACGCCGGACCGAAAGCCGTCTGGTCGCCGCGGCGCAGCCGGTGAGCGTCTCGACGCCTCTGGGCGTGAAGTCCGACGTGGTGCTGCCCGACGGTTCGCGGGTGCGGCTCAACGGCGGCACCCGCATCGTCTATCCCGCGCTGTTCGGCGACGAACGCCGCGTGGAGGTCGACGGCGAGGCCTATTTCGAGGTCGAGCACGACGCCCGCAAGCCCTTCGTCGTCGTCACGGGACAGGTCGTCTCGACGGTGCTCGGAACGACTTTCAACGTGCACGCCTATTCCGAGGATGAGAATTACCAGATCACGCTGGCGACGGGCAGCCTGCTGGTGGACGGCGGTCCCGAGTCGCGGAGCGTGCGGCTGCGTCCCGGCGAGCAGGGATTCTTCGAGAGGACCTCCGGACTGCTGTCGCTGCGCAGGGTGAACGTCGAGCAGGTGCTCTCGTGGCAGGAGGACAGGCTCTACTTCCGGGCCGAACCCCTGGCGTCGATCGCCCGGAGCCTCGAAAGGCAGTTCAACGTCGACATCACGATCCCCGACGAACGGCTGCGCAGGATCTGTTTCACGGGTGAGTTCGTCGACGGCGAGAACATCCACGAAATCATGCGGATCATCTCGGCCGACAGCCGTATCCTCTGCCGCAGCCGCAAGAACCATTTCGAGCTTTACAGAAACCGATAGAGATTCACGATTTTTTTCACTACAACCTAAATTTCAATCCTTATGAGTAACAATTCTACCAGCAGAAGGTCCTTCCGGGACCTTTTCGGCCAGCGGATGCTGTGCAGACTGAGCGGATTGCTGACCCTGTGTTGGTTCACGGTGGCGGCCCAGGCTCTTTACGCGCAGAATCCCGTGATTTCGTTGACGCTGAAGAACGCCACCGTGCGCGAGGTGATCGAAGCGGTCAAGACGCAGAGCGGCTACTCGTTCTGGTATCGGGAGAGCGAGATCGACCTCCGGAAGCGCGTTTCGGTCGAGGCGCACGATCAGAACGTCCTGAAACTGCTCGACGGCGTGCTCGCCGACCAGGGAATTCTGGCCAAACTCGAAGGCCGCCACATCGTGCTTTACAAATCCGACCCGGCAGGCCGGGGCCGGGAATACCAGCTGAAGGGCCGCGTCGAGACCGAGGCCGGCGATCCGATCGTGGGGGCGAACGTGCTGGTCGAGGGCACGACGAACGGCATGGTGACCAATTCGAAGGGCGAATTCGCCCTGAACGTGACTGCGGGCGCGCGGCTCAGCGTGTCGTTCATCGGTTACGACGCGGCGCAGGTCGAAGTGGGCAACCGGACGCATCTGACCGTGGTGCTGAAGGAGAATAACCAGCTCCTCGACGACGTGGTGGTGATCGGATACGGCGTGCAGAAGAAGGTCAACCTGACCGGCTCGGTCGCCGTGCGCCAGATGTCGGAGATCGAGAACCAGCCCATGACGCACGCCTCGCAGGCGCTCTATTCGATGCCCGGCGTCTACATCAACCAGGCTTCGTCGAAGCCCGGCAGCGACGGCGCGACGATCCGCATACGCGGCGTCGGCACGATGAGCAGTTCCAGCCCCATGGTGCTGGTCGACGGCATGGAGTATTCGCTCAACGAGCTGAATCCCGGCGACATCGAGACGATCTCGGTGCTGAAGGACGCTTCGGCCTCGATCTACGGTTCCAAGGCCGCCAACGGCGTCATCCTCATCACCACGAAGCAGGCCAAGAAGGGCGCGCCGGTGGTGAAGTTGAGCGCCAACTTCGGCATTCAGTCGGCGACCTACGTGCCCGACGTGGTGACCGACCCGATTCAGTATATGAACATGCGCAACCAGGCCGAACTGAACGAAGGCAAGCTGACGGTGACCTACAACCGCGACGACATCCTCGAATACGAGGAGGGCATGAAGCACGACAAGTACATCTATCCCGCCTCCGATTGGTACGACCTCTGCTACCAGAACGGTTTTCTCCAGCAGTACAACGCCCGCGTTTCGGGCGGCACGGACAAGATCTCCTACTCGCTGGGCGGCGGTTACATGAACCAGCGCGGCATCATGGTCGCCAACGACGACGCGGAACGCTTCTCGTGGGACATGAAGATCAACGCGCAGGTGACCAAGCGCCTGAAGGTGGGCATCAGCCTGCTGGGCAACCTGCGCTACAACACCGACCCGATCTACGGCGTATCGACGACGGTCAACGTCATCAACCGCGCCCTGCCGATCTTCGGCACGCAGCTGCCCGACGGCAAGTGGCTCTCGACGTGGCTCTCGACCCCCGGGCGCAACAACCCCGAGAATCCGCTCATGGAGCTGCACGAGGGCAACACCAAACGTCAGCTTCACCGCATTCTGGGGCGCATCAACATCGGCTACGACCTGCCGTGGGGCATCAAGTACAACGCCAACCTGGGCTACGTGAAGGTCGACCACTATTCGAAGGACTTCAAGCACGCGATGTACACCTACAATCCCAAAACTCTTGAGCGGAAGAACTTCAGCGCCTACGTCTCGGCCAAGGACTGGGACAACAACGCGATCAACTACACCTTCTACAACACCCTTTCGTGGGGCAAGAGCTTCGGCGGCAACCACAACTTCAACGTGATGGTCGGCACGGAGTACAAGCGTTACGACGGCAAGAACTTCCAGGCCAAGAAGCGCGACTACTTCAACAACCAGCTCACCGCCCTGTCGGTCGGCTCCACGATGGAGGATATTTCGGGCGGATCGTCGCTCGAACTGCTCTTCTCCTACTTCGGGCGAATCACCTACGACTACAAGGAGAAATACCTGATCGACGTGACGGCGCGTTACGACGGTTCGTCGAAATTCGCCAAGGGCAACCGATGGGCCTTCTTCCCCGCCGTGTCGGTCGGATGGCGCATCGACAAGGAGAATTTCATGCAGAACGTCCGGGCGGTCGACGTGCTCAAGCTCCGCGGCTCGGTCGGCGAGATGGGCAACCAGGCCATCGGCAACTACGAGTACCTGATGGCCGTGCTGGCGAACAAGAGCTACAATTACAGCTTCGGCGACGTGCTGTCGGGCGGCGCGGCGATCAAGGATTTCGTCGACGAGAACATCTCGTGGGAGACCACCCGCACCTACAACCTCGGACTGGATTTCGAGGCCTTCGACCACCGCCTGCTGTTCAGCGTCGACCTCTATAAGAAACGCACCGAAGGCATCCTGCGCGACGTGAAGATTCCGGCGCAGATCGGCAACCTGAACGGCCCGAAGCAGAACATCGGCGTGGTGGCCAACGACGGCGTCGAGCTGAACCTCCAGTGGCGGAGCGCGGTCAAGAATTTCCATTACAGCCTCGGCGGCAACTTCTGCTACAACAAGAACATCGTCGTCGACCTCGACGGGCAGGAGTACATCAAGACCTTCAACATCATCCGCGAGGGCGAACCCATCGACGCGTGGTATCTCTACCAGGCCGACGGCTTCTACAACAGTTACGAGGAGATCGCCAATTCGGTGACCGTCGGCAGCGGCGTGAAGCCCGGGTACATCCGCTACAAGAACCTCAACAACGACGACAAGATCGACAACGACGACCGCGCCGTCTGCGGCAACCTCACGCCGAGCATCACCTACGCCTTCAACTTCTCGCTGGGATGGAAGGGACTCGAACTTTCGGCGCAGTTCCAGGGTGTCGCCGACGTGAAGACCTATCTTTCGGGCAACCTCGCAGCCCCGTTCTGGAACGGAGCGGGCGTGCTGAAGGAGTGGGCGACCGACGCGTGGACCCCCGAGAACCACAACTCCCGCCTGCCGATCCTCCACACCGCCACGGGCGCGCCCGAGATGCACGACTACAAGAACACGCAGTGGCTCTACGATGCGTCGTACCTGCGCTGCAAGCAGCTGCAACTCTCGTACACCCTCCCCAAGAGGTGGATTTCGAAGCTCGGAATGAGCCAGTGCCAGATCTTCGTCAACGGCGAGAACCTCTTCACGATCTCCCCGCTGAAGATGTTCGACCCCGAGATCGACCTTTCGTCGACCAACCTGATGCAGTATCCTTCGCTGCGGACGATCAACTTCGGCTTCAACATTACTTTCTAATCGCTTCAAATACGGAAAAACATGAAAAAAACAGTAATCGGATTGATGCTTTGCGGTGCGGCGGCGCTGGCCTCCTGCAACCTCGACACCATTCCCACCGACAAATATACGGTCGAGACGTTCTGGGAAACCGAAGAAGGAACCGAGGCCGCCATGACCGGCTGTTACAACATACTGACCAACAGCGCGCTGTTCGGAGACTCGGCGCCGCTGCTCGAAGAGACCTGCACGCCCAACGCCTATAATTACAACAACGCGGGCGGATACAACGTCATCGCCCAGGGGACCCACACGGCCAACAGCTCGGGCATCATCGCCAACCGCTGGAAAAAGTGCTACGAGGGCATCGGACGCTGCAACACCCATCTCAACCGCCTGCCTGCCGCCGCCGTGGCCGACGACCGCAGGGTGCAGATGGAGGGCGAGGCCAAGTTCCTCCGCGCGCTCTATTACTACATGCTGGTGACCTATTACAACGGCGTGCCGCTGATCCTCGAAGAGCCTGTCTATGCGCACGGTTCGCTGCCCCGCGCCTCGCGCGAGGAGGTGGTGCGGGCGATTCTCGACGATCTGAACGACATCATCGACCGCGAACTGCTCGACTGGCAGTGGACCAAAGCCGCCGACCAGGGGCGCGCCACGCGCGGCGCGGCGATGGCCCTCAAGGCCCGTCTGCTGCTTTTCGAGGCCAGCAAGCTGGTCAACCCCTCGAACGACGCCGCGAAATGGCAGGCTGCGGCCGATGCGGCCAAAGCCGTGATCGAAAAGGAGGCCCAGGCGGGCTACGACCTGTTCGGCGACTACCGGAAACTCTTCCTGCCGGCGAACGAGCACAGCTGCGAGTGCGTCTTCAACATCGAATTTTCGAAGACCAAGAACACGGCCGTCAATTCGTTCAACGTTTACAGCGTCCAGTACCGCAACAACGCACCGCTGCTCGATCTGGTGATGGACTACCGGACGACGACCGACGGTGCGGCCACGATGGGCAAGTACGACAACCTCGACCCGCGTTTCGCGGCGACGAATTTCTATCCCGGGAGCACGTTCCTCGGCAAGGCCAACTGCCCGGCCGGGGAGGTGTGCCAGTTCACGGGCTTCGCACACAGGAAACTCACGATCTACGACGCGCAGAAGCGCGATTCGGACGACAGCAACGGCGAGACCAACTACATGTTCATCCGCTACGCCGACGTGCTGCTGATGTTCGCCGAGGCGCAGAACGAGGTCGACGCCATGCCCTCCGATGCCGTTTACGACGCCGTGAACCGCGTGCGCGGCCGCGTCGGCATGCCCACCTATGCCTACGGTTCGAAGAGCCAGTCCGAGATGCGCGAGATCATCCGCCACGAGCGCCGCGTCGAATTCGCCGGCGAGGGGCTTTATTACAACGACATCCGCCGCTGGATGACCGCCGAGCTGGTGATGAACGCCGTGATTCAGGACTATGCGGGCACGGACATCGCCGTCCGGGCGTTCGACCCCGACCGCGACTACTGGTGGCCCGTTCCGGCGGACCAGATCCTGCTGAACAAGAAACTCGAACAGAATCCCAATTATTAATCCGACAACCGCTAACTGGCAATTATGAAAAAATATCTGTGGATACTGGCCGCCGCATTCCTCCTTCAGGCTTGCAGCAAAGACGAGGAGGAGGGACCTTACGTTCCCTGGCGGCCGGGCGACGACAAGGAGGAGACGATCGACCTGGACAAGGCCACGGAGGTGATGATTCTGACCGAGCAGGCCAAGAACCGGATCGTGATGATCGACCAGCCGACGGGGAAGGTCGCCTGGGAGTGGACGGGCGTGGTTCGATCTGCCCGACGAGGCCAAACCGGTCTACAACCGTACGTGCGTGCTCGTCACGGCTTCGGGCGGCGGCGTGGCGCTGATCCGCATTGCGGACAAGAAGGCGATGTTCTACGCCAAGCCGGGCGGAAACCCCCACTCGGCCGAGGTGCTGCCCGACGGGAATGTCGTCGTGGCGTCGAGCACGGGCAACCTGTTGAGCGTCTACGTGTACAATGGCGCCGACAGCTACGTTTCCAGACCCGCCTTCACCATGCCGGTCCATTCGGCCCACAACGTGGTCTGGGACCGAAAGCGCGGCTGCCTCTGGACGGCGACGGGCGCCCAGCTGCTCAAGCTCGCCTACAACGGGAAGCGTACGGCTCCGGAACTGACGCAGGTGCGTTCTTACGATATGGCGGCGGGGAATACCGATGCCCACGACCTGGCGCCCGTCTGCGGGGAGGATGCGATGTATGTATCGACGAATCAGCATGTCTACAAGTTCGACTGTGCGGCGGAGAAGTTCCTCGACGTGGAGATCTTCCAGCAGAACACCATCAAGAGCATTTCGACGGGTCCGGAGGGGTATTCCACGATCGTCATGCGCCCCACGTCGGGCGGGAGCAACTGGTGGTCGGCCGAGGTGTGCGACATGAAGGGCAACCGGCTGTTCAACCGCGCGGGCTACCAGATTTACAAGGCCCGCTGGTATGTGGAGAATCCGTTCGGGTATCCCGAGGTTCACACTTTGTAAAACTTAAAATGCAAAAACGATGAAAAACATCCGAAAATACATGATGGCCGCGGCATGCATGACCGCCGCTGCGGCGCTGGTCGCCTGCACCGAGGCCGTGAAACGCGACACCGAGGAGGAAATCCAGGAGATGACCGTTCCCAAGAAACCCGGGCCGATCACGAAGGTGCCGGCAACGCTCACCTGCAACGGCGGCGAAGAGTTCACCTTCTCGGTTTCGAAGGTTCAGTGGGCCGAGACCTACGAATGGACGATCGCCGAGCAGGAGAAGTCGAAAATCTCGATCATCGACGGTCAGGGAACCAACGTCATCACCGTCAGGGTGGTCAACGACGACGTGGTGATTCCCGCCCAGTCGGTGTCGGTGGTGGCCAAAAACGAACTGGGCGCGAGCAAGGTGCGCGAGTATTTCGCGGCGATCACCGTGTCGGTCCCCATCGAGCTGCCGGGTTATACGATCAAGAAGTACGGCAAACGCTGGTGGATGACCGAGAACTGCCACGAAGCGGGCGAGGACGGCAACCTGGGCGTTGCGCCCGACCTGACGGCTTTCTCGGTTGCGGGGTTGGAGGCGTCGCATTTGCAGCGGTTGAACGACGCAAAGGGCCGTTACTACACCTGGTATGAGGCGATGACCGGCATATCGGGCTGTACGGCGGAGCAGTGTCCCTATGTGCAGAATTACGAAGGGGTGGACGACGTGGGCAACGCTTTCAAACTCGACGGTACGGAGGAGGGCGAGTTCGGCGTCCAGATACGCGGCTGCTGTCCCGAAGGCTGGCACGTGGCCAACGCCAACGACTGGTGGGACATGCTGATGGCTATCAAAAGCGAGTATGCCATTCCCGACGATTTCGCGCAGGGCGGATACACCTTCTCCGGCGGTCACGACGGGAAACCCGAGAATGCCATTACGAAGGCCGGATTCTACAAGTCGGGCTGCACGGTCAAGAATACGGGCAACGTCGGCGCATGGCTGCGCGGCGGCAACGGCCGTATCGTTGACGGCGGTATTTGGAATCAGGCGAATATGACGCTCACGGACGCCGGGGAACCCCTCCTGCAATTCGTCGACGGGGCCGAAAGCATCGGTTTCGGCTGGTATCCGCTGGGCTATCAGAAGGCCGACGGCAGTTTCAACAGCGGCGCGCTGGGCAAATGGGGCTACGTGTGGTTCATCGGGCAAACCAACGCCTCGACGGCCCGTTCGCTGGTCATCAGCGGTACGAGTCTGAACCTTCAGACCAAGACCAATCAGGAGGCGGCCAAGGATATTTATCTGAACGTCCGCTGCGTGAAAAACTACACCAAATAACCGGAAGCGATGAAAAAAAGAATTCTGTTTACGGCAGCGGCGCTGGTGTGCGCCGCCAACCTGACGGCCCAGTGTCTCGGCGTCGGAAGCTCGACCAGCAGCATGAGCCCCGAGGAGATGGCCGCCGCCGCGAAGGCCGGCGTGGAGTATGTCGAAATCGGCATCAGCGGCCGCGGGACCGTGGCTGAAATCCGCGAGAAGGCGCTGCACGCCAAACACATGGCCGACGAGGCCGGTCTGAAGGTCTGGTCGTGCCACCTCCCGTTTTCCCGTAAGCTGGACATCTCGGTGCTGAACGACAGCGCCCGCATGGCCAACCTCGAATTCCTGACCGAAATGATCGCGATCTGCGGCGAAGTGGGACCGGAGAAACTGGTGCTGCATCCCAGTTCCGAACCGATTGCGGACGGGGAGCGCGAGCAGCGTATCCGGAACAGCATCGCTTCGATCGGCATATTGCGCAGGGAGGCGGCGCGGATCGGCGCGCAGCTGTGCATCGAGGATCTGCCCCGCACGTGCCTCGGGCGGAACTCGGCCGAGCTGCTGCGCATCATCGCCCCTTATCCCGAGGTGAAAATCTGTTTCGACACGAACCACCTGCTTTCGGAGGACCTGCTGCACTTCGTCGAGGCGTGCGGCGACCGGATTGCGACCGTCCATGTCTCGGATTACGACATGGTCGATGAGCGTCACTGGCTTCCGGGCAAGGGCAAGATCGACTGGCCCGCGCTGTACGGGGCGCTGATGAAGGTCGGTTACAAGGGCGTCTTCATGTACGAGCTGAAACGCGGCGAGGGATCGTTCGGCGAAATGGTCGCCATCTACGAAAAGCTGGCCTCCGACGCGGCGAAGCTGGAATAACGCCGTTCCCGAAGAGTGCGAAAAAAGAGGTTACGGCAATTCGTAACCTCTTTTTCTGTGGGCCCAGAGGGGCATGATCCCACGACCTTCGGATTATGAGTCCGCTGCTCTGACCGACTGAGCTATGGGCTAAATGTGCGTAAGAGTGCGTTGTGGGGCACATTTCCATTGCAGAAAACTCCTTTCGATATTTGCGGTTTACACAGCGGTTTACACAAGTTGCAGGGTTAATAATAATTAATTAAAGTTATGAAAAAAGACGGGAATTGGGCAGAAAAACGCGCGAGAAATTTTCCCCTCCTCCCTGTTCTCTCCTTTTAAGAGAGTGTATGTTGCTTTTGTTTTATTGAGGATACTTTGTGTTAAAATCTTCCAGAGTAATTCGATTGCCTCCTCTGGCAAAATTAGCTTTATGTCGGGCGTCTATATTTGCATGACAACGAATACACAAACATTGCAAATTAGACTGTCTATTATCTACCTTATTTCCATTTTTATGATGTGTTTGCATAAATAATTGGTCGAATGGATTTGTTATATGCAATCCACACTTCTCACAGGTGTATTCATGCAACTCTCGGTAGGCAAGACTAATTTTTGTCCAATCTTTTGTATAACCAAATATATCAACCTCTATATCTTTATTTTGGGCCTCCTCGTATGAATCATCTGCCCGCTTCAATATTTCAACAAAATCAGCAGATGTCATATTTGCAGAGTATTTCCCTAAAGCCATATTCATACAGTATTTGCAAAGAGGAAGATTGCGAATCTCTACCTCTTGCATGTTATTATCCATATCTTTAACCGAAACTGGGTCCGTATTGGCTCGCCGATATTCAGATTTTAATGTTCCTGAATTTATGAAATCTTGAATTGTCTGGCACTCTCGAATATGAAAACGCGGTTTCCCGTATTTTGTCAAACGATAATTTCGTTTATATAGAAAAATCTGACGCTCTTGATTATCCTCCTCGTCAATTAAAAAAATGCCTTTGTCTGTAAATTTGATATTTTTACGAATATCATTTATATCAACGTCCTCAATTTTTAAGGGTTTATAGCCAATGGCTTTATCAATGCGATACCCCATTGATTTTAGCAAGGACTTCAACCTTTCAAATTTGTAAATAGGTTCGTCATTGGCCATCGTATTCAGCATTTTTATTTACAAAATTTTCAAGCACTTCCTCTCCGCTGGTCACGATGCGGAATTCCACACGACGGGATGCAGTCGGATCAATCTCATTCTTCGTTTTATAGGTATATTTACCGTTACTGTCCAGCGATTTTCCATACGAAAGGCCATTGGCCGTGAACCAAAATTCCAACAACTCTTTCTGCTCTTTTGTATATTGTTGAAATATGGGCATCTGTCGAAGATATATTAACACATTAAGAGCCCGCTCTTGAGAGAGAATAACATTTGCAATATAGGGATCTGCATGTTTTTTAGGATATGGGACGTTATCTGTATGACCCTCTATACGAATTTCCTGAATTTTGCTTCTTAAATTATCGTTAAGCAAAATATCGAAATACCTCGGTAAAAATTCATCGAGAATTGATTTGAACTGTGGGGTCAAATATGCGCTACCTTGTGCAAACAAAACTGTCGGATTATTAAATTTCATGGATAAGTCCCTCCCGATTGCCATTTGCCATTTAACGGTATCTTGCTTGAATTCAGAAACTAATTTGTCGTACAATTTATTCTTTGTCTCGATATAATCTGTAAGCACAGTCTGATTCTGTTGCACACGACTAATATATGCAATGGCAATGAAGAGGAAAATAATCATCAGCCCCGTCATCAGGTCAGAAACCGACATCCACACATTGGATTTAGCCATAATCAGTTCTTTCTAATCATTGCTTGAATACAAGCATCCAGTTCAGCCAGCGTGGTACTCAATCGGGCATAAAATTGTTTGTCCAATGCCGTAAGTTGTGTGTTGAGTGTTCTCGAACCCTGTGTAATGAATCCCACGCCCTCTTCTAAACTGCGTTTAGTATTTTGCCAAAATTGTTCGTTATAATCGCGCAATTTATTGAGTTCTTCTAACTTCTGAATGAGTATCTGTACCCCATCAACGAAATTTCGCTGTTTACGAACCCATTCATTAAGCGATTTTGTCGATTCCTCAAACTGCAACATATTGTCTTTACTCAATGTAGCCGTCTCTTCGATTTGAGCAACGATCTTAACGAATTTTTGATCTTCAATAATAACTTGATTGAGCGCATCAATCAATTGCCTCAATTTGCCACCATCGCTCACAAGCAAACGAGTATCACCAGATACTTTGGTCAACGTTGTGGATGTTTGCTCAAAATTGGCAGTCATCTCTTTATATTGTTTAGTTAAGGAGCTTATCATTTCTTTATTCTCCTGTTGCCAAACATTCAGACTTTCCACGCTTTTATTGAGTTGATCGAAATTTTCCTGAATCAATTTATTTATAAGCGAATTCATCTGCTTTTGGAATTCTTCGGTAACGCTTTTCATTACATCTACAAGGGCTTCCGTATTACTCTTTTTGAGGAGTTCCGAAAATTCATCAAATTTTCCAACAAGCAGGTTATTCGTTTCTTTCATCTTTTCTTCAATCTCGTCTACTTCGCTACGCAACACCATACTGAAATTTTTAATTTCATCCGATATTTCATTTTGAGCACCTGCAATACCACTTGTAATTTCAAGACATTCACCAATGAAGCTATTGATTGAGGTTGTAACGGCATCGACATTATCAAACTTTTTGGAGAACCCTTTCAATTCTCCGATATTAGTTGTTAAAGAAGAAACCGTCTCGCTTATTGTTCGGTAAAAATGCAATTGAGCCTCTAATTGCTGTTTATTTTGATTCCTCAGTTCTTCAAAAGCTTCTTTTGTTGTAGTATTCATCGCATCTACGGCCTTGCAAATTTGACCTGCGGCCATATCTATATCCGACATACCGCCATCTTTTTCATCTAATGCCGAATTAACCTGCCTGGATAAAAATAGAGACCCAATCATACCTGCTAATGAGGTAAAAAAAGCCGTCTTTAATCCACTAAGAAGTATCGGAATACTGGCATCAAGATCTTCCGTATCAAAATAAAGAAGACCTATTGTAATACCTGCAAATGTACCAAGAACTCCCAAAGTAGAAATCATAGAGGGTAATTGCTCAATCCAACGTCGTTTGGCAATAAGTGCCCCTGTCTTTCTTTGCCTGCTAACATAGAACAGGCAAAAAAAGAATGCAATTACTATGATAATTAGTGATATATAGGTTATAAGGTTGAGCCTTTCTACATTCATAAATAGCCTCTATTTAGTTAGGTTCTAATTTATTATAAATACAGCTATTCTTTATGCGAATATTAGGCTTAATTATAGCATATTTAGCAGCGAAGAATTCTATAAAAAAATCCCCGACCGTATGGCCGAGAATTATCTTTATATAAATTGCTCTAAATACTTTTCATTAAACCCAGCTAACGGGAATTTGAAATCTCTTTGCCCGCCCTCTGTCGTCATGTAGTTGAAAATAACCGTATCATTTTTTATATGTAATTCGAATAGGTTTACTTGGTCATTTCTTCATTCAAGGATATTAGGCATTAGGAGCAATATTTCTGCGTTGGAATCTGTCAATGCACATTTTATCTGTGCCGTTATATGTCCCCGTTTCTGAAAGGTTAGTGTCACGGGTGTATTTTTATCCGTATCGTCAGGCAGGATATACATAAAATCGCTGGGTGTAAATTCATCGGGATTGCGTGATACGGCCAAGCACATCCCGTAAAAGCTATCATAGGCAACGACTTTTCAAATCATCATGCGTTGTTCATCGCCGCCTTGTTTTCATTCTGTTTTTGGTGTTTTTCTTTTCATTTTAGCTAAAATTTATATTGTTATTAAATCTTTGATTATGATGTAAATATACGAAAAATTTATGAAATATGCAAGTAATATAAAACAATATCTGCCATCGTTCTGATGGCAGATATTTTATACACAAACTTATAATTAGTTTTATAATCCTCTCAATCTATCTTCTTTGGCTTCTTGTTCATGTATGGAACTTGAATATTCGATTGCCAAATTTATTAAACTATCTCCACCTTTTAAGGAAATAATAATTCGAGAACGTATAGTTGTCCAATAAGTATAATAACTTAAACGTCCCATATATACCTCATAACCTTCTTCTTTACAAGTTTTCTCATACGATGGATCAGCCCATTCCCTTGATTGAGCAATAGGTTCTCCATATTTTTCAGAAAGTAAAGATACCAATTCTTTATAATCACTTATACAACCATCTGTCGAAACATTTGTGAAGTAATATTTTGACCGAGTTAGTTTGTCATTAGTTGTAAAAAAGTAAAGGACATCACATAATTTATTCGCTATACTTGAACTGAATGAGTAAACATTGGGATTTATCTCTTGTCCTGTCCATTCGTTTTTGCGTCCTTCCCTATCAATAATTTGCGACATTGAATCTCCCCATCTTGCAATCCTAAAGTCATTTGAACCGTCATCTGCGTTCACCAAAGTAATAAGATACACTAATGGCTTTTCTGGCTGGCTATTGTATCTGACCACCGTAGAAATAATGGCTGTAGTTTGGTCTGTCCAAAATCTCATTACTCCCCTGTCTCCGTCATCTGTTGTATAGTTTTCTTGTTTTTGGAAAGGCTCTCCCAACTTTGCATATAATAATGAATCAGTATATTGTATTAATTCTTTTTCGTCAGTATCAACTGTTTGAGTTGGATCAACAAATATGATAAACATGCGAGGTTTACCTGTATTTCCATCTGTCATATAACAAGTAAATCCATTATATTTCCCTAATTGGAATCCACTAAAAATATTATCGCCAAGAGTTATAAAATTGTTAGGGATTAATGTCTTAACTGAATCCGCAAGTTCAAATTTGTAGTTTTCATATTTAGCATCTATCTCGGATTTTGTTAAATCCCAAGGAGCATTTTTTATAAAATCTAAAACATCAATGCCTTGTTGAGCATAACCGATATAACCACTCAACACACAGATTAGGAGGATAAATTGTTTTTTCATAGTAGAAAGGAGTTATTAAGTAGTTATTTCAAAGATAGCGAAATTTTGCCAATTACTGATACTTATATAGCTTCTTTTAACCACTCAACCTAAAATATAGAAAGGACAAACTTGGACAGAGCGGTATAATATAGACCGTCTTTCCAAGTCTGTCCTTAATTATGCGAATACTTTACCCTTTTATAGGTGTTTGTTTCAACATATTCTGCATCTAAATTATTCTCATATAAAACGAGTTTTGCAAAGGATAGTTCTTTAATTTCAAAGGTCTGCGTATCGCCCGATGCAGTTATTGTTAACGTCTTTCCCGAAATAGAGTAGGTAATAGGGGTTGATTCTTCGGGAGTGGTGGAATTGGTATATGTTGCATAATACGTTCCCTTGCCATCTTCATTGAAAATGTACCCTGTGTAGTAACCATCGTCGGGAAATGTCTTGTCGAAATCATACTGTTCTCCTGCCTCAATTACGTAACCGACAGAATGGGTTAATTGCCATTCTCCGACAATGGACGCTTCATCCTTATCATCGGAACAAGCCGAGAAAGAAACAGCCACAAACATAGCGGCCACAATAATAAACAACTTTTTCATAGTTGTAATAAGTTTTATTTGTCGCTACGCACCACCGCGACGGTTAATTGCTTGATTTAATTAAACAGAAAGCGTGGTGCCGAAAACTTACTTTAGTTGATGAGGTCGTAGGAAACCTTGTAGATAAAATAAGCAACAACCCCGCGCCTGTATCGTGAAGATACGACGGGAGGGCAATGCCACTTATCCTCTCTATTGTGCTTGGAATTTCCTACGTTCGTCGCACGAGAATAAAGTTACACTTCCGTAATTCAATATGTCTCCTACAAAAGTAGAAAACAATCGTCGGAAATGCAACGGCTTTGCACCTCTTTTTTTCAAGGTTGTTGCAGATTCAAATTTCGTCAAAACAAAGTTGCCAAACAAGTGGAAAACGGCTGGAAAATAAACTTTGTTTCTTGTAACTTGGGTTAGATGCTTTGTTATTCAA
>OCHC01001804.1_pt1 | contig 14774 bp, 10 predicted proteins | sample 1538641 | NCBI WGS metagenome assembly OCHC01 (sample SAMN04571714, study PRJEB22368) | human gut metagenome | biome: human gut; material: stool | host: Homo sapiens | place: Luxembourg | collected 2012-08-17
GCTGTCTGAAGGGCGGCCTTAGCTTCTTTGTTGTCCGGACTTTTATCTTTCTTTACCGGAGGAGCTGCTGTCAGTCCTAAAGATTTATCAATGCCGAATAAATAATCCTTTATTTTTTCTGCGTCTGCGCACGCCCGGAATAATTCTTTAGGGTCTTTTTTAAGAACATCGATCCAGTTGTTGACGTATGCAGCGCTGTTCTGGGCCTTGTGTTTGATGCCTAAACCCCCGCACACCATCATTGAAGATATTTCAGCCCTAAGTTCTTCTCTTGCATAATCCGGAGTACCGAACTTATTCAGTATCGGTCTGTTAAGGCGCGAACTGTGACCGGTCCAATGACCGAGTTCGTGCAGCGCCGTTGCATAAAAACCTTCAGCATCTTTGAATTGAGTTCTCAGCGGAAGAACGATTTTGTCCAAGGCCGGAACATAGTAGGACTGGTTTTGTTTGATTTCTTCGATCTTCGCGCCCGACTTGTCGAGAATACGCTCGGCAGCTTCCAACGGGGTCCATTCGTGTACCGGTGTCTCAAATTTCTTGAGATTCAGATTGTCACATTGCTCGGAATTAAAAACGACAAACGGACAGGGAATGAGGCGTTCTACCGTTTTATCCTCATCTTTTTCGTCCTTTTCCACTAAGTGCTTCCAGAAGATGCACTTGGTGCCGTGTTCTCCCTTTTTTACTTTCCCGCCGAGCTCCTGTACCTGACGAAACGTGAGCCAACGATTGTCTCCGTACCCTTGGCTCATTCTGACAGCCATCAGCAAAAGGGCATTGGTGCCTCGGTAAGGAGCATCGGTAACGGCACTGACAGGCACGACATTGGCTGCGTTATCCCAGTCTTGCTGCCACGGTGCCGTTCCTTTTTTCATCTCTTCAATGAAGTAATCGGCGACGGATCGAACGTATGCATTGTATTTTTCGTTCATAGCCGCTCCCCGTTATTGGAAAAGCTCGGTCGTGTGAAACAATCCAGTGCGAAATCTTCAAAGAGTTTGTCCTTATCCTCTTCGCGCAAAGAAGTTTCTTCACAAGCGCCGTAGTCCTCGGCTTCCTTATTACTCATGGAAAAATTTTTGGCGGCTTTGTCTTCGCAAAATTTCCTGATGAGAATATTTACGGTTAGTTTTATGGTTTCTCGGTTGGTTGTTTTCATGATTGATCCTCGGAACCGTCCGCAAGCGCGGACGGTCTGGCATGTTCGGAGCGTTTTAACGCTCGGCTTCCTGCTCTTTAGCTTTAGGACGCGAGTAATCAATCTTCAAACCGGGCTGATTGAGCGATACCGCAATTCCTTTAGCGGTTAAGACGTTTTCCTGCATCTGTTTACCGTTCTTCCCGGTAAATTCACGAGTTGAGACATCCCCGCGAACTTCAAGCATCATTCCTTCTTTGATACCCGCAGCCATTCTTTTTGCCGAGCTGTCTTTGCCGTAGTAACGGACACTGAAGAACTCGGTTCCGTCTTTGTCCTGCTGGAAGGAACCGTCTTGCTGTTTCACGAAGTGAGGCTTATAGGCTTTGAACTCCAATACGGAAGTTTCTTTACCGGCATTGGGGCCGGATTTGGGAACGATTTGCGAAATCGTCGGTTCTTTGAAAACGACGACGGTATTGCTGAAGGCTTTGTATTCAGTCATTTTTTCTCCTTTATGAGCTGTTGCCCGCTTTCGTTAGGAAATTTTTCTTCGCGAAGCAAGCGGATTCCTCGCGACTTTCCGATATGCGTTTCTGATTTTTTGAACGTGTCTGAAATATTCTTTCTGTTTGTCTCCTTCGTCCTTGGACGTCGGAGTTTCGCTGCCGGTAAGTTCGGTCTTTTGTTCAACCGGAAAAGCTTCCTGATCAGACGCTTCGGAAACTTTTTGTTCCTTCAGCTGCAATTTGATTTGTGAAATCAAAGAGGCCGCAAAGTCCGCACAGCGTTTTTCGTCCCAGTCGGCAGTCACATCGGCTGTGATGTTGGCAGTAATGTCCGTAACGTTTTGCGCTGTCGTCTGAGTTTCTTCCGGCTCCGTGTCCGGCTCGGTTATTTCACTTAAATGCGTTTCTTCTATGTCCGCGTGAATGGCAATGGATTCAACCTTGTTTCCCCAATCCGACTCATCGGAAAATTCTTCAAGAGAAGCCAAAAGTGCGGAATCGGATTCTTCCGAACTTTCGGAGGTTTCGTCTTCCGTGTTGCTTTCCGAGGTTGGGCTGACGTTTGCTTCTTCTTCAGTCAAGTCGGACAAAATCTGCCGGGCGTTTTCGGTGCCGGGTGCTGCGGCACTATTCATTTGACGCAGAACGTCGGTCTGAGCCGATGCAGAGGCCGCGCTGATCCCATCTAGAGCGTCAAAATTGGAAATCGACTTTTTGACAATCTCGTTGGAGATCAGATTTTCAATGTAGCAATTAACCTGATCTTCGGACCACTGGTTGTCAGGTACCGATTTCATATCGTCCGGTAGTTCGGTATTACCGGTGACTATACGGCTTGCAGCATTCGTTTCATTTAAGTCTGATGCTGAGGCGGTTTTTATCCGCTGCTCCATTTGTGCCACGAAAAGTTCAACGTCCTGCTGCGGAATCTCGGGGACTGCCCAATTTGCTCTTTCTCTAAAAGCGGGATCAAGGTAATACTTAATCTTCTGACAGAAAATGGGCTTGGTATTTTCGAGGGTCACGATTTCATTGTCTTTGCCGAGCTCCCGGATTTCCTGCGGAAGCATCAGGGCACGCTTCTGATCGGATTCACTGGTGGAGTTGCCGCCCTTACTGTGGGACTTGGACTTCGATTTAACGGTCTCATATCCCAGCATTTCAGAGTATTCATTGGCATCCGATTGAGTGGCCGGGCTCGGGGCGTACATAATCATCAAAGCGTGGTTCGAGAGAAGCGTCACGGCACCGGCTTTGCCGTAAACATCCTCAAGCTGCGACTTGTTTTGAATGATGGTCAAGAGTCTCATGTTGTAACCGGCCATATAAGAAACGGCCTGTTTAATCATGTTCACCGTGCCGATGGACGTCATCTCGTCCAAAAGAACAAGGCATTGGTACTTGAGCGTTTTGTCCTGAGAGGGCAGTTTCCGGGTATTCAGATTTAAGAGCTGATCGAAGAAGAGGTTGATGAGCACCCGGGCGTCTTTGAGTTTTGTAGGCTCGATCTTGAAATAAATGCTCATTCGTCTGCGCCGGACTTCTCTTAAATCGAAGTCCGAGGCGCTCGTTGCCAAATCCACCTTCGGATTCTGGAAGGACAAAAGCGCAGTATTGAATGTCGCGATAATACCTGCAAGCGTATTGTCCGAGTTGCTCAATACTCGGTTGAGCGCATCAACGCAGTTGTTTGAGTAGGGATGCCCGGCATCCTGAGCTTCTTTTAATTTTCCTAAGAGATGTTCTTTTACCGGTTTTCCTTTGCCGGACGCCTGTCTGAGAATTTCTCCCAGCGTATGAGGTAGTCCCGGTGTTTCCAGAACGAACAGAGTTACGCCGCGAAAGAAGTCTTTAGCATTTTCACTCCAAAATTTGTCGTTGTTGTTTTCTCCCGAATAAAGCGCCTGACCGATGGCGTCAATGTCGCCGAGCCGTTCGGCAGGACTGCTGCTGATGTAATCCAGCGGGTTGTAGCGATGTGTTTTTTCGTCGTCCGCGTAAGGAGAAAACAAATAGACTTCCTGTCCGCACGCTTTCCTGAAGCCGGAGGTGATGTCAAAGTTTTCACCCTTAATATCGAGAACGACCAGAGAATCGGAATAGTTGAGGCAATTCGGAACAACAATACCGACGCCCTTGCCGCTACGGGTTGGCGCAGCCAGCAGAACAAACTGGTAACCAGCATAGGTCAGATATTTGTTTTTGTACTTTCCGACCAGAATGGTTTTATCAAGACCGCCCGGAGGATCAATCAGGCCGGATTGTCTAACTTCGCCGAGATTGGCAAATCTTGCCGCCCCGTGCAGAGCACGTTTGTCTCGATTAATCACGATTGCAATGCCGACACCGACCAGCGCAATCCACGGAAGAAAAAGACACGCGTGGACGGCTAGGCGTACCGCTTTGTCAGGAGCATGGCGGTACATCATAAAGTATTGAATGATCGTCCACGGTCGGCACGTTTCAAGCGGAAGATTGAAGATCCGCATAAATACGAAGCTGCTGACAAAAAGAATCACGAGTACGCACAGCAGGACGGCAAAAACTGCAAAGAGGACTTTCAGAAGCGTCTTAGAGGTTTTCATTCTTTTTCTCCTCAGTATGAGGGTTGAAGAAAAGCTCAGTGATATGACGTCCGAAAGTTCTGTTTCGATGGACGTGAACAATCACGTCGATAACCTGATGCAAAAGCTGCTGAATGACTGGATAAGGAAGCTCGCGTCCCGTTGAAGACTGAAGAACTTTGAGCGCCAAATAGTCAAAAACCTGTCCGCAGCTTCCGGCGTGGCAGCTTGTAATTGAACCTGAATGCCCGGAAAGGCAAACATTCAGAAAGTCGAAAGTCTCTCCCCCGCGCAGCTCGGCAAGCAGAATACGGTCGGGCTTCATTCTGAGACACGAACGCATGAGGCTTGCAGCGGTTACCGTTGATTTATCCGTTGCTTCAGACGGGTAGAAGAGGTTGACTTGGTTTTCGTGCTTTGGGAGTCCGTAAAGAAGCTCAGGTACGTCTTCAATCGTAATAATTCTCTGATCCGTCGGAATATGCTGCATCAGAGCTTTCATAAACGTGGTTTTGCCGGAACCGGTTTCTCCGGCAATAACTATTGTTTTGCCGGTTTCCACGCAGCGCTTTAAAAATTCTGCCCGGAGAAGGTTAAGAGTGTCCGGTGTTTTACTGGCGTCAAAGGTTCCTTTGTAAAGGGCAGATAATTCCTCATGTATCGGGTCAAGGGAGTCTTTTGGGCGGATATGCGAAAAATATCCGTTCTGAATGTAAGAATCCAGTCCGATAACGTCCTTCGAGATTTTTCTGACCGTAAGGCTGATGGTCCCGTTCTTGCACGCCGGAGGCATCACGAACTGGGCTCGTTCACCGTCCGGTAATTCCACGGAGAGCACCGGATGGGCGGAATCGAGGGTTTTGTTTTCTCCTCCGTAAACCGCGCAGACGTTTCCGAGCTTGGCAAGGTAATCGTAGGTGAAATTTTTGTCTTCATAGCATCGCCACCCGGAGGACTCCTCAACCCACACGAAGCCGGGGCGATTCACTGCAATTTCTGTTATATCGCTGCGGTAAAGATACTTTTGCAATCCTTTTTGGAGTTGGACACGAACGGTCAGGTCTTTTTCAACGGGAGAGCTCATTGGTTCCTCCCAAAATTCGATTTTGCTGGGTTTTAATAAAGTTTTTCAAAAGAACGTTCTTATCGAAATCTTTGCTAAGAAGTATTTTTTTCAAACTTTGAAAATCAATGGAAAGCTGATCCGAGGATTTCCAGAATGGTTCAGATACTTTCTCAATTTGAATGTAAATTTCTTTTTTTGCCGAATCCGATACGGCAATTCCATTCTTTCTTTGCAAACCGGTAAGAAGATCCGTCAATTTGGAGGCTACATACTTTCTTCTGACCAAACTCTGATAAACACCGTCGGAGCCGTATTCTTCTGTGTCAACTGCCTCAAAATATGCCTTTCCGTCAGCGCGGATGTAAGAGTGTAAAAGTTGTTCAATAGTGATATTTTCTTTAATTTCTTTTAAAATATGAGTGTGGCATCCGTTGGTTGGTTGACCGGTTTTTTGCAAGAGGTTTTTTTCAGGAAACACTTGGGCCGGGGGTTCCCAGACGGATGCCTTGTTTTTATCTACTTCTTTTATTTCAACACCGTCTATTGAGTGAACCATTTTTCTTTCATGATCGGTTTCAACATAATCTCTGACGGTCAGCTCAACTCGGAACAATCTGTTCTCAACCAAGGCTCCGGCAGCAAAAATATGGATAGCCTGCACTTGAGTATTGTCATGAAGAATGTCACCGTGGGATTCAATTAGGACAGACTTTTGTGCTAAATCTCGTGCCTGAGAATAAATACACCTTACAATCGGAGAGTCGATGTCTTTTCTGAATAATGTTTTCTTAGCGTCACTTCTAGAGCTTTGCAATAAGAAACCTGTGTCCTGATTGACTACGCCATTTCCCAGTGCATCGACCAGTTTATTGATAGCGTCTTTTTTATTGGAAATCGGATCGGTTTCAGAAAGCCGGATGATTTGGATTTTTTCAGAGACAGCAAACCTTGTAGGTCCGAATTTCCACGAATTTTCTAAAAGGCACGAACGCTTCGCCGGGGTTGTATCGTCTTCCGCCAAATTGGGATTTGAAGTCATTATGCTGAACCGAGCAAATGTTTTGGCGGGACACTTGCAGACTCACCCGTTTATTGTAGCAAAAACGGCAATACGGGAACTTACAGCTGCTGATTCAGGTATGATCCGAAATTGCCTAAGGTCCCGTGCGTGTTTTCCGGGTCGGATTCGGTTTGTTTTTTCCGACCGGCTGGGGTCAAGAGTTTGGTGTAACCGAAGCATCAAGGTCAGGAGACAATCATGCACCTGACTCCTTGGCACCGAATAAATCGGCGGAACGCAGGCTAATCCCAAGTTTGAGTAGTACCCAGCGCAAGCGGGGATGAACCGGCTCCGGCTTTTACTAGCCCTCAAGACGTATAGAAGCAAATATTTAATCGGGGTTAAAGTTCTAAGGTGTAGAATCAAGAATTTCTTCAATAAATACGTCGTTCAGACAATTTCGCAAAGAATCCTCGGCTTTTTGGAGCATTTCGGACCAAGCCGTCGCGTACCATTTCATAAAAATGCGTATTTTTGGATCTTTCCATTTATTTTCTGATGTTACGATCCATAGTGGTTCAGAATTCCGGTGCCACCCGTCTAAAACCGGTACCAAATGACCTAGTTTAATTTCTTTTGCGCAGTGGCCTATCGGTAAGTCTACGATTAAGGCCTCTCCTTGAAGGACAATATGCTTAAGAAATAAGACATCAGTCGAAGTAACTGTTTTGCCGTAGGTCACTATTCTTTTTTCTTTGGCTTTCTGTAGGTATTCTGTACGGGCTCTTGAAGCTCCGCAAAAAACAGCACAGAAATGTTGTGAGAGCTCTGAAGGATGATGTGGATAACCAAATTTTTTTATATAGGAGGGAGAAGCAAGTGCAAAATATTTCGCCCGTCCTCTCGGAATCGCTTCCAATCCGCTTAAATCAAGATTACCGGTGAATGTCGAAACATCACATGTCCCGTTTAGGACTTTATTGAGATTAGGTCCTATTTCTGTCTGAAATTCGATTCCTTTATGCTGGGTTGAAAATTCCATCAGCAAGCGATGGGTATTCTGGCTGCCGAGAGAACCAGCAGCGACTGCAAAACGGATCTGGCCGGAGAGGCTGGAGTGATAATCTTTAGCTGTCTCAAAGCGGTTTTGTAGTTTCCTGTGGCTCTCACATAATGTTCGGATTTCCGGCAAAAAATTGACTGCTGCTGTGGTAAGACGAATTGGTTTATTCGTCGAAAGCAACTTCACACCCCATGTATTTTCAATGGTACGAATTCTTCGGATGAGCGCAGCAAGACTGATCTCATTCTCATGAGCGATTTGATTGAGTTGTCTGCCTTCCGATAAGCAAAGAAGAGTCTGCCAAGTCTCAATATCATTGAAGGGGTTCACAAGAAATCCAAATTAAGAAAAAACAAAACATATTAATTATTTTCATATTATCCCCACCCAATTTTAAAAAATGAAAATTAGCGACAAGATTTTTTTTTGGATAGTTATATTCAAACTGTTACTTTCAGGAGGAATTATGAAATTAAGAAAATCTTTCGCAATCGTTTTTTGCGCTCTATTTTCATTAGCCGCAAACGCAGCAGAACGAGATGAATTCTTTTGGCTTGGCGAAATGAATAAGGCTACCGCTGTAATTAACAGTGAAGAAGGTTTACTGGATAAAGCCGTCACACCGAAAATAGCCAGAGGCATCGAAGAGGTCATAACAAACGGGAGTAAACCCGGCGCAAAACGTCCGAAGAAAGTTATCGCTTTCGAGCCGCTCCTTATTAAAGCTGCTGGAATGGATGTCACCATGCTTCATATCGGAAGATCGAGCCAAGATATGCACGCTACCTATCGCGCAGCCATTTTAAGAGATGAAGCTCTGGAACTGATGGTTTCTTTGAGCAATACGATGCAGTCTCTGCTTGACCTTGCAGAGAAAAATAAAAATACGATTGTTCCCAATTACACAAATGGCGTTGCGGCTCAACCTAACAGCTACGCACATTATCTTCTTGGTTTGCTTTCTGCCTTCAGAAGAGACGCAGAAAGAATTGAAAATTTTTATGATCGCTTAAATTACTGTGCTATGGGTACTACTGTACTTAACGGCACAAGTTGGCCGCTAAATCGTGAAAGAATGGCTCATTACTTGGGTTTTAAAGCCCCGGTTGAAAATGCCTATGACGCGGGCCAGTTTAAGTCCAACGATGACGCAGTCGAGTTCTCTTCAATTTTAACGAGCATTGCACTTCACGTTGGAACCTTTATACAGGACTTGAGTGTGCAGTACGCTCAGCCAAGGCCGTGGATATTACTGCAAGAGGGTGGAGGGAATACTTATGTTTCATCGGCAATGCCACAGAAACGTAATCCGGGACTGATGATCCGTACCCGTACAAACGCTAGTCGTGTCATTTCGGATGCGCAACAGGCTGTTTGGCTTGCACACAATATTATTCCGGGTATGAGCGATGCTCGTAATGTTGAAGACACTTCCGGCCGCGTGAAAGAAACCCTTGCTATGTTAAGTCAGGTTAGGCGAGTAATCTCTGCTTTAAAAATCAATCCCGAACGTGCTTTGGAAGAGTTGAATTCGGATTGGACTGCTAGTCAGGAAGTAGCTGACGTTTTCATGCGGGACTATAAATTACCTTTTAGAGTAGGCCACCATATCGCAAGTGAAATTGTTAGTTACGCCAAAGCGAACGGTATTAAGCCGGCAGATTTTCCCTATTCTGAGGTAAAACGAATCTATGCTGAAGTAATTAAGAAGGAATACCCGCAAGGTAATCCACTGTGTCCAATGCCCGAAAGTCAATTTAAGGATACGTTGAATCCCGTCAAAATTATTCAAAATCGCAAAACTACAGGGGGTCCGCAACCGGCCGAACTTAATAAGAATCTTGCAAGTATGGAGAAATCCATTCAGTCTCAGCTTAATTGGGCAAAAAACAATGTTGCCACAATATCAAATGCGTTGCAAAAACTAGATGGTGACTTCCAAAAAATTCTCCCAAAAGAGGAGGCTAAAAAAAACTGACAGATCATTAGATCTTAATCGATAGGTGTCAATCACTCTGTTAAAACATCCCCGCAGTGTAGATCCTCGCAGCGGGGATGTTGCATAGAGCCCTTTAGGTCAGCTGTTTTCAGGTGTATGTTTTTCCCCCTATCTCTCAGGTTCTTTTGTCTTTTTCGCTTTCGGCACTTCCGGCAGCGCTTTCCCGGCTTGTTCCAGCTCAGTAAACCGTTTATAGAGCCCCTTGATTTCAGCTTCAGCATCCGAAAGCTTTGAATACTTAGACGACAAAGCTTGAACGTGCTTTGCAAGAATCTCGCGGCCTTTCGGACTTAGTTCATGCTCCTGCGGCATCTTCGAGATTTCTTTGACGTTCGCTTGGGCAATCGTTACCAAGTCAGTCGGACTAAGAGAATCGCAGTCCTTGAATCCGTGTTCCAGCATCCAAACGCTTATGTTTGACTTAACTTGTTTGAACCATCGGACCAGTTGAGGCTCTGTAGCTTGTTGTCTGGCGCAAGCCTCAACCAAATAGGCACAGGCTTCTTCTTTGTAATGAGGATGGGTTGGCGCTATCCCGGCAGCCTTCAGATTTGACAATGCAAATTCCGCTGCAAAGTCATCGTTTCTGGCCGCCTTTAAAAGTGTTTCCGGGGCCGCTTCGATAACCGGTTTCATTCTTCTTTTGAAAGCGGTGTCATAAGCCATATGCACGCCGATTTCATGTAGCAAAATTGCAGGGGCAGAGGCAGCCTTCAGATTTTCTGCAACTAATACAGCTTGCTTCTTACTCTCGTTATAGAAGCCTTGTACTTTCCCAAATCTTGACTTTCGAATATTGCTCCGAGAATCAATTTTTTCAAGCTCATCTCTGATTTCTTGCGTATAATTGGCTTCAGTGTATAGATCCTTGTGCGACGTAGTCAGTTGGGGTTCGGTTTGATTTTCTCCAATGTTTGGTCCAGAAGAGGGTGGTGTAACCGAGACACCATGGTCGGGAAAGATGAGCGCGCCCGACAATCTGACACTGTCATTTCCCCAAAGTCTTTCAACATCTATAGTCGGCCTAACTGGTCGATCCGTTATAACTGAAAAAGTTGCTTTGTCTTCATCAAAAATACAAGGAATCCCTCGGTTGTATCTTTTTGAATAGAAGACATATGCTGTTTCGCTTTCCCTGAACAAACGAGTTGAGGAGTTAAGTACATCCTTAAGAGTATGAAGGGCTGCTTCTGTGACATTGGAGTTATCTGGATAGAAATTTCTCTCAGGAAATTCCATTGCATTGGCGGTTAAGTGCTTAGCACCCAAACCTCTATGTTTTCGTAACCTATAAAACCCTTCTTTGACAATAATTTTCCCGCTTGGAAACTTAAGATTCTCCTTTAATTTCAGAGTGGCAAAAATTCCCTCCGGGTTGTTTTCGTGCGCGAACTCATCCGGCACCACATATCCGGTTATTGTGTTTTTCTTCGCCTCTTTGATGTCGAGCCCGATGGTCTCGGCTTCCTCAAAGTTTCGGACAATCCTGAGCCTTCCGGTATCAATCAAGGCGTCGATTGTCTTTTTTCCGAATTTAGAGTTAAGACTCTCCCTGATCTCTGAAATCTTAGTGCCGTAAGTGATAGAGCCGACAGAAAAATGCTCGTTGGTGTTATTTGCCGGTGTTTTCATCTTTCGGCCCCTTTATCCTGTGCGGCTGCCTTCGGCACTTCCGGCAGCGGTTTCCCGGCTTGTTCCAGCTCAGTAAATCGTTTGTAGAGTCCCTTGATTTCAGCTTCAGCATCCGAAAGCTTTGAATACTTAGACGACAAAGCTTGAACGTGCTTTGCAAGAATCTCGCGGCCTTTCGGACTTAGTTCATGCTCCTGCGGCATCTTCGAGATTTCTTTGACGTTAGATTTGGCTATCGTCGCGAGATCGAGCGCTGAGAGCTTGCTGGTATCTCTGACGCCGTGCTCGACCAACCAGACGTTGACTGTAGATTTAACGTCGTTAAACCATCGGACGACAGCCGGAGCTCGGGCCTGAGCTTTTGCCGCTTCTTCGACAAGATATCCGCAGACTTCTTCCCGGTAATCAAAGGAACTGCGGGAGATTCTGCTTTCCTGAAGACGTTTTTCAACGGTCTTCATCAGAGTGTCTTCAGTTTTTAATCCCGTTTCATACAGGTTTACAGCCGTATCAATCAGCTTCCGGGTCTTTGCTCTTAGAGTGGAATCGGCAGACATGTGAACACCGACCTCATGCAGCATCACCGCGCAAGCCGTCTCCGGGTTGAGGTTGTCGGCAATGAGAAATGTCCGGTGATTTACTTTGTCGTGGAATCCGAGAATCCGTGTCGGATCTTGCGGCAGCGCAATAGTCGAGAATCCCTGTTTTTTCTCCTGTTCTATCGAAGCAACGGTCAGTGCTTCGTACTCTGTTTGCGCCAAGTAAAAGCGGTTGTTGTTGACGAGATTAACGAGACCTTCTTTTCCGAACGCTTTAATTAAGGCCTCTCGGATCTCGGCCTTGGGTGTCTTCAGGCTTTCCTGATTGGCCTTGGAAAAAAGAGCCACGCCCTTATCCGTTTCTTTGGTTTTAATGACCTTGAAAATTCTCTTGAATCCGTTCGTTACTTTTTCAACGTCTTTTCCGTCTAAGTAAGGATAAAAACCTTCTTTGCCGAGAGTTTTTTCAGTGTAGGCACCGTTTGTAAGGAAGTCGTTTGTTATGCCGATTTCCTTGCAGCGCAGCTCGACAAAACCCTCAAAGCTGCGGGCGGCTTCCTCAGCTTTGGAATGCCAATAGTCGCTCTTGCGCGTCATACGTTTGTGCATATCGCTGTCTCGGATGGCATTGATGGTTTCGGCCCATGCATCATGCAGCGGGAAGCGGATAACATTGTTTTGGCCGACTTCTTTAACGTTAATGTCTTTTCGGGTGAACTCAAACATCATCTTCTTGTTGGCTGAGTTCGAGCGCTCCTGATAATTCACTTCAATGCTGAAGGAATCGGTATCACCTTGAGCGCATTTAATCGCGGCGTCAAAGTTTTTTGAATCGTTTTTGATTAAATACTCCACTTGAGCCGGAATCCATTTTGCAGAACGGTATACCGATTCGGCACGCTTGAAGATTTCTCTTTTTGCGTCTTCCGTAAGCTGAACGGTGATCGAAGAGTCTACCTGTTGACTCAAGTAGCGCCTTTCCGGGTCTTGAATTTCTTGGTAATTTGTTCTCATCAAATAGTGATCGAGGGCATGAAACCACTCATGCGCAAGGCTTGAGTAGCCTTTGGTTTTGGTGAGATTGATAACGCGATTCGCCACTTCATAATGCGCCGAAGCTGCTCCGTGACCGCGAGAGCCGAAGGCAAGCCCTAAACCACCGTCCAAAGCAACGGCCTTCGGAGGAATGTCCAATATCTTTGAGAGATCCATGAGGGAGTCATAAGCATTGTTGAGCATCCATTGCCGTTCCCTGCCGTTTTTTCCTTGTTTGACCCAGTTTCCGAACTCAACACCTCGGAATCCGAAGGTCTCTTGAAACATTTCCGGTGTGGCGTCCTTCCCTTGACGGTAGTCCGGGCCCACTCGATCTCTGATCGGATTGCCGCTTCTCCAGTCTTTTTCGCTTCTGGAAAATTCTTCTTTTAACTCCCGGTAACGGCTTTCCAATTCCGGTTTATGCTCGGCTACAAATTTCCAAAAATCCTCTTTGGAATCAAAATGAACCTTGTCGGTCAATTGAAATTCAATTGATCCTTGTTTGCCGTAAACTTCATATTCACTCTTACGGTTTGACCGTCCGAAGAGTTCAATCGGTTTAGGCACACTAGGCCGGGAGGCGGCGGTCTTCTGTGGGTTTTCTTCCTCCTTCTTCCGAACTTGAAACTCTTTTTCAAGCTGCTGATTGATGTTCTCTTTGAATTCTTCCCAAGACTTACCTCCGGCAAGGTTGTAGCAAACTCGGCTTCCGCTGCTGTTAATAAGATAGAAGTCATAGATTTCAGGATGTTGAGAATAAGGCAGCGTCGTAAGGTAGGCATACTCGTTTAGTTGACGATCGTTGCTTAGCCGATAGTCATTGTATTTGCAAATGTCAGCGACATCTTTGAAGTAGTGGTGTCCGAGCATCGGCCAATATTTAGGATCAATCGCTGACAGATACTTATAGTTGTCCCGGACAGCATAGAAACTGTTAAACGCTGCCGTCTGAACTTCAGGAGCCAGCTCTCCGATTGCTGCTTGTCGGTGAAGGTCAATGGCGGCCTTGGCGGTCGCCATGTACCTTCGGTATTTAATGGAATTTTGGCGCGGACGGACGTCTCCGAGCTCCTGCCGGACAAGCCAGAGACAAGCCCCGGCTTCGGGATTTTCGCGAGCTAAGGCTTGAATGGCGGCTTTCGGCCAGATTTTTTCAAGAGGTTCTGAGGCTAGATATTTCTGAAGGTCACTGTCAGGCAGTTCGAGGAATCGGTCGATATCTGAGGTAGTTCTGCTCCGACCTTTGCGGGTATTGTTAAGGTCTTCTCCGAAATCCTCGAGTTTACGGCTGCCGTCTTTATTTAATTGAAATTTCAAAATGTCTGTGTCTTTGAATGCAGTTGATTTAGCCTTGTTCTCAGACTGCTTGATCTTTTCCGGGGCAGGAGGAGCAAAAAAGTCAAATTCAAGCTGTTCCGGCAATAATCGGGCCATGCTATCTCTCCATGTCGTTCTTGTTAGGTTTGTTGAGATTTGAATCAATGGCGTGTTCCTCAGGCTTTAAAACAATCCCTCGGCGATCCGCGTCCACAAAGACATCGGCAAGTTTTGCCCTGAAGATTTCCTTCATGCGGGGATGCTCTTTAAATTCAGGACGCGATACGTGAGATTCATAGACTTGTTTAAAGGTTTCGGCATTTTCCGAGGAAAGCTCCGATAGCTTCTCATCGGTTTCTCTTCGCTGCTCTTCTTCCCGGACAGCCTCTTTATTGATAAAAGTGGCCTTAGTCACCGCTGCTTGCATACCGCAGATACGGCATTCACCGAAGTCCGGTGAATCGAGCATTGCCTCCGAACAATCGACATATGACCATTTATCGAGGAAGTCATCAATCTTTTTCAGTTCATCCGAAGACAAACCGTCTGCGCAATCCGGCCCGTTGACAATGTAGGGAATGTAGGCCGTATTGATATAAAAATCGTTGCTGAAGTTGTCAATTTGTTCTTTAAAACTGATTGCCATCTTCTTCTCCTATTCTTATTGTTTTTCCCGGTCTCGGGCGGCCTGCTTGACCTGAATGATCGTTTGATTCCTGCTCGGGGCGTCCATTGAATATTCATTAAGACCGACGGTAATGCCTTTTTTCTGGGCCGCTACAAAGACACTGAGAAGCTGTTTTTCCAGCGCCTTCTGCAATCTAGGGTGCTTTTGAAGTTCTTCGGTCGCAACATAAGCTTCAAACAGGACGTCGAATACCTTTCTGTTTTCCGGTGTTAAAACTG
>OCHC01001810.1_pt1 | contig 14723 bp, 15 predicted proteins | sample 1538641 | NCBI WGS metagenome assembly OCHC01 (sample SAMN04571714, study PRJEB22368) | human gut metagenome | biome: human gut; material: stool | host: Homo sapiens | place: Luxembourg | collected 2012-08-17
CGAAAATTTCGGGGACCTCCTGCTCGAAGAGCCGTTCGAGGAACTGGTTGGCCGTACGCGAGAGGATGATGCGCGGCTGGTTGTTGTTCATCTCGACCGACTTGACGATGGCCTTGATCGTGTCGCCCTTGCGGTAGAAGTCGTTGGGGATCTGCTCGGCCTTCGGGAGGATCAGCTCGTTCTCCTCGTCGTCGAGGATCAGCACCTCCTTTTTCCACACCTGGTAGACCTCGCCCGTGACGATGTCGCCGACCTTCTCCGAGTATTTTTCGTAGAGGCTGGCCTTCTCCAGATCGAGGATGCGCGAGGCGAGGTTCTGGCGCAGCGACAGCACGGCGCGGCGGCCGAACGAGGAGAGTTTGATCTCGTCGGCGTATTCGTCTCCAATCTCGTAGGTGGGGTCGATGGCCTTGACCTCCGAGACGGAAATCTGTGCGTTGGGGTCTTCGACGGCGTCGTCCTCGACGACCGTGCGGTTGCGCCAGATTTCAAGGTCGCCTTTCTCGGGGTTGATGATGACGTCGAAATTCTCGTCCGTTTCATACTGTTTTTGCAGCGCGTGGCGGAAGACGTCCTCCAGCACGCCGATCATCGTCGACTTGTCGATGTTCTTCAGCTCTTTGAATTCGGCAAAGTTGCTGATGAGATTGAGATTGTCCATTGTGTGCTTTATCTGATTTTTAATTGTTACTTGAAATCCAGCCACTCCTTCGTGTACTTGATCTGATCGAAGGGGTAGCTGCGCGTGACTTTCACCAACTGTTTCTTCTTTTTGCCCTCGACGGCCTGCTTCTCCTCGTAGGAGAGGGTGATGCCTTCGTCGGTGACCTCCTCCAGCTTGGCCAGTATCTTCACGCCGCTGGTGAGCAGCACCTCGGCCGATTTGCCGGCGAGTTTGCGGTACTGGCGCAGGCTTTTCAGCTCCGAGCCGATGCCGGCCGACATGACCGTCAGCGAAAAATCCTCCTCGTCGCGGTCGAACTGCGCCTCGACGGCGCGGCTCAACTCCGCGCAGGCGTCGATGCCGACCGACGTGTCGCTGTCGATCGTCAGTTCGATTTCGTTGCCCGGGGTCGAGGTGCACTCCACCACGAACATATCGGAGCCTTCCAAATGACGTTCCGCCGCTTCGATTATCTTTTTCGTCTCTATCATAGTCGTTGAATTTCGGTCCGGTGTAAGTATGAAATAAGGGGACTGCCCGTCCCCTTACCCTTCACGCTGTCTTTCGACACCGCAAATATAGTGAAAAATTCCGATATACCAATATTTATACGCAAAATTTACTCCTCTTTGCAACGCGATTCGTAGGGTTTGATGATGCCGCGTTTCGAGGTGCGGATGAATTCGAGGAGCGTATCGCGCTCGGGACTTTGCGGAACCTGCTTTTCGACCTCGTCGCAGCCGTTCAGGTAGTTCAGGCCGCTCTGGAAGAGGATGCGGCAGGCGTCGTGGATCTCGGCGATGCGTTCGTGCGAAAAGCCGCGGCGCGCAAGCCCGATCTTGTTGATGCCCGCGAAACGGAGCGTGTCGTTGCGCACGATGACGTAGGGCGGGAGGTCCTGCCCCAGCAGCGCGCCGCCCTGCACCATGGCGTGCGCCCCGATGTGGGTCCACTGGTGGACGGCGGCGTGGCCGCCGATGACCACCCAGTCGCCGACGTGCACTTCGCCGGCGAGCGACACGCGGTTGGCGATCACGCAGTTGCTACCGATGATGCAGTCGTGCCCGATGTGGACGTAGGCCATCAGCAGGTTTTTCGAGCCGATGCGCGTGGTTCCCGTCGAGGCGGTTCCGCGGCTGATGGTCACGTACTCGCGGATGTCGTTGTCGTCGCCGATTTCGCAGGTGGTGATTTCGCCGGCGAATTTCAGGTCCTGCGGAAGGCATGCGACCGAAGCGGCGGTGTGGATGCGGCATCGCCTGCCGATGCGCGCCCCGTCGTGGATCACGGCTCCGGGACCGATCCAGCAGTCGTCGCCGATCACCGTGTCGCCCGCGATATAGGCAAATGGTTCCACCGTGACGTTGGCTCCGAGTTTGGCGTCGGGGTGGATATAGGCCAGGTTGCTGATCATTTCCTCTATTTTTTGTTTTTGACTACCTGCGCCATCATCACGGCCTCGCAGGCGAGCGTCTCGCCGACGAACGCCTTGGCCTCCACGAGGGCGACGCCCCGGCGGATGGGTTCCAGCAGGTGGATTTCGAATTGCAGCGTGTCGCCCGGAACGACCTTGCGCTTGAATTTCACGCCGTCGATCTTCATAAAGTAGGTCGAGTAGTTCTCCGGGTCGGGGACGTTGCTTAAGACCATGATGCCGCTGCACTGCGCCATGGCCTCGACGATCAGCACGCCCGGCATCACCGGCTCCTCGGGGAAGTGGCCCACGAAGAACGGTTCGTTCATCGTCACGTTCTTGATGCCCGCCACGGACGAGGAATCGCAGTGGAAAATGCGGTCCACCAGCAGGAACGGCGGACGGTGGGGCAGCATGCGGCGGATGTCGTTGATGTCGTAGAGCGGCGGCTTGCGGCAGTCGTAGGTGTAGCGGGGTTTCTCGCCTCCGCGGCGGATGGTCTGCTTGAGCTGCTTCATAAACTCCGTGTTGGCGAAGTGTCCCGGGCGGGTGGCCCAGACGCGGCCCTTGATCCGTACGCCCAGCAGCGCGAAGTCGCCCAGCAGGTCGAGCAGCTTGTGGCGCGCCAGCTCGTTGTTGCAGCGCAGTTCGAGGTTATTGAGGTAGCCCGCCTTGATCTCGATGTCGGGCTTGTTGAAGACCTTCTTGAGCTTGTCCAGCTGTTCGTCGGGCACGGGGTTTTCCACCACCACGATGGCATTGTCCAGGTCGCCGCCCTTGATCAGGTTCATGTTGATCAGCGGCTCCAGCTCGTGCAGGAAGACGAACGTGCGGCAGGGCGAAATTTTTCGGGCGAAGTCGTCGCCGGGGTTGAAGGTGGCGTACTGGTTACCGATGACCTTCGAATTGTAGTCCACGTGCACCGAGACGGAGAATTCGTCGTCGGGGTAGAGGATGATCGCCACGCCCTTCTCGGGGATCGTGTAGACCATCTTTTCGGTCACGTGGTAGAACTGCCGCTCGGCGTCCTGATCCGCCAGTCCGGTCTCGGTGATGGCCCGGGCGTATTCGCGGGCCGAGCCGTCCATGATGGGGGTCTCGGGGGCGTCGATGTCGATCACGGCGTTATCCACGCCGAGGGTCCAGAGCGCCGACATGATGTGCTCGATGGTGTGCACGCGGTGGCCGCCGGCTTCGACGGTCGTGCCGCGCGAAGTGTCTACGACGTTGTCGCACAGGGCGGGAATTATGGGTTGTCCTTCGAGGTCGGTGCGGCGGAATACGATTCCGGTTCCGGCCTCGGCGGGATTCACGGTCATGGTAACTTTGACGCCCGTATGCAGGCCCTTTCCCGAGAATGAGATCGGCGCCTTCAGCGTTTGTTGTTTGGTTGACATAAGCGGTGTTTCTATATATTTGCGCGCAAAGATAGGAAATTTTCGGTAAAAAACGCTACTTTTGCTCAAAATTCCGATACACCGCAATGACTGAAACACCCCGTGACGACAAACCGAAACCTGCCCGCAGGCCGCGTATCAAACTGCCCTTCGACAACCGCAGGGAGGATGTGGGGTCGTGGACCTACGACCATCGTATCGGCCTGTGCGTCACGTTGATCGCCTATCTGGCGCTGATGATCGTCTTCGTCTCGTCGAGGATCGTCGTGGGCCGGCGCACGCACCAGCAGGGCATGTATATCGACCTTCAGACGCTGGCCGAAATGGAGCAGGAGCGCGACCGCCTGGAGCGCGAGGTGCGCGAGCGTCAGCGGCAGGAGGAGATCGACTGGCGGAGCATCCGCAACCAGGCGTCGAACGAAAACGCCCTGAACGAGAAGCTCCGCGACGACCGCGGGACCAACGCTGCGGCGCTGAACGAGGCGGCGGCCGAGGCCGAGGCGCGGATGCGCGCCAACCGCGAGGCCTACGAGCAGGGGCTTGCCGAGGAGCGGGCCATCCGCGAACGCCGCGGGAAGGAGGACGGCGCGGAACGTCAGGACCGCAAGGTCAAGGGGCGCGTCACGGTGTCGTTCTCGATTACCGATCCCGTGCGCACGTCGCGTTATCTGGAGGTTCCGGCCTATCTGTGCGAGGGCGGGGGCGACGTGACGGTTTCGGTCACGGTGGACCGTGCGGGCAAGGTGACCGGCGCGCGCGTCACCGAGGGCGGCGACGACTGCATGCGCGAGTCGGCCCTGCGCGCCGCCCGCAATTCGTTGTTCAATATCGACGACTCGGCGCCCGCCCGTCAGACGGGAACCATCACTTATATCTTCATTCCCCAATGATTTCGGATGATTGCGGCCTGCCTGCCGCACATCCTGGGGCATATTCAATCCGATCTGACGGGGCATCTCGAGCGTTGTCCGTTCGGAATTTTGCCGCTTGTTGGCCGGCAGTCAACCGCGGGCGGAAGCCGCGGAAGACGTTTTACGGTAAAAAGAAGGCCCTTTTTGAGGCGGCTCTGTGTCGGGGAAATCGGCTTTTTTTATGGATAATTTCGGCTTCGGCCGCGGATTTATCCGAAAAAAACGTAACTTTGTAGCCGACGTAATTTTCCGAACCGTTAGATGCGTAAACTGCTTTTCATCGTGCTGGCCTTCACGGCGTGCCTGCTCTTTCCGGAGGGCGGCGACGGTGCGTGCATCCGGCAGCAGGCGCCCTCTGCGGCCTTTTCGGCGGGCGATATGCACGCCGACGAGTGGCAGTGCGAGCGTACGTACAATTCGGATCTGAACCACCAACCCCGTGTGCTCCGGGAGGCGGAATCCTGCCCGGTGCAGCCTTCGTTCCGTTACGGCGACCGGCAAGTTCCGGCCGAACGCGCCGTCGTGCGCGGTGCCGCTTCGTGGGGCTGCGGTACGGGAGTTGCCAAGTTAACCGCTGCGTTCCGAACCTCCGATCTCTCCGCCGGACCGCATGCCGTGGATTACTATGTCTATCGGCTGCGGCGGCTCATTATTTAGCGTACGGTATTTCCCGAACGGTTCGCCGTTCTGTTTGCCTGAAATACGAACGTCTGATAATGAAAGAGATATGGATAAGATTAAAATTTGCGAGGCGATGTACGCCTTGCCCGGGGAGGTTGTGGTGCGCCGCCGCAAATCCCTCGTACTGCCTGCCGCGTTGCTTGCGGCCGGCGTGGCGATACTGGTTCTGAATCACGTTTACGGAGCCTCGATGACCAACAACCTCCGCTCGTCGGCGGTGTTCATCGGCGGTTCGCTGGCCCTGGCGGGGATGATCACGCTCGCGGCGCGCTTTTTCAGCGCCGAGGGCGCGCCCTACTACCGTGCCGGACGCAGTTACCTGCGCTACGACGAACTCTACTTCGAGCGTTCCCAGAGCCGCGATGTGGTGGCCCTCGTGGCGGAAGGCAATGTGGAGCGGCTGCTGGCAATGCCCCATGCGCGGGTTCCGGCGGTCTCCGTGGCCATGTACCGTACGCCCGACAACCGCTTCGCCGCCATGCAGGCCTTCGAGTACGCGGACCTGGAATACCGGCCGCTGACCCGGTTGCAGATCAGCCCGCTGAAAGAGGGGGCTTGCGAGGCGTAGGGTTCGTCGCTGCGCTCCGGGACCGGAACTGCGCCCGCTGAATTTTGGATACGAAAAAACAGATTGGACAGATGATAGACATCAGTGGTGAAAATGTAGTATTGGTCGGTGCGTTGCTGCTCTTTGTGGCGGTGATGGCCGGCAAGGTCGCTTACCGCTTCGGCGCCCCCGCGTTGCTGCTCTTTCTGGGGGTCGGCATGTTGTTCGGGCTGAATTTCATTTCGTTCCGTTCGGTCGAAATGACGCAGTTCGTCGGTATGATCGCGCTGTGCATCATCCTCTTCACGGGCGGTATGGACACCTCCTTCCAGGAGATAAAGCCGATCATCGGGCCGGGCGTCGTGCTGGCCACGGTGGGAGTGGTTATGACGGCCATGGTGCTGGCGGGCTTCGTCTGGCTCGTCGCTCCGTGGCTCGATCTGGAGATCTCCTTCGCGCTGGCGCTGCTGCTGGCCGCCACGATGTCCTCGACCGACTCGGCGTCGGTCTTCTCGATCCTGCGAAGCAAGAAGCAGGGCCTCAAACAGCATCTCCGTCCGCTGCTGGAGCTGGAGAGCGGCTCGAACGACCCGATGGCCTACATGCTTACGATCCTGCTGATCGGCGTGGTCACCAACTCCCAGGGCGGGGGCGGTGGGCATGAGCGCCCTCTATTTCGTGGTGCAGCTGGTCGTCGGCACGCTTTCGGGTTACCTGATCGGGCGGCTGGCCGTGTGGACGATCAACAAGATCAACCTGGCCAACCACTCGCTCTACTCGGTGCTGCTGCTGGCCTTCATCTTCTTCGCTTTCGCCTTCACGGACCTCGTCAAGGGCAACGGCTACCTGGCGGTTTACCTCGCGGGTCTGGTCGTGGGCAACCATAAGCTGGCGCAGAAACGCTCGCTGACGGTCTTCTTCGACGGTTTCACGTGGCTCATGCAGATCGTGATGTTCCTCACGCTGGGGCTTTTCGTCAACAGCGACGAACTGCTGCGTCCCGAGGTGCTGATCCTCGGCGGTGCGGTCGGCGCGTTTATGATCCTCGTGGCGCGTCCCGTCACGGTTTTCGCCTGCCTGCTGCCGTTCCGGCGCTTCACGACCAAGGCGCGTCTCTACGTTTCGTGGGTGGGTTTGCGCGGCGCCGTGCCGATTCTGTTCGTCGAGCACGCCGAGCTGCTGTTCAACGTGGTCTTCCTCTCGACGATCATCTCGCTTCTGGTGCAGGGCACGACCGTGAGCGGCATGGCCAATCTGCTGGGGCTGGCCTACGAGGAGCGCGAATCGGCCTTCAACGTCGAGATGCACGAGGAGATGAAGTCGGCGCTGACGGAGGTCGAGGTCAACGAGAATCTGCTCGCCAGCGGCCATACGCTCAAGGACATCACCCTGCCCGAGAATACGCTGGTGATGATGGTCTGCCGCGACGGGGAGTACTTCGTGCCGCAGGGGAAGACGGAACTCAAGCTGGGCGACAAGCTGCTGGTCATTTCGGACCGCAGCGAGGAGCTGGCAAGCACCTATAAGGATATGGGCATCGACGACGTGATGAAGCTCGGGTAGCTTTCAACGCTCATTGCCTGCGAATTACGGCCCGGGACGCATCCTGTGCCGTGCCTCCCTCCGGCGGATTTCCGCCCGAATCTCCGGCGATTCTGTCGCCGGGGATTCTTTTTTTTGCCCGTTCTGTTCCGTATGTCGGCGATTTTTTGTACCTTGAACCGTGAAAAGGAGATTTTCGCTCTGAAATCCGAACCGGAATCCGGAGCGTCTCTTCGTTTCGGTTTGCGACGCGTGATATGTCTTTGCGGCGTCAAACAAATAGGAAAGATTAAAAAGAAAGCCGGCATTCGGCAAAAAGTTGTACTTTTGCCCTGTTCGCGGACGCTTCCTGCGGCGGCCGGCCCCGACCATGAAACTGCTGAAACCCACATACCTGCTGCGAACCCTGCTGCTGCTCTGCGCCGTAGCGGTCGTGTCGTCCGCCTGCGAGCGGAACGAAACGCAGTCGCTGTCGGACAAACTGGACCACATGATCGCCAACCGGCAGGTTTACGACTGCCAGAAGGAGCAGCGTATCGCCGAACTGCGGCATCTGTTGAGCGTGAGCGGCCTGACTCCCGCCCAGGAGTACGAGATCAACGACAGGCTGTTCGGCGAATTCCACAAGTACAAACTCGACTCGGCCATCCGCTACATGGAGCGCAACGTCCTGCTGGCGCGCCGTCTGGGCGACCGCCGCAAGGGCTGTCTTTCGGGAATCCGCCTGGCGGAACTCTACTCGTCGACGGGCATGTCCATCGAGGCGAAGCGGATGCTGGACTCGATCGACCGCCGGTCGGTGCCCCGCGACATGCTGGCGACCTATTACAAGGCTTACAACCGTTTCTACCAGCAATACGTGGCTTTCAGCGGACAGAGACACTTCCGCGAGCTGGAGGAACGCTATCAGGATTCGGTGATCATGTTTGCCGACACGGTTTCGGTGCGTTACAAGCTCGACCGGTTCTCCCAGATGAGCCGCCGCAACCAGTCGCACGAAATGGAGGTCCGGCTGCTCGGGTTTCTGAACAGCCTCGAACCCGATTCACAGCTCTACGCCGAGTGCGCCTATTCGGTGGGCAGTTTCTACCGCCGCCGCGGGGACGACTGGCTGGCGCGGAAGTACTACATGCTGTCGGCGATGACCGACATCCGGAACTCCACGAAGGAGAACGCCGCCTTCCAGGCGCTCGCTACGCTCTATTACCGCCACGGCGATCTTTTCCGTGCGTTCCGCTACACGCAGGCGGCCGTCGAGGACGCGCTTTTCTCCAACGTGCAGTTCCGCACGGTCCAGATGTCGGAACTTTACTCGATCATCATTGCCTCGCACCAGGCCAAAGAGTCCCGCACCAAACACAAGCTGCAATACTATCTGGTGCTGATCAGCGTGCTGTCGGCGGTGCTGGTGCTGCTGTTCGTCTACCTGTACAAGCAGCTTCGCAGGGTCTACCGCATCAAGGAGGAGCTTTCGCAGACCAATGCGAAGCTGGCCCGGCTCAACGAGGAGCTGGGCGAGAAGAACGAGCAGCTGTCGGACTCCAATGCCGTCAAGGTGCAGTACATAGCGCGGTTCTTCGACCTCTGCTCCATGTACATCGACAAAATGGACGATTACCGCAAGTCGCTCAAGAAGCTGGCCCAGGACCGGAAGTTCGACGAACTCAACAGACGGCTCAAATCGACCTCGATGCTCGAGGACGAGCAGGACGAACTCTACAAGAATTTCGACGCCATCTTCCTGAACCTCTATCCGTCGTTCGTCGAGGACTTCAACGCCCTGCTGACCGAGGACGAGCGGATCGTGCTCAAGCAGGAGGACCTGCTGAACAAGGAGCTGCGGATTTACGCCCTGCTGCGTCTGGGCATCACCGACAGCGTGAAGATCGCTTCGTTCCTGCGCTGTTCGCTTTCGACCGTCTATAACTATCGGACCAAGGTGCGCAACAAGGCGGCCATCTCGCGCGAGGAGTTCGAAAAGATGGTTATGAAGATCGGAACGGCCCATAAAACGGACGTCTGACCATTCCAGATCGTCTACATTTTTCGGGTTGTTTCAGAATGTAATATATTGTTAATTAGAGATATGGTTCGAATTGGGTTCTACATTTTCCGCTTCAGTTTTCAAACCGAAGGTTATTCGGGGTAATTTTGTAATCGAGGTGGTGTGCCTGCCGGTATTTTCCTTCGGAAACGGGAGGCGGGGCGCTGAACCTAACTTTTAATCGACCTTATTGACTACACGATGAATCCTGTAAAAGTTGGCCTTATCGGCTTCGGCAGAATGGGAGGTTTCTACCTCGACGAGATGCAGAAAAGCGGCAGGTGGGACGTTGCGTACATCTGCGACGTCTGCGCCGAATCGCGGGACCTGGCGCGCAAGCTGGCCCCCGGGGCGAAGGTTGTGGATGACGAACAGGTTATTTTCGACGATCCCGAAGTGCAGGTCGTGGGGCTGTTCGCTCTGGCCGACTCGCGCAAATCGCAGATCGAGCGGGCTTTCGCCGCGGGCAAGCACGTCATCGCCGAAAAACCCATTTCCGACAGTATCGAAAACGAATGGCAGGCCGTCGAGCTGGCCGAGAACACGTCCTTGTTCTCGACGGTGAACCTCTACCTGCGCAACTCCTGGTATCACAATACGATCAAAGATTTCATCGCCCAGGGCGAGATCGGCGAACTGGCCATCATCCGGGTCTGCCACATGACTCCGGGACTGGCTCCGGGCGAGGGCCACGAATACGAAGGCCCCGCGTTCCACGACTGCGGCATGCACTACGTGGACATCGCACGCTGGTATGCCCAGTCGGAATTCAAGACCTGGAATGCCCAGGCCGTGCGGATGTGGAACTACAAGGATCCCTGGTGGCTGCAATGCCACGGCACGTTCGAGAACGGCGTGGTGTTCGACATCACCCAGGGGCATGTCTACGGCCAGCTGGCCCAGACCCAGACCCACAATTCCTATGTGGACATCATCGGCACGAAGGGCATCGCACGCATGACGCACGATTTCAAGACGGCGATCGTCGAGCTGCACGGCGTGACGCAGACCCACCGCCTCATCCAGCCCTACGGGGGCAAGAACATCGACACCCTGTGCAAGCTTTTCGCCGAGTCGATCGAGACGGGCTGCCGCAGCGAGGCGCTCCCGGAGTTCCGCGACGCGGCGCTGGCCTCGGAGTACGCCTGGCGGTTCCTGCGCGACGCGCGGGAGCACGACCTCCCGGCCATCGGGGAACTGGAGACCCTGCGGCAGATCCGCGAACGCCGCCGCACGATGAAGGACGGCTACGGCCTGCTGCGCAAACACGCATGACAATCGCATAACCCTAAAACTACCTGAACTTATGAATCATCTGTTATTTATCGGCGTGGGACAAATCGTCATCATCGCGCTTGTCGTGCTGCTGCTGTTCGGCGGCACGAAGATCCCGGAATTGATGAAGGGCCTCGGCAAAGGCTACAAGATCTTCAAGGACGAGGTCGACAACATCGAAAAGAACATCAAATAACCTCAATACTAACTCAAATTAAACCTCGAAACGATGGCAAAAGAAATGTCAAGAAGAACGTTCCTGAAGCAGGGAGCGGCTGCCGCGATCGGTTTAGCGGTCGTACCCAGCACGGTTCTGGGTAAGAAGTTCGGCTACACGGCCCCCAGTGACAAACTCAACATCCTGGGCGTCGGTATCGGCGGACGCGGCGCTTCGGTGCTGAAGGGCCTGGAGAGCCAGAACATCATCGGCCTGTGCGATGTCGACTGGAAATACGCCGACCACATTTTCAAACGTTATCCTGCGGCCAAGAAGTTCAACGACTACCGCAAGATGTACGACGAGATGCTCAAGTCGGCCGATGCCGTGATGGTCGCTACGGCGGACCACACGCACGCCATCATCGCCGCCGACGCCATCACCGCCGGCAAGCACGTATATTGCGAAAAACCGCTGACCCACACCGTCTACGAGTCGCGCCTGCTGACCAAGCTGGCCGACAAGTACAAGGTGGCCACGCAGATGGGCAACCAGGGCGCATCGGCCGAAGGCGTGCGCAAGGTCTGCGAATGGATCTGGAACGGCGAGATCGGCGAGGTGCGCCGCGTGGACACCTTCACCGACCGTCCCATCTGGCCGCAGGGCCTGGCGCGTCCCGAGGAGGATATGCGCATCCCCAAGACGATGAACTGGGACGCCTTCATCGGTCCGGCTCCCTATCGTCCCTACAACGCCGCCTATACGCCGTGGAACTTCCGCGGATGGTGGGATTTCGGTACGGGTGCGCTGGGCGACATGGCCTGCCATATCCTGCACCCCGTGTTCAAGGGCCTGAAACTGGGCTATCCGACCAAGGTGGAGGGCAGCTCGACGCTGCTGCTGAACGAGTCCGCTCCCTCGGCACAGCGCGTGAAGTTCATCTTCCCGGCCCGCGACAACATGCCGAAGGTGGCCATGCCCGAAGTCGAGGTGCACTGGTACGACGGCGGCCTGATGCCGGAGCGTCCCGCAGGGCTTCCCGCCGGCAAGAACCTGAACGTGAGCGGCGGCGCCGCCATCTTCTACGGTACGAAGGACACGCTGATCTGCGGCTGCTACGGCAAGGACCCCTATCTGGTTTCGGGCCGTGTTCCCGAGGCTCCGAAGGTGCTGCGCGAGATCACCGAGTCGCACCAGATGGACTGGGTGCGCGCCTGCAAGGAGGACGCCGACGACCGCGTGCTTTCGGCATCGGACTTCAGCGAAGCCGGACCGTTCAACGAAATGGTCGTTATGGGCGTGCTGGCAGTCCGCCTCCAGGGCCTCAATCAGGTGTTGGAGTGGGACGGTCCGAACATGCGTTTCACGAACATCCCGGACGACGCCATGATCAAGACGGTCATCAAGGACGGCTTCCACATCAAGGACGGACACCCGACCTTCGACAAGACCTGGACCGATCCCGTGAACGCACAGCAGTTCGCCCAGGAGCTGATCAAACACACCTACCGCGACGGCTGGGCGCTTCCCGCCATGCCGCGCTGATTAACTAACCTGTCCGTAAAACTTTAAAAAAACAGAAAGAATATGAAAAAGACCCTTTTATTCTCGGTATGCGCGGCTCTGACCGCATCGCTGGTTTCGTGCGGCGGCCCCGGCGGCAAGGCCAAGACGGCTGAAACGGCCGATGCCAAAACCGCCAAGAAAGCCGTTCCCGAATACACCGTTGTCGACAACGCACAGGTGGACCTCGCCTCGTTCCCGCAGGACAAGGACGGCTACTACGTGATTTTCGACGGCAAGACGCTCAACGGCTGGCGCGGCTACGGCAAGGACAAGGCTCCTTCGCGCTGGACGGTGGAGGATGGCGCCATCAAGTTCAACGGCTCGGGCGGCGGCGAGGCCCAGACGGGCGAGGGCGGCGACCTGATCTTCGCCAAGAAGTTCAAGAACTTCGAGCTGGAGATGGAGTGGAAGGTTTCGAAGGGCGGCAACTCGGGCATCTTCTACCTGGCCCAGGAGGTTACGACCCAGAAGGACGGCAAGACCAAGTACGAGCCGATCTACATCTCGTGCCCCGAGTATCAGGTGCTCGACAACACCAACCATCCCGATGCCAAGCTGGGTGTCGACGGCAACCGCCAGTCGGCGTCGCTCTACGACATGATCCCCGCCGTTCCGCAGAACCAGAATCCCTTCGGCGAGTGGAACAAGGCCAAGATCATGGTTTACAAAGGCACGGTCGTACACGGCCAGAACGACAAGAACGTCGTGGAGTACCACCTGTGGACTCCCCAGTGGACCGAGATGTTGGAGAACAGCAAGTTCAGCTCCGAGAAGTGGCCCCTGGCGTTCGAGCTGCTGAACAACTGCGGCGGTGAGAACCACGAAGGCTACATCGGCCTTCAGGACCACGGCGACGACGTCTGGTTCCGCAATATCCGTGTCAAGATTCTCGATTAAGGGCTTCTTACGATGAGAAACAGGCTATTCGCAGTCATCTGCGTCCTCCTCGCTCTGGCGATGCTCCCCGGCGGAGCATCCGCCAAAGCGAAGAAGGCCCCGAAGAAGGACATCGGTATCCAGCTCTATTCGGTGCGCAGCCTGATCGGGGTTTTCGGCAAGAGCCAGGGCGATTACAAACCCGTCCTGAAACAGCTCGCCGACATGGGCTACACTTCGGTCGAGGCCGCCAGCTACAAGGACGGAATGCTCTACGGGCAGACTCCCGAGCAATTCCGCAAGGATGTCGAGGATGCCGGTATGCGGGTGATTTCCACGCACTGCACGCTCAACCTCTCCGACGAGGAGCTGGCGAGCGGCGATTTCTCGAAGGCCCTCGCTTGGTGGGACGAGTGCATCGCGGCGCACAAGGCCGCCGGTGCGGAATATATCGTGGTCCCCTCGATGCGTAAGATTTCGACGCTCAAGGATTTGCAGACCTACTGCCGCTATTTCAACGAGGTGGGTGCGCGCTGTGCGGCCGCCGGCATGAAGTTCGGCTACCACAACCACTCGCGCGAGTTCGAGAAGATCGAGGATAAGGTCATGCTGGACTACATGCTCGAAAACACCGATCCCGACAAGGTGCTGTTCGAAATGGACGTCTACTGGACCGTGATGGGCAAGGCCAGCCCGGTGGACTACTTCAAGAAGTATCCGGGGCGTTTCCGGCTCCTGCACATCAAGGACCGTCGTGAGATCGGCCAGAGCGGCATGGTGGGCTTCGACGCCATCTTCGCCAACGCGCGGGAAGCCGGCGTGGAGAACATCATCGTCGAGATCGAAGGTTCGAGCTATAACGACATCGTGCGCAGCGTCCGCGAATGCGCCGATTACCTGCTCGAAGCGCCTTTCGTCACGGCTTTTTTCCGGGACAAATAACGCCTTCCGGCAGCGTTGCGCATATCCGGCCGTCCGCAAGGACGGCCGGATATTTCGTTTTGTCGTTTTTGGCTGCCGCCGTGGTTTTTCCGCTGAATTATCGCTAATGTTGCGGGTGGAGGCCGGCACGGATGCTTTTGTGCCGTTTGTGCCGGGTGCGGCCGATACGGCCGGAAGCATACACTGAAAAACGGGACCATCGAAAGATGGTCCCGTTTTTATGGTGGAGAATACGAGATTCGAACTCGTGACCTCTTGCATGCCATGCAAGCGCTCTAGCCAGCTGAGCTAATCCCCCTTGTTGTGGGTGCAAAGATAATCGGATTTTTTTATTTCCACAATTTTCGGCCCGAAAAATCGGCTCCGGAATTGAACTTTTTTCGAAAAAATATCCCGAAGCTCTTCGGAACGCTTCCGGAAGCCCGTCGCTGAAGGGTTTCTCCGACATCTGGGCCTCGGCCGAGAACATCAGCCATTGGGACATCGGGCTGGCTGGCGGGGTGCTGATTGCCAAACCCGGGAACCGGACGATGATCTATGCCGCCACGACGCTCGACAACGGCCGCAGATGAAGCGGCAGGGTGCGGCATACGGCATGGCTGGCAGTCCGGTGATCGCCAATATGCAGCGCCTGCTGGAAAATATCGTCCGCAAATCGGCCAATGTCTATTGATTCCCGGTTGCGGGGAGGGTTTCCTCCACCTGCC
>OCHC01001815.1_pt1 | contig 14709 bp, 7 predicted proteins | sample 1538641 | NCBI WGS metagenome assembly OCHC01 (sample SAMN04571714, study PRJEB22368) | human gut metagenome | biome: human gut; material: stool | host: Homo sapiens | place: Luxembourg | collected 2012-08-17
TGATCCGGATCGCTTCCAGTCTTCTGTTCTGTCCGGTGGTTCCGATCAGTGTGTCCTTCTTGATGTTCTTGTATTCTTTATTACCGATTTCTTTCATATGAACTACAACGCCTCTACTTGCACCGTTACTTATATTGTACTTCCGGCAATAGCACACCAACGGAGACAAAAAATGTTCATATCCTTAGGTAGCAATAAAATATTTATCTGTTTCTTCTTTTATAAATTACAATTTCTGTTACCACTGCAATTCCAAACGCACACAACATTACCAGCCATAAATCCATACGATTTTCATCACCTGTTTTTGGAGATTTTCGAACTTCCTTTGAATTATGCCCCGGCTTTTCTACAATTGTATTTTTCGGAATTTCCTGTTTTCTATACAAAACAGTCTGATCTGCATTTTCGATATCTTCTTCTTTTGCGATCAAGTGTTCTTCTTCATCATAAAGCCTTTCGAATACTACAACTGATTTTCCAGCCAACCTGCGTGCATCCAGTTCAAATGTCATCTCAATCGTTCCTTCTTCATTTTCTGGAACAAAAGATATCCCGGCAGTCACTCTTTTTCCATTTTCATCAACTAATTCTTTTCCGGTTTCTTTATCCATCAAAACACCTTTCAAAACATAGGTTTCATCTGGCAACAAATTCTTATAAGTTATCTGATCTATAATTTTTTGCTTTTCCTTTGCCTCTCCTTCTTGTGTCTTTGAGTTCTCGTCCAACGCTTTTGTACCAATTTCCGGGAAATAAATGCTTTGTTCTTTCGCTTCCGGGTCTTTATGCTCTGCTATGCTCTTACCGTCTGCTTTGATTTCTTCATACACAACTATCGTTTTTCCGCACAGCTCATCGGCGCTGATTTCAAATCTAAGCTCTACACTTCCTTCTGATTTTTCCGGAACAAATTCTAATGTCCTTTCTTCACTCACCGGATTTCCCGTTTCTTTTTCTACGATCATTCCGTGCAATGTGTAATTTCTACCCGGCAGCAGATTCCTATATTTTACAGTATCAAGCAGTTCTACAGTTCCATCTGCCAGTGCATGATGCGTTTCTGTCTCTTTATTAAGCGCAACCGTTTCCACCTCTGGTACATACATAGTCTGTTCTTCATCTTCCAGATCCGCATGTGTACCATATAATTTCTCGCCATAATAAAGCTTTTCAAATGCCACCAGTATCTTCCCGCCGAGATTCGTTCCATCAAAATTAAATTTTACATCTACCGATCCATCCGTATCTTCCGCAACAAACTCCACACTTGATGTTATCTTCTCACCGTTTGCATCTTTTACTGCCTTTCCGGTATCTTTGTCCATTAAGATTCCTGTAATCTTATATTTCTTTCCTTTCTTTAAATTATGATATTCTACCGTATCGGTAATCTGCATATCCTTTTCAGACTTTATAATATGTATTCCCGTTTGATCGTCTTTCACAGAAGTCTTCAATTCCGGAAAATGTATCATCTGACTGACATCTTCAATATCTTTATGTACCGCGATCAGCTCCTCGTTCAGATAACACTCTTCAAACACTGTAATATTTTTTCCTGCTAATGTATTTCCATCGAAATTAAACTCTACTTCCACACTGCCTTTTGCTGTTTTAGGAATGAATTTCTGCAATCCGAATATTTTCTTCCCTTTTGAATCCAGAACAGGCTCCCCCGTTTTGTGATCCATCAGTATTCCCTTCATGACGTATTCTTTTCCCTTTTTAAGGCCTGTATAAGTAACCGTATCTATCACCGTTACACTCTCATCTGCATTAGAATAATGAGTTCCTGTCTCTTCATCCTTCGCCACTGTAGAGATCACAAGATCAGGATTCATAATTGTTCCCAAGTCTAATATATAATTGTCACGGGAAATTTTAAATGTTCCTTTGTACAATGCTTTGTCCACATTTTGTCCACAGCGTAGTTCTTCCATTTTATAAGTATCATAAGGAAATGCACCATTATCATCATTTACTTCCGACATCTCTCCGCCGCTATTAAGCCCAAACCAAATTCCGCTTTCTGCCTGACCTGTATTGGTATTTTCACTGTGTTTTACATAATTGGAGGCCGATGAAAAATATCCATTCGCATCTGTCATAATCATGTGGCTCTCTCCCGTCGTTACAGATGTGATTCGAAACGGAATTCCTGCCATAGATTCTTGTGTTTCTTCATCTTTCTTCTGAAATTCTATATCTCCTCTGAATATACGATCCGCAATTTTATATGTATTGCCTCCCTGTATCTTCGCAAGATTTCCGTCCTGTATAATTTTAGTCAGATAATATGTGCCCTCTGTTTTCCCTTCTACACTTTCTATATACGCTCCGTCCAGTGAATATCCTTCCGGTGCTTTTGTCTCTTCAATACTGATCGTTCCAAGCGGAAGTACCGGAATCTTTCCATCTTCTGCATAATAAAAATCATCCCCGCTAATTTGATAATCTTTATTCAATCTGCTTTCATATCTATCTTTTTCTTTTTTCGATTTTAAGACCCAGGTTCTGTCCGGCGTTTTTGGAAGTGTAGCCTGATCATATATGCCTGCATAATAACATACGGTAAATTCGGCACCCTCCAGACTTCCTGCCCCATGTGATTTTCCTGCTTTATATTCCTGATCAATCTTTTCAAGAATAAGTTCCATATCCGAGTACACCGGCACATCCTTCACGTTTACAGAAACAGTCTGGCCGGAAACAACAGTCACAGGATAAACCGTTTCATCCAGCCGGTATCCTTTCGGCGCTTTCTTTTCTTTCACATAGTAAGTTCCCTCTTCAAGTTCTACAGTGTTAGAATTTCCTTCTTTATCCGTCGTAAATGTCGCTGCTTCATTGGTCGCCGACCGATCTTTGTAAATTCCATAGCATGCGTCTTCCAGAGAATACTGTGGATTCCCATTCGTAAGCACCGTCTGTGTTTTCCCCTTTTTTAATTTCGCATAGCCGCTGTAATTTCTGTAGATCAACGCAGAACCACTGATTCTCTGATATCCGATCAGTCTTCCGCCACTGTCTTTTGTTACGCCATCCGTCGATCCTGTAACACTGGTACAATACAGATTCCCCATCACTTCGCCGGTAACTTTATTAACTCCGGTAACCGTATATCTGTATGTATACTCCTGGCCAACATACGGAGCCGCAGCTGTGTGATCCGCACAGCCACCAGTAGCTGTTACTCCAGCCAGGATTCCGGTAAATCCGCCTATCGTTACACTATGTACGGTATGTCCATTTCCCCCATCTACAGCAGTGATTACACAATTTCCGGTAAACACATCCCCTGCTTCCGGTTTATTATAATTTCCACGTGTCTGTCCTGTTCTTACTGCTCTTATTTTCTTATCTTCTTTACCGAAAGTAACTACAACTTTCTTCTCCAATTCCATAGCAGTGACGTCTCGCCAGAAACATTTTCCCTGCACTTCTGATACATCTTCCAACTCATAATTTCCGTCTTTATCCAACACATGTACTGCAATATCCGTTTCTTTCGGGGATTCGGCCTGTACGCGCACACACATTCCCTTTGGTACTTCTATCACACTTCCGGATGTAATCTCCTGCGTTCTTTCTGCTGTATCTGTCACTGTTACTATTCCTTCTCCAACAACTTCAAAACTCATCTTTTTTGCAACTTCTCTGGCATCTGCAGAAGTCTTTGACACACCAAAAACAAACATCTGACACAATAAAATTCCTGCCATCAAAGAAGCTGCGGCCTTTTTGCCTCTATGCATCTTTGTCATATGTTTCCTCACTTTCTTTTTTCATTTATAATATTAATCCGACCGCTGTCACTACCTCCCTTCAAAAAACAACGTTCATTTTACCGGATTACTTTCTTACATATTTACAAATATAAATGGATTGTCTGGCAACATCATATAAGAATTCTGATCTGCCTTTTTTGAACATTTATTGATATTAAAGACTGAATAACTGAATGTCATTCAAGTATTTTCGTATATAATACAACACAGGTTCTAAGAATGTCAATCCCTAAAACCTGTGTTATTAAATTATTATTTAGCAGTATATTACTTTTTAAAGTGCATCTTCCGGGAAAAGTGCATCGTCTACTGCTGTAAGATCTTTTTGTGGAATATAATAAGCTCCGTCTTTATCAACTTTTACATTGACAGTTACAGTAGTCTTATCACCGTATGTCGGATTATTCATTTTTTCATCCATAAGTTCATACATCTTTTTCATGATCGCTTCATTCAGTTCTTCATCACTTGGGACATATTCGATATTTGAATATGTATCTGTTACCCAATTGTCAAGTTCTTCAGATACTGTGGAAAATGCTGTAAATGGCTGAACTTCTACGGATACCTTAAATTCATCATCTCCAGCTTCTTTTACCTCTCCAACCTTATAATTGGCAGATTTTAACATTTTTTCAAAAAGCTTACGATAATTAGCCTTCAATTCATCTGAAACACCTGTTTCATCAAATCCGGCTTCCTTCATACTGTTATCAAGATTTGTCTCGTATTCTTTCTTTGCCTCTTTTTCTGTGGAGTCTGTTATTTCTGCATATTCTTTAAATTCTGCCTTGTAACCGGCATCCAGTGCAGATTTTACATAATCCTTTGCTTCATCTGTCGTCATGCCTCCACATCCGCACAACACAAGCATTACTCCTGTCAGCATTGCTGCCAACACGCCCCGTTTCCTCATAAATTTATCCTCCTCTAAAAAGTGATAGTATCTTTCCATTATCAGAAAGATACTATCATTATACCAGATTTGTTCACACTGGAAACTATTCTTTTATCAGCTTTTTCCCAATATCAAAGCAATCAAATGTGGCAAAATAATCTGCCGGCGTCTCCGCTCTTCTGATCAGCTGTGTAGATCCATCCTCTTTCAGAAGAACCTCTGCGGATTTTAATTTTCCATTGTAATTGTAACCCATAGAGAAGCCATGTGCTCCCGTATCATGGATCACCAGTATATCTCCCATATCAATCTTCGGAAGCATACGATCGATTGCAAATTTATCATTGTTCTCACACAAAGATCCTGTCACATCATATTTGTGATCGCAAGGTGTATCTTCTTTGCCCATTACTGTAATGTGATGGTAAGCTCCGTACATTGCCGGACGCATAAGGTTAACCGCACATGCATCTACACCAATGTATTCTTTATGTGTATGTTTCTCGTGGATTGCAGTTGTAACCAGGCATCCATAAGGTCCCATCATGAAACGTCCCATCTCTGTATAGATTGCGACATCTCCCATACCTGCAGGTACCAGTACTTCTTCGTATACACGGCGGACACCATCACCGATCGCACGAATATCATTCGGCTCCTGATCTGGTTTGTAAGGAATACCTACACCACCGGACAGGTTGATGAATTTGATGTGTACACCTGTTTCCTTCTGAAGTTTTACCGCAACTTCAAACAGTACTTTCGCAAGCATCGGATAATATTCATTTGTTACGGTATTACTTGCAAGGAATGCATGGATACCAAATTCTTTTGCTCCTTTTGCTTTCAGAATTTTGAAAGCTTCAAATAGCTGTTCAGTTGTCATTCCGTATTTTGCATCTCCGGGATTATCCATGATATCATTACTGATCTTGAACATTCCGCCCGGATTGTAACGACAGCTGATAGTCTCCGGAATATGTCCGATTGCTTTTTCAAGAAAATCAATGTGTGTGATATCATCCAGGTTGATGATCGCATTCAGCTTATCTGCCAGTACGAATTCTTCTGCAGGTGTATCATTCGAAGAAAACATAATATCCTCTCCTGTTGCCCCGATCGCATCGGAAAGCATCAGTTCTGTATAAGAAGAACAGTCACATCCGCATCCGTATTCTCTTAAAATATTGATCAGAAATGGATTCGGTGTTGCCTTTACTGCAAAATATTCTCTGTATCCCTTATTCCATGAAAACGCTTCTTTTAAGGCTTTCATATTCTCACGCATTCCTTTTTCATCATATAAATGAAATGGTGTCGGATATGTTTTGATTATCTCATCCAACTGTGCTTTTGTTACAAATGGTTCTTTTTTCATCAATCTCTGTTCTCCTCTCGTATCGATAATAATTTTATCTCATTCGCAAGTGCTGTCTTGTATAATTCCACAAAGTTTTTTTGTCCGGAATAAAGACACGTATTCATGCTTCCTTCTCCGTATTCACCTGTCAGTACATATTTGGAGTCAGCAATGACTCCGACCTGCATTCCTCTGCTCTCTCCGAGATATACTTTTGCATTGTGGAAAGTTGCCGGCTGATCCGTAATGATCACAACCTTTTTTCTCGCTTCCATCAGTGCATCCAGTTCCCGGATCAGAAGTAACAGATAATTTCTTGTACAGCTGATATAAACTCTCTGATCTACCTGCGATAACAGATTTTTTATCTTATTCAGTATATTCTCTGCGCCTTCGATCGTAATATATCCTTCTGCGTATGCTTTTTCCGATGGCATATGTTCCTGCAGCCATCTTGCGGATTCTTCCAGCTTGCGGACACGATTCTTGCAAAACTCGTTGAGCGGGACAGGCACATACTTCCTGGTACTTGCCTCTTCCACAAGATATGCCGCACCTTTCTCTGTCATACTTGCCAGAGAATTATATGCATTAGACCTGGATATTCCTGTCTGTTTTGCAACCTCATACCCTGTTACCTTTCCCTCTGTCAGCAGGCACTGATAAATGCTTGCCTCCTGTCTCCGAATTCCATCAGGCGCTCTGTAAATGATGTCTGTTCCATCTTAATCATTCACCTCTGGGTTCATTAGTAGTTCTCTACAGGAACACTATAAGTGAATTTTCTCTGTATGTCAAGGAGAATCTTTCTCAAAAACAACTGGAAAACAATCAAAAAAACAGAAAGCTTCAGACCCGAATATTTCAAGCCCCTTTGCTTTCTGTTTTTCTATACCAAAGTATGCAAGAGAAGTTGCCGGTGACAAGTTCTCTGTATTGCCATGCTCATTTATAATCTTCTATTTTCTGTCATCTACCATAGCGATTCTCATCATATTGCTTACGGTTCTGTTCTCAGATACATTCGTAGATGGAATTCCAAGTGTTAACACAACCATATCTCCTGCTTCTGCAAGCTGTTTTGCACAGATCAGATCGATCGCATTATCACAGATATCTTCTGCTGTGTATACTGCAACTGATTTCAGTGGTCTGACACCCCAGTTGATCTGCATTCTTCTCAGCGTTGCTTCATTTGGGCTGATACCGATAATACCTGTCTTTGGTTTGAACTTAGATACAACTCTTGCTGTAGCACCGGATACAGTAGGTGTTACGATACATTTTGCACGAAGGTTATTTGCTGTTGTTACCGTCGCATGTGCAAGTGCGCTGGATGCGCTCTTAAGTCTGTGTTCTCCAGCTTTTCTGAGGATCATATCATAGTCCAGGTGTTCCTCTGTATTCTCAACAATGTGAACCATCATCTGCAGTGCTTCTAATGGATATTTACCCTGTGCGGTCTCTCCGGAAAGCATCACTGCATCTGTTCCGTCGTATACCGCATTGGCAACGTCTGTAACCTCTGCTCTTGTTGGACGCGGGTTACGCATCATTGAATCCAGCATCTGTGTAGCCGTGATAACCGGTTTGAAGTTATCGTTACATTTCTGGATAATTGTTTTCTGAAGGTATGGAACTTCTTCGGCAGGAATCTCAACACCAAGATCACCTCTGGCTACCATGATTCCGTCTGCACAGCGGATGATCTCATCGATGTTCTTGATTGCCTCAAAGTTTTCAATCTTGGCAATAACCGGAATATATGGAGCTTTACATTCTCTTAAGAATGATTTAATCTCCAGGATACATTCTGCATTTCTTACGAAAGAAGCAGCGATAAAGTCTACGCCCTGTTCTACACCGAATTTCAGATCGTCACGGTCTTTGTCTGTGATAGCAGGAAGACGGATTGCTACGTTCGGTACGTTAACACCCTTCTTCTCTCCAAGTTCACCGCCATTGACAACTTCACAGTTGATGTTATTGCCCTTTTTATCTTTTACCTTCAGCTCGATCAGACCGTCATCAATCAGGATTGTGCTTCCGGCTTTGACATCTTCTACCAGACCTTTATATGTAATAGATACGATCTTATTGTCTCCTACGATCTCATCTGTTGTCAGGGTAAATGTCTCGCCTGCTTCAAGCTGTACTTTCTTTCCGTCTTTTAATACACCTGTACGGATCTCAGGTCCTTTTGTATCCAGAAGAATCGCGATTGGTTTGTTCTCTTCCTCGCGGATCTTCTTTAACATATCCATACGACCTTTTTGCTCCTCATGATCACCATGAGAGAAGTTAAATCTTGCGATGTCCATTCCATTCTGGACTAACTTTCTCATCAGAGATTCATCGTTGGTATTTGGTCCCATTGTACAGATAATCTTTGTTTTTTTCATATTTTCCCTATTCCTCTCTTAGTTATTTAACATGTGTATGTGTGAACAAATGATCCTGGCAATATTCATAATTGCCATTACATTTTGAGCAATACCGGAATTCCAGATTCGGATCATCCATTTCTGTTCTTCCGCAGATTGCACATCTGTGTTTTGCTCCATTTGCATAGACATTCACCGGTCTTTCTGCCTGTCTCATCTTGCGCTTGAAATCATTCTTTCTCTTCATCTGGCCCGGTGAATACGGCTTCATATTCCGTGAACTTAAGAAAAAAATGATAAAGTTCAGGATCGAGATGAACGCAGCAAGTGCATTCGCCTTATAATATATGCCATAGTCACCTCCGCCGTAGGCCGGAAGAAAAGCCTGTACGATCGCATACACAAAATACAGACCATCCAGCATCGCCAGCCATTTGATCTTGATCGGTATGACAAAGAACAATAACAACTGGATATCCGGGTAGAGTGCCGCAAATGCAAAGAATAGCGACAGATTCAGATACCATGTATCCATCGGTAACACAGCGCCTGTCAGTAAATATGCCAGTATGGCTCCTATTACAATAAAGAGCATTCCCGAAAAGAAATACAGATTAAAACGAAAAGCCCCCCACGCTGCCTCTAACTGCTTCCCTATCATATAATAGAGATACAGTACAAATACAATAAAAATCAGGCTGTCAGATGGAGGCTGGATAATAAACGTAACGATTCTCCATATCTGCCCCTGAAGAATCTTACCGGCATCCAGGCTCAGGAACTGGCTATAGAACGTCGGATTGATCAGATTCAGCACAAATCCGGCTGCATATAATATTATAATATAAGTCATGAGATTTGGAATCGCATATCTGCTAAATTTCCGTTCAAGTTTGTCTAACCAATTGTTCATATAACTGCTCCTTTATGTTTATTCTCACACTGTAGATATTCTACCTTCCTGAGAGATATTTGTCAATTATGCCAAGTAAAGTTCATCTCTTTTTAACATATCTTCAACATTTGTTAATTGTCTTTTGGCCACTTTTGTCGTATAATGTTACAGGTCACAATTAAGCAAAATGCATTTAATAAGAAGAAAGACATATATTTTAACATGATAAGGAGTTACATAATATGAATCAAAAGGAATTATACACACTTGGTATCGACATCGGTTCTACGACCGTAAAGATTGCCATATTAGATGAGAATAATGAAGTGGTATTTTCTGATTATGAGAGGCATTTCGCTAACATCCAGGAAACTCTTTCCGATCTGTTAGGAAGAGCGATACATAAATTAGGTCCTGTCCATGCATCACCGGTCATCACCGGTTCCGGCGGACTGACACTTGCGAAACACCTTGGAGTACCATTCGTACAGGAAGTTATCGCCGTATCAACTGCTCTTCAGGACTATGCACCTCAGACAGACGTTGCTATCGAGCTTGGCGGGGAAGATGCCAAGATTATCTACTTTGAAGGTGGTAATGTAGAGCAGCGTATGAACGGCGTCTGTGCCGGTGGTACAGGATCCTTCATCGACCAGATGGCTTCTCTTTTACAGACTGATGCCTCCGGACTGAATGAATATGCGAAAAATTATAAAGCTCTCTATACCATTGCCGCACGATGTGGTGTATTTGCCAAGACAGATATCCAGCCTCTGATCAACGACGGTGCTGCCAAAGAAGACCTTGCTGCTTCTATATTCCAGGCAGTTGTCAACCAGACGATCAGCGGACTGGCTTGTGGTAAACCGATTCGCGGACACGTCGCATTCCTCGGAGGACCGCTTCACTTTCTCTCTGAGCTGCGCGAAGCATTTATCCGCACACTGAAACTGGACGATGAACACATCATCGCCCCGACACATTCCCATCTGTTTGCAGCAGTCGGATCTGCTCTGAATTCCAAGAAAGATCTGGACGTGGCACTCATCGATATGCAGTGCCGTCTGGAAGGAAAAATCAAGATGGAATTCGAAGTAGACCGTATGGAGCCGCTGTTTGCAACGGAAGCAGATTTTAAGGAATTTGAGGAACGTCACGCAAAACATCAGGTGCCAGTCAAAGATCTTGCAACTTATCAGGGAAAAGCATTCCTCGGTATCGATGCAGGTTCTACAACAACCAAGGCAGCCCTGGTCGGCGAAGACGGTACTTTATTATATTCTTTCTATCATAATAACGATGGAGATCCGCTTGGTACAACGATTTCTGCAATTAAAGACATTTACAGCAAACTGCCGGAAGGCGTGGAAATTGTCCACTCCTGCTCTACCGGATATGGCGAGGCGCTGATCAAGGCCGCTCTCTTGTTGGACGAAGGAGAGGTCGAGACCGTCTCTCACTACTACGCCGCTTCTTTCTTTGAGCCAGACGTAGACTGTATCCTCGACATCGGCGGCCAGGATATGAAATGTATCAAGATCAAGAATCAGACTGTTGACAGCGTGCAGTTAAACGAAGCGTGTTCATCCGGATGCGGTTCTTTTATTGAAACATTTGCAAAATCACTGAATTATACCGTCGAAGACTTTGCTCACGAAGCATTATTTGCCAAGAATCCGATTGACCTTGGTACCCGTTGTACTGTTTTCATGAATTCAAAAGTAAAGCAGGCTCAGAAAGAGGGTGCGGAGGTTGCTGATATTTCGGCTGGTCTTGCTTATTCTGTAATCAAGAACGCATTATTTAAGGTTATCAAGGTATCCGATGCATCTGAACTCGGTAAACACATCGTTGTTCAGGGAGGAACCTTCTACAACAACGCCGTACTGCGAAGCTTTGAAAAGATCGCCAACTGCGAAGCAATTCGTCCGGACATCGCCGGTATCATGGGCGCATTCGGTGCTGCACTGATCGCACGTGAGCGTTACGTTGACTGCGAAGGCACGACCATGCTTTCCATTGAAGACATTGAAGCCATGGAATATTCTACTACCATGACCAAATGTAAGGGATGTACGAATAACTGCCGTCTGACGATCAATCATTTCAGCGGCGGACGTAAGTTCATCACAGGTAACCGTTGTGAGCGTGGTCTTGGAAAACAGAAAACAACAAACAAGCTTCCGAACTTATTTGAATATAAATTAAAACGATATTTTGATTATGAACCATTGGCAGAGGAAAATGCTCCTCGCGGACTCATTGGTATCCCTCGTGTACTGAACATGTACGAGAATTATCCGTTCTGGTTCACATTCTTTAATAAACTGGGATTCCGGGTTGTCCTTTCTCCTGTATCCAACCGCAAGGTATACGAACTGGGAATTGATTCCATCCCGAGTGAATCCGAGTGTTATCCGGCGAAGCTGGCACACGGACATGTACAATGGCTGATCAACAATGGCATTAAGACGATCTTCTATCCTAGTATTCCATATGAAAGGAATGAATTTGCCGAAGCCAACAATCATTACAACTGCCCGATCGTAACTTCCTACCCGGAAAATATCAAGAACAACATTGATGCGATCGTACACGGAGAGGTTGATTTCCTTCATCCGTTCATTTCATTTGCCAGTGAAGATACGATTTCTTACCGACTGGTTGAAGAATTATCCGAGAAGTTCCACATCCCGGCAGATGAGATCAAAAAAGCAACTCATACTGCATGGGAAGAACTCGCTGCATGCAGAAAAGATATGCAGAAAAAAGGTGAAGAGACGATCAAATTCTTAAATGAAACCGGCAACCGTGGTATCGTTCTCGCAGGACGTCCGTACCACATCGACCCGGAAGTAAACCATGGTATCCCGGAACTGATCAACTCTTATAATATTGCAGTTCTGACGGATTCGATCTCCCACTTAAATCCTGCAGAGCATCCATTAAATGTTATGGATCAGTGGATGTATCATTCCCGTCTGTATGCTGCTGCAAACTATGTAAAGACTGTAGATAATCTGGATCTGATCCAGTTAAACTCTTTCGGATGTGGTCTGGATGCTGTTACAACCGATCAGGTTGCATCCATCCTGAACGATTCTGACAAAATCTACACCTCTCTTAAGATCGACGAGGTTAACAACTTAGGTGCCGCAAGAATCCGTGTAAGATCACTGCTTGCTGCGATCCGAGTCCGAGAAAAGCGTGGGGATAAACGTGAGATCAAATCCTCCGCAATCAAAAAGGTTGCATTTACCAAAGAGATGCGTAAGAATTACACGATTCTCTGCCCGCAGATGTCTCCGATCCATTTCGAGCTTCTGGAGCCTGCATTTAATTCATCCGGATATAACCTTCAGGTTCTGCCGAACGACAACAAACAGGCCGTTGACGTAGGACTGAAATATGTAAATAACGATGCCTGCTATCCGTCACTGATGGTAGTCGGCCAGATCATGGAAGCTATCCTTTCCGGTAAATATGACACACACAAGATTGCCGTGATCATCAGTCAGACCGGTGGTGGATGCCGTGCTTCCAACTACATCGGATTCATCCGCCGTGCCCTTAAGAAGGCCGGTTACGGATACATTCCGGTCATCTCCATCAACTTAAGTGGTCTGGAGGATAATCCAGGATTCAAACTGACTCCGAACCTGATCTTACGAGGTATCTATGGTGCAGTATTTGGTGACATCTTCATGAAGTGTGTATACCGTCTGCGTCCATATGAGGCTGTTCCAGGCTCTGTCAATGCAATGCACAGAAAATGGGTAAAGGTATGCCAGGACTTTGTATCAAACGGCTATCCGAGCAGACGTAAATTCAAACGTCTCTGCCGTGAAATCATTGAAGACTTTGACAATAACATCGAATTACTTGATATAAAGAAACCTCGTGTTGGTGTCGTTGGAGAAATCCTTGTCAAATTCCTTCCGGCAGCCAACAACTACCTGGTAGATCTTCTGGAAAGCGAAGGAGCCGAGGCAGTTGTTCCGGATCTTCTGGACTTCCTGCTCTACTGCTTCTACAACCAGAACTTCAAGGTGGAAAAGCTTGGATTCGAAAAGAAAAAATCTACAACAGCTAATCTTGGTATCAAAGCTCTGGAATGGTTCCGTGCTCCGGCAACCGAAGCATTTGCGGCCAGCAAGCACTTCACACCACCTGCTAAGATCCAGGATCTTGGAAAGATGGCTTCGGACATCGTATCTCTTGGTAACCAGACTGGTGAAGGATGGTTCCTTACAGGAGAAATGTTAGAGCTGATCCACAGTGGTGCACCAAATATCGTGTGTACACAGCCATTCGCCTGCCTGCCGAACCATGTCGTAGGTAAGGGAGTTATCAAAGAACTTCGCAGACGCTATCCGGAATCTAATATCGTAGCGATCGATTTCGATCCGGGTGCAAGTGAAGTTAACCAATTGAATCGACTGAAGTTGATGCTTTCTACGGCGAATAAGAATTTGAATAAATAATTGGAGATTTAATACATCAGACGACGGTTACCCGGACCGGAATAAAAGTTAGGAATCCTCTACATTCACTGGAAAGGATTCCTAACTTTTATTCCGTGGGTATCGAATGCCTGAAGAATTAAATGGCGGAAGGTTACGAAAAAACCGAAAAAATGTAGCAAAAAAGAGGATGAATATCTGTCACTCAACTAAATGAGATTTGATATTTATCCTCTTTTTTCATCTAACAGTTGTCAAATGTATGCTATCAAACAATAGTCAAATAGTTCTATTTTTCATACTACTTTCAAGCATACCACAAAGTTTGATTTCAAGCCATTCCTTAGAATTTACCAGCCTGAGCTGCTTCCTCTACGGATACAGCAACTGCAACAGTCATACCAACCATCGGGTTGTTTCCTGCTCCGATCAGTCCCATCATTTCTACGTGAGCTGGTACTGATGAAGATCCTGCGAACTGTGCATCTGAGTGCATACGTCCAAGAGTATCTGTCATACCGTAAGAAGCTGGACCTGCAGCCATGTTATCTGGGTGAAGTGTACGTCCTGTACCACCGCCTGATGCTACTGAGAAGTACTTCTTGCCCTGCTCGATACATTCTTTCTTATATGTACCTGCAACTGGATGCTGGAAACGTGTCGGGTTTGTAGAGTTACCTGTGATAGATACGTCTACACCCTCTTTCCACATGATTGCAACACCTTCACGTACGTCGTTAGCACCGTAGCAGTTAACTTTAGAACGGAGTCCGTCAGAGTAAGAGATTCTCTGTACTTCTTTCAGTTCTCCTGTGTAGTAATCATATTCTGTCTGAACATATGTGAATCCGTTAATTCTTGAGATGATCTTTGCAGCATCTTTTCCAAGACCGTTCAGGATAACACGAAGAGGTTTCT
>OCHC01001819.1_pt1 | contig 14700 bp, 11 predicted proteins | sample 1538641 | NCBI WGS metagenome assembly OCHC01 (sample SAMN04571714, study PRJEB22368) | human gut metagenome | biome: human gut; material: stool | host: Homo sapiens | place: Luxembourg | collected 2012-08-17
AGCTCTTCCTGGAAAAGATCATAATATTTTGCACGGGTTTCCTGATCTTCATACTGTCTTGCCAGAGTCAGATATTCATCCACTTTCTCATTAGAGTAGGAAGAATAATTTGCACCCTTATCTGTGCCAAAAACTTTATAGGTATGATCGTCTGCATCAAACGGGCTTCCCCAGCCGATCAGACATGCCATCTGTCCGCCCCAGTCAATCTGTGCCGGAATATCTACCGTACAGTTAATGCCTATTTCCTGTAACTGCTGAGCTGCTGCCTGTGCGATATCAATTCGGTCCTGCTCTCCGGACATAACGCTGAGGACGAAACCGATTTCTTCCCCGTTTCTTTCATAAAAGCCATTTTTTCCCATCTTGCATCCTGCATCTTCAAGGATCTTTCTGGCTTTTTCCGGATTATAATCATAATGCTCTGCCTTTTCATTGTTATATATATTTCTCTGTAACGGACCATAAGCCGGCATTCCCTGTCCAAGAAGTACTGCATCTATAATTGCCTGGCGGTCAATTCCATAACAGATTGCCGGAATAAGATCTTTGTTTTCCTTCCAGTAATCATTTGCGAAATTAAACATAATACCACGATAATCGGAAGTAGTCATATCGTAACAGCTGTATCCATCCATATTTTTGAAATTCTCTGCATTTTTCGGATCCAGCAAAGCCATATCAATCTCACCTGACTGCAGCTGGACTGCCTGTGTATTATCGTCCTCTACAATTTTAAAAATCACCTTATCGATTTTTGGACTGCCAAGATAGTAATCTTCATTTTTTGTCATTACAATAGACTGCCCTGCATCCCAGCTTTCCAGTTTATAAGGGCCTGTACCTACAGGATGCCGGAAAAAGTCTGATTCCTGCATATCTTCCCCTTCCAGAAGATGCTTTGGCAAAATCGCTATCGTCATATATTCCAGAAATGCCACATTTGGTTCTGCCAGTTTAAAGGCAATCGTCTGGTCATCCATTACTTTTATTTCCTGAACATCTTCATAGTTTGGTGCATTTTCTGATCCATTCTCCGGATCCATAATAGCCTCGATAGTAAATTTTACATCATCTGCAGTAAAAGCTTCCCCGTCATGCCATTTGATCCCGTCACGGATATGGAACGTATAAGTACAGCTGTCCTCATCATATTCCCATTTTTCTGCAAGACCCGGAATCACCTGGTCATCTGCATCATGAGCCGTCAGACCGCTAAATAACAGCATATTAATCTCACAGTGTTCATCCATCGCCGGATTGATTCTTGTGTAATCACCGGATCCATATACCAGCGTTGATTCTTCGGCTTTTTCTGTATTTTCTGATTCCTTCGTTGTTTCCTCCTGTTTTGCCGTCTCTTCTGCAGTACTTCCTGTTTTGGATGTATCCCCACAGGCTGTCAGAGACATTGCCATGGCCGCTGCAAGCAGCAATGCAATCACTTTCTTTTTCATCTATTTCCCCTTTCCACTGTTCTGCTTCCTTTTGTTTTGAAAAGAGCCGCCGCTTTTGATTCAAGTCGAACGGACTGCTCTTTTTCGCAGTGCATTTATCATAATCTGTTTCTTTCTTCCCCACAAGCCCCCCGTCTGGTTATCTTTTTCCTTTCTTTTTGTACGATATTTCTGTACTTTTTCCCACTTTTTTCACTTTCGCATCCTCATCCGGGGGATAGCTGAATCAAAAAAGACGCAAGCCACACTTCCGTGACTTGCGTCCCTTACGAATCTCTTTAAAAACTGCAATGTCTTTTTTTCTCAACTTCTTCCAATGTCGGCATTGCCGGTATTGCCCCTTTCTTCTCTACACAAAGACTTGCCACTGCATTTCCGAACCGCACATATTCTTTCAGTTCTTCTATGCCAAACATCTCCGGACTTTTTCCAGCTTTGCTGATGCAGTATAAAAATCCGCCCCAGAAGGAATCTCCCGCACCATTTGTGTCAACCGCCCTGCTTGCAAAGCCCGGGATCTGTATCCCGCCTTCTTTGCAGTAAAGATATGCTCCTTCGCTTCCAAGCGTGACGGCAATGATTTTAACACCTTTCTGAAATAAAATTTCTGCTGCTTCCTCTGGTTTTTCTTTTCCGGTCAGCAGTTCTGTCTCCTCATCTGAAATTTTCATAATATCAACATAAGGGATCAGGCTTCTCATCTGTTCTTTTGCCGTCTCTTCATTTTTCCATAAAGAAGCTCTGTAATTTGGATCATAAGATATCATGCTCTCCATTTTCTTCCGTCTTTACAAATGCAAGCGTCGTAAAAAATCTCTCATCCAGAAGCATTCCGTCTGTCTCGACGTTTTCTTTTCGCAGTACTTCTTTCAGAAATTCTCCGTGCATATCTTTTCCTGCTTTTCCAAGAAAAGCTGTGCAGGCACCAAGTTTTGCCGCCGCTACAGCCACGTTTGCCGGAGCTCCGCCCGGGTTCTGTGCGAATACTGCTTGTCCTTCCTCATTAACTCCCTGCCAGGTGAAGTCGATCAGCATCTCACCAAATGTTGTAATATCATAACAAGATTTTTTTGTCATTATTTTTATTCCTCCTAAGCAAACAGACTGATCACGAAAGCACAGATCACACCGGTAAAGCCAATGATCGTCTCCACCATTGTCCATGATTTCAGCGTTGTTTTTTCATCAATTTCAAGCAGTATTCAATGTGTCGTAAAACCCCTTGCTTTAGCTGTGGGGAGTGTCAACAAGTTCTATATCCACAAGCACCATATTCTTGCTGATTTCTGCTGAAATCAAAAAGCTGCAACTTTTGTTTAATCTGCATTCAAAAGATGGATCTGCTTTTTCAGCCACCAAATCGCAATTCCTATATAAGGTGTTTTTGGATCTGCTTCATTCTCCCAAATATGTAATTGCTCTATGCAATTCTGTTGAAAATCTCCTTCCTGATTTGCTAAATCTTCCTGAATCATATCTAATACTGCTTTTCTGTTCTTTAGAAGCGTCACCGCATCTGTATCACAATTTAAATTCAGTCTTATATTGATGTCTTCATCTATAACCACATCCGTAGATTTCATCGTTCCATCTGTCAGATAATATATGGTTTCCAGCGTTTCTTCATCCAACGGATTAATTTTAAGAGGTGCATTTTCTCTCTTTTTATCGCAAGTAAGAAAACGCCTTTTATGCTTTCCATTTGCTTCAGGTGCCTTTTCATTTCCCGAACATACAGCAAGCATATTTCTATAATCCAATCCTTTATTTTCTGTTGTATCACCTACTGCACTTCTTGCCTGCCAGTGTTCAATATAAACGTCACTTAAATCTACATCTTCTTCTAAAATGCGTATATCCGGAATACGTCTCATACAATAGGCACACAAATGTCCCTGTTCCTGCATCAGCAAATTTCTGACCTGTGTTTTTAATGGATTTCTAAGCTTAGCATACCCATCTTTATCTGATAATCCCTGTTCTTCTGCTTCTTTTTTTAATGTTTCCAAGTCAGAAGGTGCCGGGAATTTTTTTATAAGAATCATCGCTTTCTCCTGACCTTCAATAACTTTAACTTCACATTACAGCCTGCAATTTCAGAATCATCGTCGCCGATTTTTTCCTTTAATTGATTCAAAATCTGTTCTGCATTTTCTATCTCTTCACAGTCTATAAAATGATAAAATTTTTGAAATAGTGCCTTTATTTCCATTGGTCGTTCTGATGAATGCATAATACCACTTATAATAGTATTTGTATCTTTTCCATGAACCTCTCCTGATGGTTCATAAGCCATACCATCATCAAGTAAAATAATATTTTCACTTTTTACGGTATTAATCACGGCAGGTGCATGTGTGCTGACAATAAACTGAACTTTAGGAAAGATCTCTGTCAAGTCCCCTAAGATCCTTTGCTGCCAGGTCGGGTGCAAATGCAAATCGACTTCATCAATCAGTACAACACCATCTGTCTCTCTGCATACGTTACCTAAAAGCTGTGGATTAAGTGCCGCCATGCGGTACGCTATATCTGCCACCAGACTAATCGTACTTTTATATCCATCACTCAATTGATTGATTGGAATTCTCATGAGTTCACCTGACTCATCTCTGTAAGCCACTTCTAATTCCTTTGTTCCAACATTGTACTGCATTTTAACTTCATCATTTCCGGTAATTTTTTTATAGCAAGTTTCCATGGCAGCATAAACTGCTTCTAATTCTGGAATGCCTTCTAATCCCAGTTCCTGATTCTGATATTTCCGTACCGTCATTTTCGCAAACCAGTTCATCATCAGCTTAATGTTAGCTGTTCCATCCACACAATCCATATAACCGTTCATTCTGTTATTTGTCTCAAAAACATCACTTTGCTTTTCTCGATGATAATCCCATAAACGCCCGGTTCCATAATAAGCAATAACCGGAAGTATCAGCTTTGTATCACCTTCTCTTAAATGTTTCTGAAACTGAATACCAAGATCAATCATATCTTTTGCATTACCAATTGTCGTACTTCCATTTAATTTATTAAGACTTCTTTCCCATTTTTTCACTCCGGACTTTGTCATTGCCTCTGCCTGTACCGTAACCGGATATTGCGGCTGGACATCCTTTGTACTTCCAACCGAAAAAGCTTTCAATCGAACCTGATTTTTATCAATTCTGCGACTATACAATCCATCCATTTTTACAAAAATCGTACTGACTGCAATTGCTGCTCCCTCCATAATGGATGTTTTTCCAGAGCCATTTGCACCTACAATCACTGCCAAATTTGGATGCAATTTTATATCAAGATTTTCAAAACATCTGAAATTTTTAAGTACCAATTTTTGAATATGCATTTTTTCACCGCTTTCTTTTTATTCTAATTTATCATTCATTTATTGCTTCTTTTATTCATTCTGTCCATTTCTTACAGCCTGATACATTTTGTAACCCCTGGCACTGATGAACTCTTATAAGCTTCTAAAAATATAAAACATCAAAAGAGCCACGGTCTTCCGTGGCTCCATTGTATCACAAATCAAAAAATAAATCTTCTTTAAAACTTAATCATTTCCGATTGATACGTGATAGAAAAAATATATCGTAAGAACATTTTGTAGCAGAAAAATCCTTCCTCAATGAAAACACCTTTTGCACAGTTTCTGACAAATGTAACCGATTCTTCATACTGGGATCTGTCCCAAAATGCACTACCATAAACGCCGGATCTGTGATTGCGATAAAACTTGCAGTTCTGCCAAAAAAGGCGGGACAACTTATACCTACGAGAATATGGATTTACGTATAATTCTGAATACTGACCTTTTTTTACCTGCTCTGAAATCATCTGCACCCTGCTTATGCTCATCCTCCATTTCTGAAGTTCCTTATATGCTGTTGTATTTGATGCTGAACCGCTATTCCCAGTTCATACGGCCGTATCGGGTAGTCATACGGCAAATTTCTTTTTGGAGCTTTTTGGTCAGCTGCGTCTTTTTCAGACGCCATCTCCAGTTCTTACCAACCGTAGAAGGTTTATTGATGCGGGCGGAATTGTCCAGTCCCAGCCAGTCCTGCATCGGAATGATGCAGGTGGCAGCCGCACTTCGCAGAACCAGTGCGATCATGCTCTTATAGAGCTGTTCTTCCGGGGTGGCATAGTCGTACAGATAATCACGCACCATAGCACGTTCGGCAGCCGTGATGGTCTGATACCATGACACCAGTGTTTCATTGTCATGCGTTCCGGTGTAGGCCACACTGTTCACGGAATAGTTATGCGGCAGATAATCGCTGGCACTGCCGGTATCACGGGAATCAAAAGCAAATTCCAGTACCTTCATTCCCGGGAATCCACTGTCACGCACCAGCTTACGCACGGTGTCGCTCATATAGCCAAGGTCTTCCGCAATGATTTCCCGTTTGCCCAATGCCTGCTCCACCGCACGGAACAGTTCAATGCCCGGTCCTTTTTCCCAGTGTCCTGATGCAGCTGTTTCACTGCCATAAGGGATTGAAAAATACTCATCAAACCCACGGAAGTGATCGATACGTACCACATCATACAGTTCGAAGCAGTACCACAGGCGAGTGATCCACCACTGATAACCGGTATCGCGGTGCACTTCCCAGCGATAGAGCGGATTACCCCAGAGCTGACCGGTTGCTGAAAATCCATCTGGCGGAACACCTGCCACTGCAGTCGGAATGTTCTCCTCATCCAGCTGAAACAGACCAGGATTTGCCCATGCGTCCGCAGAATCCAATGCTACATAGATCGGAATATCTCCAATGATCTGTATTCCTTTGCTGTTTGCATAAGTTTTCAGTTTGCTCCATTGTTCATCAAACTTGAACTGGAGATATTTATAATACTCCACTTCATAATACAGTTCCCGGCGATAGTAATCCATCGCATTCTGCCACCGCAGACGGATATCTTCCGCCCACTCGATCCATGGTCTGCCTTCAAAACGATCCTTCACTGCCATGAACAGTGCAAAATCATCCAGCCACCACTGATTTTTCTCGCAGAATCTCAGAAACGCTTCGTTGTGGCCGATATCACTGCGGGAATATGCCAGCCGCAGCAGACGGTTTCTTTCTATATAAAGACAACTGTAATCAATGTCATCTGCCTTACGTCCAAAATTTGCCTTTTTGCACTCGGCCGTCGTCAGCACACCCTCTTTTACCAGTTCATCCAGACTGATAAAATACGGATTTCCTGCAAAAGCAGAAAAGCTCTGATAAGGACTGTCGCCGTAACTGGTCACACCCAGCGGCAAAATCTGCCAGTATGTTTGCCCGGCTTCTTTGAGCCAGTCCACAAAATCATACGCTTCCTGTGAAAAACAGCCGATACCGTAGGGGGACGGCAGACTGCTGATTGGCAGCAAAATACCTGCACTTCTCTTCATCTTTTTTACCTTCCTTTATAATTCGATCAGAATACCTGCATGGTCAGACACCTGTGGTTCCTGTGTTCCGCGAAATACAACTCGACTGCTCTTTACCGGAATAACTTTTGAGCACCAGATCTGATCGATACGTTTTTTCTCTGCTGCATCCGGAGTATCTCTCCAGCCGTCAATAGCCTGCACCACCGTATAACCATCATCCTTATGCTGTGCCAGACAGTAGGTATCCTGCCAGCCGTCCCGGGCGATCAGATCATAGCCTTCTCCCCGAACCGCTGCTTCACTGTTGAAATCACCCAGCAGAAATGCCATCTGTTTTCCGGCTGCTGCATGGGACATCTTTTCCCACTGATCGAGAAAAGGCTCTTCTTCATCCTTCCACCAGCCCATGTGTACCGCATAGTACCAGACATCTCCTGCACAGATACCAAGTGCACGACGCGTTTTCCAGTAATGATAATCGTCTGTCCTGCTCAGCAGCAGATTTTCTGTTGCAGTGATTGGCATACGACTGAAAATTGCCATACCTTCATCATACTTGTCGTAGCCGATTTTTGCCGGAAGCCAGCTCCAGTAATAATGTACGCCCTCTTCCTTTAGCATCTGTGCAACAGCTGCCGCATGGTTGTCCTCTTTCAGCAATATCCCGTTGCCGGAACATGGACAATAATCTACCAGAGGGATGGGCATCGCCGGAGCAGATGCCGTCTGGTTCACTTCCTGCAAAGCGAAAACATCCGGCTGCTCCTTTGCGATAAAATCTACAAAAAATTTTCTTTTCGCCTCATAGTCCGGCTCGACGAGGCTGTGTGTATTCAATGTTAATAATCTCATAATTTTTATAAAATGGTGTTAAAATTAAAAGTCCAAAACTATGATGCCTACGGATTGTTCCGTGCGTCGCACTCCCACAATCCTCCCCAGTATTCGCATATCGTGGGATTATCATCCCACTTTTATGCTCATATCGGGGCGGATCCCAAGGTCTTTCATCCACTTATGAGCAAGCTCATGTGGATTTAGACCTTTTGACCCTGGCATCATAAAATATCATTAATATCCGATTTCAGAACGTCTGCCTTTGGACCATACACTGCCTGGATGCCATCTCCTTTGATCAGCAGACTCAGTGCACCTTCTGCCTTCCATGCCGGAAGATCGGCGACCTTTGTCGGGTCTTTCACAGTGACACGTAAACGGGTCATACATGCATCTACCAGTACAATGTTTTCGCGGCCGCCCAGCAGAGCAATGATACGCTCTGCCTGACTGTTTCCGTTTCCGGCAGAAGCACCTGTATTCTCTGCGGTATTCTCATCGGCATTGTCATCGGTATAGTTGCCCAGACGACCCGGAGTTGCCAGTTTGAACTTACCGATCATAAAATATGCTACAAAGTAACCGATTGCAAAAAATACTATCACACAGATCACAAAGTTGATAATATCGCCGCCCAGACCGGCCTGAAGCGACATCGGAATTCGGGTGATGAATTCCAGATTGCCGAAGGAATGTAAACGCAGGTGTATGATTCCTGCCATTGCAAAAGCACATCCCTGAAGAATCGCATAAACTACGTACAGCGGCATTGCACAGAACATAAACATGAATTCCAGAGGCTCGGTAACACCGGTAAGGAACACAGCCAGTACTGTGGAAATGAACATGGATTTATACTTTGCACGCTTGTCAGCATCGACACGGCGGTACATAGCCAGTGCAATACCCAGCAGCAAACCGGTAGCACCGATCATCTGACCTACCTTGAATCTGGCTGGAGTAACCGTAGTCAGCAGATTATTGTAAGCAGCCATATCGCCTGATTTTTTAAAGTTGATAAGGTCATTTGCCCATGCCAACCACAGTGGATCCTGACCAAACACCTGGCTGCCTGCGTTGACACCGGTAGCGATGGTGTAAGTACCTCCGAAAGAGGTGTAGTTCATAGGAATCGTCAACATATGGTGCAGACCGAAAGGCAGCAGCAGTCGCTCGAGTGTACCATAGACGAATGGAGCCAGTACCGGAGAAGTTGCAGAGGAATTGGCGATCCAGATACCAAAACTGTTGATACCGGTCTGGACTAAAGGCCAGAACAATGCCAGCACCAGAGAAATAACCACGGAGTAAACAATAACCATCATAGGTACGAAACGTTTTCCGTTAAAGAATGCCAGTGCATCCGGCAGCTTACGGAAGTTATAGTACTTATTGTATGCCACACCGCCCACAAAACCGGCGATGATGCCCACGAATACGCCCATATTCAGAGCCGGGGCACCGAGTACGGAAGTGAAGTAACCATTGACAGCAATCTCCTGTCCGAACAGCGTATGGGTCACAGCACTGGAATCTGCCAGCATGGCACTGGTAACACCAAAAATATTACCGGTGATGACGTTGATAAGAGCAAACGCCAGCACTGCTGCAAATGCACCGCCGGCACGTTCTTTTGCCCAGCCGCCGCCAATGGCAACTGCAAACAGGATGTGCAGGTTATTGATCACAGCCCAGCCAATGTTCTCCATGGTAGTACCGATGGTCATAACAACTGCCATATCTGCACCTGCCATCTGCACCAGCTTACCAAGGCTGATCATCAGACCGGCTGCCGGCATAACAGCGATGACCTGCATCAGTACTTTGCCCAGCTTCTGCAGGAAATCAAAGTTAATCATGCCTTTTTTCTTCACTTTCTTCTCTGCTTTGGTTTTCCCGGTCGGCTGAGCATCTGTTCTGGCTGCACCGGCCGGCTGCTCTTTTGTATTCAGTGTCAGAATCGATGTCTTACCTGCTTCAGCAGTTCCGCTTGCACAATGCAGCTCCATATCTTCTGTGCCGCCTGTCAGAACAACAGACGTAATCGTTTTCAGCCCCCGCTCACGAATAAGGTCAAGATCTACTTTTGCTACAGGCTGACCTTTTCTGACTTTGTCACCCTCTTTAACCAGAATCTCAAAGCCCTCGCCATTAAGACTGACTGTTTCCAGACCCACATGAACCAGAATTTCCAGCCCGCCATCTGCCACAAAGCCAATGGCATGTTTTGTTCCGGCAATCGTTTCCACCGTACCGTTTACAGGACTGCAAAACAACCCGTCAGACGGTTCAATGGCGATGCCTTCACCCAAAACACCGCTTGCAAAGGTTTCATCCGGGACTTTGTTCAGCGGAACAATGTTTCCGCTGAAGGGTGCTGTCACGACGGTTGAATGTTTCATTGCTGTCATGATATTCCTCCTTATCTTTTTGCATTGTTTCACGCAAGCATTGCACTGTATTTGCGTAACTTTATGCAACTAGAATAATCCCATTACGCAACTTTTACAAGAGTTTTCTAATCTAAAAACAAACTTTCTACTTTTTTCACAATTATTTATAAGGTTTTTTGTGGAAATTGAATATATGAATCGGTTTGTTGCATGCAATGAGCATGCAAACCGCCCCTTATACCAGCGTTGACATTGCATAAAAATAGCTTTACAATAGACACAATGAAAACCAAGGAGGAACAGACTATGGCAGTTACCATTAAAGATGTCGCAGCAGCAGCCGGTGTTTCACCTTCCACGGTGTCACGCACCTGCAAGGACAGCCCTTCCATCAGCCGGGAAACCAAGGAACGGGTACGCCGCATTATGGCACAGCTGGGCTATGTACCCAATTTTGAGACAGAACCGGTAGAGGCATTTTCCAAGACAATCGGCATTATCCTGCCCTCTTCTCAGCGTGATGTCTATGAAAACGCATTCCATCTGGAGATCATCCGCGGCATCGGGCAGTTCTGCAACCAGCGACGCTATGTGAATACGGTCATCACCGGGCAGGATGATGCAGAAGTGCTGGATGCGATACAGAGCATGGTATCCAATTCCCAGGAAGATGGCTTTATCCTGCTCTATTCTAAAAAAAACTGTCCAGTAGCATCCTATCTGCGAAATGAGGGTCTGCTTCATGTCATTGTCGGCAAAGCAGTGCAATCCGCCAACCAGACCATCTACATTGACAACGACAATGCCCTTGCCGGAGAAGAAGCCACCGATTATCTTTATGAACTGGGACACCGCCGCATTGCTTATTTCGGTGTCAGCAACGCCATGCTGTTTTCTGCGGAACGCAAACGCGGCTACCAGATGTCTTTGCTGAAACATGGGATCACACCGCGTGAAGAAGACTGTGTGGAGATCAACTCTCTGAACGATTCCTATGAGGAAGCACTGGAAACGCTCCTCACATCTGCGGACCGTCCTACAGCCGTGCTGATCAGCGATGACATTCTGGCTGTGGTATTGGAACAGTTCTGCGGTAAGCTTGGATTCAGCATCCCGAAAGATCTTTCGATCATTTCGTTCAACAACTCACTGTTTTCCCGCATCACCAGTCCAAGGCTGACAACGATCGATGTCAATCCCTACCAGCTTGGCATGGAAGCCGCCAGCCAGACCATTAACCATATCGAAAACCCGAATCTTCTGGCAACAAAAATCATTGTGCCACACCAGCTGATCTCCCGCGAAAGCTGCTGCCCTCCTCCGAAGATCTGACAGAAACAGACACGACCGTTCTTCTCCATACAGTAAACGGTCGTGTCTGTTTATCTTTTCCGGTAATCCCGCGGTGTTATTCCAAAATGTGCTTTAAATATTCGATTAAAATAGGACAGATTCTCAAACCCGCACCGTGAAGCGATCGTCAGGACCGTTTCATCCGTGGTCTGTAATGCCTCAGCAGCCGTATTCAAACGGTATTCATTCAGAAAAGCGATAAAGCTCTGCCCCGTCATCTGCCGGAACCACCGCATGAAATGGCTGGAGCTGAAAGAACATACTTCTGCTGCATCGGCAACGCAAATCTTTTGGGCATAATGTTCCGAAATCCATTGCAGGACGGTTTTCAGCCGTCTGGTATCCGCCGTTTCCGCCGGAAGCTGCTGTTTTCCATGCAGAATGAGCAGAGCCAGAAAACGCAACAGTCCGCTCTTGATGACCAGTTCATAGCCTGGAAGTTTGGAGCTGTTGGCATCTTCGATTTCCTTCAGACAGTTCGCCGCCTGAGGATAATACAGATCATCCGGCGTCAGATGTACGTTCAGTGCCAGACGCCCGCTTTGCAGTGGAAGAATATACTTTTCGGCACACAGATCTCCTGCACCACCCAGAAGTTCCGGATCAAAAATAATATTCTCATACTCCATATACTGACCCTCTGTCTGCCTGAGTGCATGGAGCGTACCCGGTGTAAAAATGAAAATATCCCCCATATAAGCCGGATGCGTCACAGCACCTGCCTGAACCAGCCCGGCTCCCCGCTTTACAAAGATCAGCTCCATACTTTCCTGCCAGTGGAGTGCCACCTGCGGGAAATCTCCCGGAATGGTGCAGGGATAAATATTGAACGGAAAACGCACAGCCCCATGCTGTTTTGTTTCCCGCAAGGAAACCTGTTTTTGCATCGCTATACCTCCTAATGATAGGATTGTACCATATTTTGCACTTTTCATGCAAGATTTTGATTGTTTTATGTGGTATATCTTGAAACACAGACATCAAAACTCGTTTTCCATATCAACGACATCAAAAGGAGGATTTGTTTATGAATTTCACTGAAATATTACAGAATCTCACAAAAAAGCCGCTGGCTGACTGTACAGATCAGGAGCTGTACCTGGCTCTGCTGGAACTCGTACGACAGAAAAGTGCCGACCGTGTACAGAGCGTCACCGGCCGCAAACTTTACTACATCAGTGCCGAATTTCTTATCGGCAAACTGTTATCCAATAACCTGATCAATCTCGGTCTGTACGAGGAGGCCCGCAAGGCTCTGGCTGCTGCCGGAAAGAATCTCTCAGACATTGAGGAAGTAGAACCGGAACCTTCTCTTGGCAATGGCGGTCTGGGACGTCTGGCTGCCTGCTTTCTGGACTCGCTGGCAACACTGAACCTGCCAGGTGACGGCGTTGGTCTGCGATATCACTTCGGACTTTTCCATCAGTCCTTTGAAAATGATATCCAGAACGAAAAACCAGATCCATGGCTGACTGCACACAGCTGGGCAGAAAAAACCGATATAACCTATCCGGTAGAACTGGCAGGCAAAGAATACACTGCCAGACTGTACAAACTGGCAGTTACCGGCTACGAAGGCCGCACCAACACCCTGAACCTGTTTGACCTCGACACCATCGACGAAAGCATCGTTCATGATGGTATCGCCTTTGACAAAACTGCCATCGACAAAAACCTGACACTGTTTCTCTACCCGGATGATTCGGATGAAGCCGGCCGCCGCCTGCGTGTATATCAGCAATACCTGATGGTTTCTGCCGGTGCACAGCTGATCCTTGCTGAATGTGCTGCCCGTGGCTGCAATTATCATGATCTTGCCGATTATGCTGCCATCCAAATCAATGATACACACCCGAGTATGGTCATTCCGGAACTCATCCGCCTGCTTGGTAAAAAGGGCATTGCGTTTGAAGAAGCTGTTGAAATTGTCACCAGAACCTGTGCTTACACCAACCATACCATTCTGGCAGAAGCACTGGAAAAATGGCCTCGTGCCTATCTGGATGCCGTTGTGCCACAGCTGATGCCTGTTATCGAAAAGCTGGATGCACTGGCCCGTACCCGCACTGCAGACGAAAGTCTTGCCATCATCGACCAGGACAGTCTGGTACACATGGCTAACATGGACATCCACTTCACTCACTCAACCAACGGTGTGGCAGCCCTGCATACGGAAATCCTGAAAAATTCAGAACTGCACGGCTTTTATGAACTGTACCCGGAGAAATTCAACAACAAGACCAACGGTATTACATTCCGCCGCTGGCTGCTGGAATGTGATCCGCGACTGACTGCCAGACTGGAACAGTACATCGGCTCCGGTTTCCGCAAGGATGCGTCCGAACTGGAAAAACTGTTGACCTTTGCGGACGACGAAACGGTTCTGAATGAACTGACCGCCGTAAAAAAAGCTAACAAAGAAGATCTGGCCGACTGGCTTCTGAAAACTCAGAATGTGAAAGTCAACACCAATGCTGTGTTTGATATCCAGTCCAAGCGTCTGCATGAATACAAACGTCAGCAGCTGAATCTGCTGTACCTCATCCATCAGTATCATGAAATCAAAGCCGGTCATCAGCCTGCCGTTCCACTGGTAAGCATCTTCGGTGCGAAAGCCGCTCCGGCCTACACCATCGCAAAGGACATTATCCATGCCCTGCTGACTCTCTCAAAAGTGATTGCAGCAGATCCGGAAGTATCCAAATGGCTGCAGATCGTATTCATTGAGAACTACAACGTTACCGCTGCCGAAAAACTGATCCCGGCCTGCGATCTGTCCGAACAGATCAGTCTCGCTTCCAAAGAAGCATCCGGTACCGGCAATATGAAATTCATGCTGAACGGTGCACTGACACTGGGTACTATGGACGGTGCCAACGTGGAAATTTGCCAGCAGGTCGGAGAAGAGAACATTTACATCTTCGGCCAGAGCTCCGATCAGGTCATCCATCGCTATGCTGCCAATGATTACGTTGCCGCTCAGTGGTATGAAAACGATGCCAACATCCGCCGTGCCATTGATTTCCTCAACGGTCCGGAAATGCTGGCAGCCGGTCATTCTGAAAGCCTGAACCGTCTGCATCATGAGCTGATCCACAAGGACTGGTTCCAGACCCTGCCGGACTTCAACGCATACGTTGTACGCAAAGGACAGGCTCTCAGTGATTATACCTGCGATCCGATAGGATGGAGACGCAAATGTCTGGTGAACATTGCCAAAGCCGGTCTGTTCTCCTCCGACCGCACCATTGCTGAGTATGACCAC
>OCHC01001828.1_pt1 | contig 14647 bp, 14 predicted proteins | sample 1538641 | NCBI WGS metagenome assembly OCHC01 (sample SAMN04571714, study PRJEB22368) | human gut metagenome | biome: human gut; material: stool | host: Homo sapiens | place: Luxembourg | collected 2012-08-17
GAAGGTCAACGGCGAAGTCTGCACCATGCGCGGCAAGAAGTGCCGCCCGGGCGATACCGTGGAGCTGGACGGCCAGACCATCGAGATCGGGATGGGCGGCTGATGCGGCTGCTCTCTCTCGAAGTCGAAAATTACCGGAACATCGCCTCGGCCAGCCTGACGCCGGGCCGGGAGCTGACTGTCATCTGCGGCAACAACGGTCAGGGCAAGACGAACCTCCTGGAAGCCATCTGGCTGCTTACCGGCGGCAAGAGCTTCCGGGGCGGCAAGGACGCAGAGCTGGTGCGCCGGGGCGAACCCTTCGCCGTGCTCAAAGCGTCCACCCTCCGCGCACAGCAGGAAGAGCAGGAAAAGGAAGAGACTAACCGCGTCCGCCTGACGGTGGGTGCGCCGGACTCTCCCCGCCCGGGCCGGACAGTCTCGGTGAACGGGGGCGCAGTCAAGCGGGCGGCCAGCCTTGCGGGCAGCTTTCCAGCGGTGGTTTTCGACCCCGGACACCTGAGTCTCGTGAAGGGCGCGCCGGAAGGGCGGCGGAAATTTCTGGACGCTGCCCTCTGCCAGCTCTACCCCGGCTACCTGACCCTCTACCGCCGCTATGTCCGGGCTTTGCAGCAGAAAAACGCGCTGCTTCGGCGCTCTTCCAATGGCATTGAGCGGCCTTATGCTGAAAAGCGGGCCTTATTAGAAGTGCTGAATGTGGAGCTTGCCCAGCAGGGCGAGGCCATCCAGCAGCGGCGCAGAGCCTATCTCGCCGCTCTCTCCCCGCTGGCCTGTGCCAACTATGAGGAGCTTTCCCGCGGGGCGGAAACACTGAGTCTGCGGTATGCGGCCCAGTTCGAGCCGGGCAGTCTGGCCCAGCTTCTGCGGCAGAAAATGCCCGAAGAGCTGCGGGCCGGGCAGAGCCTCTGCGGCCCTCACCGGGAAGATTTAGACCTTCTTCTGGATGGTCAGCCTGCAAAAGTGTATGCAAGTCAGGGACAGCAGCGGAGCGTCGTGCTCAGCCTTAAAATGGCCGAAGCCGCCGCAGCTGCCTCCATCACGGGCGAACACCCGGTGATGCTGCTGGACGACGTACTCAGCGAGCTGGACGATGGCCGCAAGCAGTATCTGCTCACCCGGATGCGGGAAAAGCAGACCTTCGTTACCAGCTGCGACGACACCGCTTTCCTCAAAACGGACGGCGAGGTCTACCGGATGAACGGCGGCGTGCTGACGAAAGTGTGATGCAATGTATGTACACCTTGGCCGCGATTATGTCCTGAACGACCGGGACATCATCGGCATCTTCAATCTGGAAACGACGACCATCTCACCCCGGGGGCGGGAGTTTCTGAACTACGCCCAGAAAAACGGGGCGGTGGTGAGCCTGTCCGATGAGCTGCCCCAGAGCTATGTGCTGGCAGATTCCCCGGTGGATACGATCTATCTCTCGGAGCTGTCGCCGGCTGCGCTCAAACGGCGCACGGAGATGAAACTGGAATAAGCCAACCAGCGATTTATCGCTTTTACAAATAGTAACGAAAAAAACGAAACAAAACAAAAGGGAGAAAGGAAATGGCAGAGGAAATCATTACCAGTACCAACGCAGAAACTGCGACGGACCATGAATACAACGCCAGCGAGATCCAGGTCCTGAAAGGCCTGGAGGCAGTGCGCAAGCGCCCCGGTATGTATATCGGCTCCACCGGAGAGCGCGGCCTGCACCATCTGGTGTACGAGATCGTGGACAACGCCATCGACGAGGCTCTGGCCGGTTACTGCGACCACATCGAGGTCAAGATCCTGAAGGGCGACATCATTCAGGTCACGGACAATGGCCGCGGCATCCCCGTGGACATCCAGGCTGATACCGGTCTGCCTGCCGTCACCGTCGTCTATACCATCCTCCACGCCGGCGGCAAGTTCGGCGGCGAGAACTCCGGCTACAAGGTGGCCGGCGGTCTGCACGGCGTGGGCGCTTCGGTGGTCAACGCCTGCTCCGAGTGGCTCACCGTCGATGTGCGCCGCGACGGCAAGGAGTACGAGCAGACCTTCCGCCGCGGTGACCCGGACGGCCCGCTCAAGTGCATCGGCACCGTAGCCGATGGCGTTACCGGCACCCGGGTCACCTTCAAGCCGGACCCGGAGATGTTCAAGGATACCACCGTGTACGACTTCGACACGCTGGAAAAGCGCCTGCGGGAGGAAAGCTTCCTGAACGCCGGCGTCAAGATCACCCTGACCGACGAGCGCGAGATGTACACTCCTGTACTGGAGGACGGCAAGGAGGGCGACCCCTGCTACCGCACCGAGGTCATGTGCTACGAGGGCGGCATCAAGAGCTTTGTCACCTATCTGGGCGAGAAGCGCAAGCTGGATGTGCTGCACCCCAACGTCATCTACCTCAAGGGTCAGACCGACCGCGGCATGGCAGAGATCGCACTGCAGTACAATTCCAGCTACAATGAGCTGCTGCTGAGCTTTGCCAACAACGTCAACACCCCGGACGGCGGCACCCACGAGGAGGGCTTCAAGAACAGCCTGACCCGCGTGTTCAACGATTACGGCCGCAGCCACGGCCTGCTGAAGGATAAGGACGAGAACCTTTCCGGTGCAGACGTCCGCGAGGGCCTGATCTGCGTGATCTCGGTCAAGCTGCAGGAGGCGGAGTTTGAGGGCCAGACCAAGGCAAAGCTGGGCAATACCGAGATCCGCACCCTGGTTTCCAACATGGTCTACTCCAAACTGATGGAGTTCTTTGAGGAGAACCCCGGCGTGGCAAAGGCCATCTTTGAAAAGGCCACCCAGGCCGCCCGCGCCCGCGCCGCTGCCAAAAAGGCCCGCGAGCTGGTGCGCCGCAAGAGCGCATTGGAGACCAGCCGGATGCCCGGCAAGCTGGCAGACTGCCGCGAAAAAGACCCCAGCCGCACCGAAATTTTCATCGTCGAGGGCGACTCTGCAGGCGGTTCCGCCAAGATGGGCCGCGACTCGGCCATTCAGGCTATCCTGCCGCTGTGGGGCAAGATGCTGAACGTGGAAAAGGCCCGCGCCGACAAGATCTACGGCAACGACAAGCTGATGCCGGTGGTGCTGGCGCTGGGCTGCGGCATTGGGGACGAGTTCGATATCTCCAAGCTGCGCTACGATAAAGTGTTCATCATGGCCGATGCCGATGTGGACGGCTCCCACATCTGCACCCTGATGCTCACCTTCTTCTTCCGCTATATGCGCCCGCTCATCGAGCAGGGCCATGTGTATGTGGCCCAGCCGCCCCTGTTCAAGGTGCAGAAGGGCAACACCATCAAATATGCCTACAACGACGCCGAAATGGCCGTGCTTTCGCAGGAGATGCCGGGTGCCAAGGTGAACCGCTATAAGGGCCTTGGTGAGATGAACCCCGAACAGCTGTGGGAGACCACCATGAACCCGGACAACCGGGTGATCGTGCAGATCACCATTGACGACGCCGAGAAGGCCGACGAAGCCTTTACCATCCTGATGGGCGATCAGGTGGAGCCCCGCCGCCGCTTTATCGAGACCAACGCCCAGTACGCAAAGCTGGACGTGTAAGAAAACCCTCTCAGGCGCTGACGCGCCAGATTCCCCCTTTTGTCACCTACGGTGACATCTTCCCCCGGAGCGGGGGAAGTCTTCCCTCAAGGGGGGAGCTTTAGGCAAAAAGATAAACTTTTCCTTCTCACGCAAAAAAGCTCCCCCTTTTCGGGGGAGCTGGCAATGCCGACAGGCATTGACTGAGAGGGTATGATCCTACGGAGGAAACAATGGAAGAAGATTATGTGATGATACCGGGCAGCGGAACCAAAAAGATCATCCGCGATGTGAAAAAGGAGATCGAGACCGCATTTCTGGACTACTCCATGTCGGTCATCGTGTCCCGCGCTCTGCCCGACGTGCGCGACGGCCTGAAACCCGTCCACCGCCGCATTCTGTACACCATGCACGAGCGCGGCAACGACCCCAGCCATCCCTACCGCAAATCCGCCGACACCGTTGGTGCGGTGCTGGGCTCTTACCATCCCCACGGCGACGCATCGGTCTACGATGCCATGGTCCGTCTGGCACAGGATTTCTCTCTGCGCTATCCGCTGGTGGATGGTCAGGGTAACTTTGGTTCTGTGGACGGCGATCCCCCGGCTGCCTACCGTTACACCGAGGCCCGCATGAGCCGCATGGCGGTGGAGATGCTGACCGATATCGAGAAGGACACCATCGACTGGGACCCCAACTTTGACGAGACCAAGAAGGAACCCAGCGTGCTGCCCTGCCGCTTCCCCAACCTGCTGGTCAACGGCAGTCAGGGCATCGCGGTCGGCATGGCCACCAACATCCCGCCCCACAACCTGAGCGAGGTCATTGACGGCTGCATCGCCTATATCGACAACCCGGACATCGACCTGCCCGGCCTGATGGAATACATCAAGGGCCCGGACTTCCCCACTGCCGGCATCATCATGGGCCGCAGCGGCATCCGCGCCGCCTACGCCACCGGCCGTGGCAAGATCACCCTGCGGGGCCGCGCCACCATCGAGGAGACCAAGAACGGCCGCACCCAGATCATCATTACCGAGATCCCGTATATGGTCAACAAGGCCCGCCTCATCGAGAACATGGCCGACCTTGTCAAGGAGAAACGCATCGAGGGCATCACCGGCCTGAACGATGAGACCAACCGCAAGGGCATGCGCATCGTGGTGGACATCCGCAAGGACGCCAACGCACAGGTCATCCTGAACCAGCTGTACCAGTACACCCAGCTGCAGGATACCGTGGGCGTCATCATGCTGGCCATCGACCACAAGGTGCCGAAAGTCCTCACCCTGAAGCAGATGCTTCAGAAGTACGTGGAATTTCAGGATGAGGTGGTGCGCCGCCGCACCCAGTACGACCTGAAAAAGGCCAAGGAGCGCGCCCACATTCTGGAAGGCCTGAAGAAGGCCACCGACATCGTGGACGAGCTGATCGCCACCATCCGCGCCTGCAAGGGCGGCATGGCCGAGGCCAAGGCTGCCATCATGGAGCAGTTCGGCTTTGACGACCCGCAGGCAGATGCCATCGTCAAGCTGCAGCTGGGCCGTCTGGCAGGCCTTGAGATCCTGAAGATCGAGGAAGAGCTGGCCAGCCTGCAGGCCAAGATCGAGAACTGGGAGGCCATTCTGGCCGATGACGCCCGTGTGCTTGCCATCGTCAAGGACGAGCTGCTGGAAATGAAGAAGCGCTTCGGCGACGAGCGCCGCACCGAGATCCAGTCGGTCACCGGTGAGGTGGATATCGAGGACCTGATCGCTGAGGAGCAGTGCGTCTACACCCTGACCGAGGCCGGTTATATCAAGCGCCAGCTCAAGGCCACCTATCAGGCACAGCGCCGCGGCGGACGCGGCATCTCCGGCATGACCCGCAAGGAAGAGGACATCGTGCAGGAGATGTTCGTAGGCTCCACCCACGACTATGTGCTCTTTGTCACCGACCGGGGCCGTCTGTTCCGCATCAAGGGCTACACCATTGCCGAGGGCAGCCGCACCAGCAAGGGCAGCAACATCGTCAACCTGCTGCAGCTGGCTGAGGGCGAAAAGGTCACCAACATGATCTGCCAGTCGAAGGAAGCCGACACCGAGGGCGGCTTTGTGACCATGGTCACGAAGCAGGGCCTCATCAAGCGCACCCCGCTGGAACAGTATGCCAACATCCGCAAGTCCGGCCTGATCGGCATTGCCCTGAACGAGGGCGATGCACTGGCATGGACCCGCCTGACCTCCGGCCACGATATGCTCATCGTTGCCACCCGCAACGGTCAGGCCATCCGCTTCAACGAAGAGGATGCACGTCCCATGGGCCGCAGCGGCCACGGCGTGCGCGCCATTCGTCTGGCCGAGGGCGATGAAGTTGTGGGCGTGTGCATCTGCCGCGAGGGCGGCACGGTGCTCACCGTCACCGAGAACGGCAAGGGCCGCCGGTCGGACATCGACACCTACCGCATCACCGCACGCGGCGGCAAGGGCATCCGCAACTACGATGCCGCCAAGGATAAGGTGGCTGCGGTCAAGATCGTGGACGACGTGGACGACGTGCTGCTGAGCAGTCAGGAGGGCATCATCATCCGTCTGCACGCCAACGAGATCCCGCTGCAGAGCCGCTACGGCTCCGGCGTGCGGGTAATGCGTCTGGGCGAGAACGACAAGGTGATGGTGCTGGCCCGCACCGACCACGACGATGAGGCACAGACCGAGCAGATCGACACCTCCGACGCCGATGCCGAGCCCACCGCAGAGCAGCTGGCCGCCATGGAGGCCGCCGATGCAGCCTCTGCCGCCGAGACCCCGGAAGCGGACGATAAGAGCGAAGAATAAAGGCACAGAGAAGCCCATTCTCCTATACGTCCCTATCCGCGACAAACGCAAAATTAAAAAATATATTTCCGCTGAAAAGGCCAGAGCGCAAGCGGCGGCCATTTTAAATCGTAATTTAGAAAAATCCCCGCAGATGCCTTTGTGCTGTCTGCGGGGATTTTTTGCACTTTTCAGCGGCGGAAAAACAATGTATAATAGAAGCAGCATGTGTCGGAAAAACACGAATGTGAGAAGAGGAACGGAAACATGACAGAACAAAAGCGTCCGGAGATCAGCATCATCGTGCCGGTGTACAAGGTGGAAAAATATCTGAACGAGTGCATCGACTCCATCCTTGCCCAGACCTTCACGGACTTTGAGTTGATTTTGGTGGACGACGGCTCCCCGGATAACTGCCCTGCCCTGTGCGATGCAGCGGCAGCAAAGGACAGCCGTATCCGGGTCATCCACCAGCAGAACAAGGGCCTGAGCGGGGCCAGAAATGCGGGCATTGAGATCGCACGCGGAAACTGGCTTTCGTTTATCGATTCGGATGACAGCATTGACAGAACATTCTGCGAAAAGCTTTATCATGCGGTAAAAAAATACGGAACAAAAATGGCTGTTTCCAATATTCTGTACCTTGAAGCGGATGGCTCGGTGAGCGTGTACAAGGATCTCCCTCTTCGGGATGAAGTCCTGACCCGGGAAGAATATGCCCATCGAATTCGCTCAACGCCGCTGGTTCATGCGACAACAAAACTGTACAGCCGGGATATTTTTGAAACGTTTCGTTTCCCTGTCGGAAAACTCTATGAGGATGCCTGCATCCTTCCTGACCTTCTGGAAAAAATTACGGAAACGGTGTGTGTGGCAGAACCTCTCTACCATTACCGTATCAATCCGGCAAGTATTATGCACAGAAAAGTGACCCTGAAAAATCTGGAAGAAGTAGACGTAAACTATGGGATGCTTTGCTGTGCACTGAAATACGGCAAAAAGGATGCGGCATACCTGCAGTATGCGATCATGAAAAGCTATTTCAAAAAGTTCCTGAAAAAACTTTCCCCGGAAGACCGGAATGACCCGAAGGTACAGCAGACCATCGATCTGATCCGCAAGGCGGAAACGGAGGTCAGGCAGGCCGGGGCGGATACCCTGCGCAATAAGCTGGAAGCGGCCGTGTGGTTCTGGAACAAAACCGTTTATTATCACCTGAAAGGCTGGGCCTGATCAGAAGTCGTGAAGGAGAGAATGTTGTGAGTGAAAAGAGAGCGGAGAGCCGCCCGGAGATCAGCGTCATCGTGCCGGTGTACAAGGTGGAACGATATCTGAACGAGTGCATCGACTCCATCCTTGCCCAGACCTTCACGGATTTTGAGCTGATCTTAGTGGACGACGGCTCCCCGGACGGCTGCCCTGCCCTGTGCGATGCGGCGGCAGCAAAGGACAGCCGCATCCGGGTCATTCACCAGCAGAACAAGGGTCTGAGCGGTGCCAGAAATGCGGGCATTGAGATCGCACGCGGAAACTGGCTTTCGTTTATCGATTCGGATGACAGCATTGACAAAACATTCTGCGAAAAGCTTTACCATGCGGCAAAACAGGCTGGTGCAAAGCTGGTGGTCAGCGATATTCTGTACTTTGATGCGGATGGCTCTCTGAGCGGTTATCAGGAGCGTGCGCTCCGGACGGAGACCCTTTCACGGGAGGAGGCAGTGCACCGCATCCGGCTTACGCCGCTGGTCCATGCAACAACGAAGCTGTACAGTCGGGAACTGTTTGCGGAGCTTCGTTTTCCGATCGGGCAGAATTATGAGGATGCCCTTACGATCCCGGCAGTGCTGGAACAGGTAACGGATGTTGTGTGTGTGGGAGAGCCGCTCTATCACTATCGCTTCAATCCGAATGGCATCGTGCGCGGAAAAATCGGCCTGAAAAATTTGCAGGAGGTATACGCGAACTACGCTTTGTTCCAGTGTGCGCTTAAATATGGCAGGAAGGATACAGTGTATCTGCAGTACACCATCATGAAGGCTTTTTTCCGGAAGGTGGAAAGAAATCTGTCTCCGGAGGACAGAAAAAGTGTACAGATGCAGCAGGCGGAAGCCTGCCTGAAAAAGGCAGAGGCCGAGGTAAAGCAGGCAGGGGCATTCACGGTGCAGAACTGGCTGGAAGCAGAGCTGCGGGCAGTCAATGCGCCGCTGTATAACCGCTGCAAATATAAGATCCGGCAGACAAAACCGAAAAAATGCAGGTAAGGAGAAACCGTTGTGAGTGAGCAGAAGGTCAGAAACCGTCCCGAGATCAGCGTCATCGTGCCGGTGTACCGGGTGGAAAAATACCTGAATGACTGCATCGATTCCATTCTTGCCCAGACCTTTGCGGATTTTGAGCTGATTCTGGTGGACGACGGCTCCCCGGACAACTGCCCTGCTTTGTGCGATGCCGCAGCGGAAAGGGACAGCCGCATCCGGGTCATCCACCAGAAGAACCGCGGCCTGAGTGGGGCACGCAATGCCGGGCTGGACATTGCCCGGGGCCGCTGGGCTGCCTTTGTGGATTCGGACGATATGCTGCTGCCGCGGGCGCTGGAAAAGGCCCACAGCACAGCGGAAAAGACCGGTGCGGACGTGGTACTGTACGGCTTTGCGTTCACCGACGAAAACGGCAAGGTCTATGAGGGCTGGGATACGACCCAGTACGATGAGGTCATCCCGCAGCAGGAGATCTACAACCGGCTGGTCATCGGCATGTATCAGTCCATGTGCAATAAGCTTTTCCGGCGGGAACTGTTCGACGGCCTGCGCCTGCCGGAGGGCAAAAAGTTTGAGGATACCTACACCGCACCCCGGATCTATGAGCGGGTGCAGAAGATGGCCAGCATCCCGGAGTCACTGTATCAGTACCGGCAGGTGCCGGAGAGCATCATGCACAGCAGCTATTCGGTAAAAACACTGGATCGGGTGGAAGCCTGCTACCAGATGTTTCTGGGCATGTACCGGCATAACGCAGAGACCCTGTGCGAAGCCTACCGCACCGTGCTGACCGCCCTTGTGGATATCTGGTGGCACCTGACCCCGGAGGAGCGCAGAAGCCCCCGGATGAAGGAGTGCATGGGATACGAACGGGACGCACGGCATAAGCTGTGGCAGGCCCGGGCCATCACCCTGCGGGGGATCTCGGATACGATCCGGTACACAAAATCGCCCGCGAAGTATCTGGAACTGCGCAGAGAACGGCAGGCAAAACTGCAGAACCTGAAATGACGAGGAAGTTACCGTGAAAGAACAGCACACGACCCGGCCCGAAAGCAGGAAACCCATCAGCATCATCGTGCCGGTATATAAGACAGAGCGTTTCCTGAACGCCTGCATCGCTTCCATCCTTGCCCAGACCTTCACGGACTTTGAGCTGATCCTGGTGGACGACGGCTCTCCGGACGGCTGCCCTGCCCTGTGCGATGCCGCAGCGGCAAAGGACAGCCGCATCCGGGTCATCCACCAGAAAAACCGGGGCCTGAGCGGGGCACGCAATGCCGGGCTGGACGCGGCAGAGGGCGAATGGATCGCCTTTGTGGATTCAGACGACACCATCACGCCGGACTTCTGTGCAAAGCTTTACCATGCGGCGCAGGAGGCCGGTGCACAGATGGCCGTGTGCAATTACCGGCAGGTGGACGAAGCCCTGACCCCCATCCGGGAGCAGTATCTGCATGTGCGGCGGGAGGTGCTGACCCCGGAGCAGGCGCTGGAGCACAGCACCCTTCTGCCCTACATGGTGGTGTGGAACAAGCTGTACCACCGCAGCATCTTTGCGCAGCTGCGCTTTGCAGAGGGCAAGCTGAACGAGGACACCCTGCTGATCGCCTACGCCTACGAAAAAGCGGAAAGGATCGCCAACATCCCGGATGCGATGTACCTCTACCGCAAGGTGGCGGGCAGCATCGTGAACAGCAAAGTCACTCTGCGCAATCTCGACCGGGTGGAGGCAAACTATGCGGTGTTCGAGTGCGCCCGCCGCCATGGCGTCACCGGCTCGCTGTGTGAGCTGTACTGGGTGCTGCTGCACTCGCTCATCGATGTGGGCTCCCACCTGACGGCACAGGAGCGGAAAACGCCCCGGATGCAGCAGGCCCGGGAGTATGAGCGCCGCGCCCGCCGGGCACTGCGGCAGGAGCATGCCGTCACCCCGCAGGCGCTGGGCAATACCCTGTGCTTTATCCTTTCGCAGGACCGGTATTTTGAGACCCGCTGGAAAAACAGGACCTGAAGGCGATTGTTTATAAAAACGGTTTCCACGGTTTGTCTGGACTTCCGGCGCGGGATATGCTACAATAACAGAACGATCACAAATACCCGTGGGGGAGTAGCAAGCGCCGGTTGCAGAAGGCGCAGCAAGTCAACACAATGGCCGGTGGTTTCGGTCTGGCTTGCTTTAATTTGCGAGACTCATGTGTTTTTGGCGCGCAGAATGCCGCCCGTGCACATGGAGTCGATGATAAAAATTGACCCGGCTTCGGACGTGCAGATGCGCCCGAAGCCGGGTTTTGTATTGCCCGATATTCTGGTCAGATTCAGGAGGCAGACAATATGGAATGGAGCTTTGTATTTTTCCTCAACAGCGCCCTGCTGGGCGTGGGCCTTGCAATGGATGCGTTTTCGGTGTCGATGGCAAACGGCCTGCACGACCCCCGCATGAGCAGGGGGACCATGTGCAGGATCGCGGGCACCTTTGCCCTTTTTCAGGCGGTCATGCCCATGACCGGCTGGGTGTGCGTGCACACCATCGTGGAGATGTTCTCTTCCTTTGAAACATTCATCCCGTGGATCGCGCTGGCACTGCTGGGCTACATCGGCGGCAAGATGCTTGTGGATGGCATCCGGGGCGAGGAAGCCGAAGAGGCTGCAGAGCTCAGCGCCGGTGCACTGCTCATGCAGGGCGTCGCCACCAGCATCGATGCCCTTTCGGTGGGCTTTACCATTTCGGAGTACGGCTGGCTGATGGCTCTGGCGGCATCGCTCATCATTGCGGTGGTCACCTTCTTCATCTGCATGGCGGGCCTGCGCATCGGCAAAAAGTTCGGCACGAAGCTTTCCGGCAAGGCGTCCATTCTGGGCGGCATGATCCTCATTGGCATTGGTCTGGAGATCTTTATTTCCGGGGTGCTGTGAGAAGATCGTTTTAAGGGCTAGGTCGCTTGCCTGAGAACGAACCCTCTCAGGCTCACGGCGTTCGCCAGCTCCCCCGAGAGGGGGAGCTTTTTGTATCTTCCGGTCAGCACAAATAAACCTCCCCCTTTCGGGGGAGGTGGCATCGCGCAGCGATGACGGAGAGGGTTCAACCATTGTTCCACATAGAACAATTACTTTTCCGGCTCAAAGTAGTCGGCGTATTCCTCGGTCAGCTTGGAGCCCAGCCGCCGGATGCCGCCGTAAAGATGCTTTTCCACCAGCGGTTCAAAGGCGGCAAGGTCGCACCGCTCAATGGCATCCAGCAGGCTCCGGTGATCTGCGATCACTTCCGCAAGCCCGCCGCTGGTGATGGTGTCCAGCATCCGGAAGCGGCTGTAGTCGGCGTGGGCGTTCTGCAGGGTGCTCCACAGATACATCTTGTCCATGGCGGCAAACCATGTCCCGTGCAGGGTGCGGTCGGCCTCGTACAGCCGGTTGTAATCGGGCTTTTCCGTGGCGGCAAGGGCCGCGTAGGCCTCCACCCGTCTGCGGATGAGCGCCCGCTGTTCGGGGGTGCACTGGGGCGCAAAATCCCGCAGGATGCGGGCCTCCACGGCGGTGCGCTCGTAGATCAGCTCGTCCACGATGCGGCGGTTCAGCCGGGTGACGGTGGTGCCCTTATAGGGCACGATCTTCACCAGCCCGTTTTCCTGCAGTTTCTGCAAAACCACCCGGATCATGCTGCGGGGGGCCGCAAAGCGGCTGCACAGCGGGTTTTCGCTCAGCAGGGAGCCGGGGCGGATGGTCAGATCGATGATCTCCCGCTTCAGCACGGCGTAAATTTCAGCATCGGTTCTATATTGTTCCATACCTCTCACCTAATGAACATGATGTATTTGCGTAAGGCGATGCATCATTCTAAAAACTCTTTCCACGGTGCGGCATCCGGCAGGGGCAGGCTGAACTGCAGGGGCTTGCCGGTATCCGGATGCCGGAACTGCAGGCCGCAGCTCTGCAGAGCGATGTCTCCCTTTACCCGGCTGCCATACTTGCCGTCGCCGGAGAGCGGATGCTTCCGGGCGGCGAACTGCACCCGGATCTGATGGGTGCGGCCGGTGTGCAGAGTGATGCCTGCAAGGCTCGTGTTCCCTGTTGTTTTCAGGATGCGGTATTCCAGAACGGCTTCCCGCACGCCCTTGCGGGGGCGGCTGACCGGGAACACCCGGCCCCGGCGGCTGTCCTTGAACAGCCAGTCTCGCAGGGTGCCTTCGGCGGGCAGTGCTTCGTCCGGCCCGCCTGCAATGACGGCGCGGTACTGTTTGATGAACTGCGGCTCTTCTGCCCTGCCCTCGGCCCGGCCGTCCTGCACGGCGTAGGCGTTCTGGCTCTGGGTGATCTGACGGCTGAGTGCGGCCGCAGCCCCGGGCGTGCGGGCAAACACCATCAGGCCGGAAACACCGGTGTCCAGCCGGTGCACCACCCCCACAAAGGCGTCCGGGGCGTTCCACAGCTGCCGCAGCGCTGCGGGAACGCCCTCCTCACTGGAAAGGCCCGCGGGCTTGTCCAGCACCACGATGAAAGCGTCCTCGTACAGGATGTTCACAGCTTGCCCTCAGCGATCAGCGCCTTGAGCTTCAGGATGCCGGCAATGGTCTTGCCGTCCCGGATCTCGCCGCTCATGACCATTTCATAGGCTTTATCCAGCGGCACGCGGTCCGGCGTCAGGAACTCGTCCGCATCCAGATGCATCTGGGTCTTGTGCAGGCCGGTGGCGACCCATGTATAGATGACCTCGGTATCGTAGCCCACGGTGGGGTAGAACTGGCCCAGAGAGATGTAATGGTCGGCGGTCAGGCCGCACTCCTCGCCCAGCTCCCGCTTGGCGGCTTCAAAGGGGTCCTCGCCCTTTTCCAGCTTGCCGGCGGGCAGCTCCCACAGCTCCTGCTGCATGGCGTAGCGGAACTGGCGCACCATGCAGATGGTGCCGTCCTCAAAATAGGGCAGGATGCACGCACCGCCGTGGTGATGCACCACCTCACGGGTGGCGGTCTTGCCGTTTTCCAGCAGAGCAGTGTCCTTGGTCAGGGTGATGACCCGGCCCTCAAAGAGAACCTCGCTGGTAAGTGTCTTTTCGTAATGTGTGATCTTTTCCATTGTATTTACCCTCTCTGCCCGGCACAGCGCCGGTTTTCTGCTCTCAGTTTACGGCAAAGTACGGTTTGTTGTCAATAAAGAGATGATAAATACAAGAGGATGGGACGATTTGAAATGCGCGCCGCGTTTGCTTTGCGCATAATCAGCGGAAAGATCATTTATAATTTCGCGTTTGTCGCGCTCTGCGGAGCGCTCCAAACGCCTTTTCACGGGAGGGGTCGTAACGGAAAGCAGCATTTGCAGCGCCGCTTTCTGCGAAAGCGCGGCGCTGCGGGAAACGAATCCTCTCAGGCTCACTGCGTTCGCAAGCCGTGACTGAGAGGGTCCACCCCCTTTTTGCGAAAAAAATCACAGGATCTGGCAAGGCAGGCAGGATAAAACCAAAAATCCGCACCAACGCTTGCTTTACCGTACTAAAGACGTACAAAACAGCTAAAAAATTTTCTTTATTTTTGGTGCGTTTGTTGGGCGGTTTGCGTTTACTTTGCGGGCAGAATTTGTTATTATAGTATACAAGCAATAGTGCCTTTATGGGGTTCTCCGGTCCCATGTGGGGCATATTGCCCCGCGCAAAAGGTACCAAATTCTGAATAATGGAGGAAGAAAAATGCCTAGAGCAAAGCAAACTATGGATGGCAATACCGCTGCCGCCCATGTAGCGTATGCCTACACGGACGTGGCTGCCATCTACCCCATTACCCCGTCTTCTCCGATGGCTGACTCTGTGGACCAGTGGTCTGCAGCCGGCCAGAAGAACATCTTCGGCAATCAGGTCAAGGTTGTCGAGATGGAATCTGAGGCAGGCGCCGCAGGCGCTGTGCACGGCTCTCTGGGTGCAGGTGCTGTTACCACCACCTTCACCGCTTCTCAGGGCCTGCTGCTGATGATCCCCAATATGTACAAGATCGCTGCTGAGCAGCTGCCCTGCGTGTTCGATGTTTCTGCACGTACCGTTGCTACCCAGTCCCTGAACATCTTCGGTGATCACAGCGACGT
>OCHC01001841.1_pt1 | contig 14542 bp, 8 predicted proteins | sample 1538641 | NCBI WGS metagenome assembly OCHC01 (sample SAMN04571714, study PRJEB22368) | human gut metagenome | biome: human gut; material: stool | host: Homo sapiens | place: Luxembourg | collected 2012-08-17
CCACAATTGTAGAATACTCTTCTCATATTCCGGAGTTCACAAAAACACCGTATCACTATGAAGCAAGAGAATGTGTCAACACAGCAGTTGTTAATATCGTAAATGGTACATCTGTAGAAGATGCTCTTCAGGAAGCACAGGATACACTGGCATTCAAGATGACTGAATAGTCTTCTGGATATTAAGTGAAACTGAAATAAGTAAATTTACGTGAGCGCGGGGGACTGCTTGCAGTCCCCTGTCTTATGTTAAGAGTTACAGTTGCCGGAAACGGCAGCAAGTTTTGAAAGGGGGAGTTCATATGAATTCCAGGAAAAAAGGTATGACTCTGGTTGCAAAACAGAGAACTGCAGGATGGCTTTTCCTTGCACCTGCATCCATTATGATCGCAGTCATGAGTTTTTATCCAATGATCCGTGCATTCATCATTTCTCTGCAGACCGGAGCTGGCGCAAACATGAGATTTGCAGATCCGATCTTCAGTAACTACAAGCGTATTCTCGCAGATAAAGTATTCCAGCAGTCTATTGTAAATACGTTTCTTTATCTGATCATTCAGGTGCCGATCATGCTGATACTGGCAATTCTTCTGGCACAGCTTTTAAATAACAAAGATCTGAAACTCAGAGGATTTTTCCGTACATGTGTATTTCTTCCATGTGCAACATCCCTGGTTTCCTACTCACTGATTTTCCGTTCCATGTTTGCAACAGATGGTCTGATCAACAGTATCCTGATCAAACTTGGAATCTTATCAACTGGCTACAACTTCCTGGGAAATTCCACCAGTGCCAAGATCGTGATCATCCTGGCTCTGATCTGGAGATGGACAGGCTACAACATGGTATTCTATCTTGCTGGTCTTCAGAATATTGAATATTCTGTATATGAAGCAGCAAAGATCGATGGTGCCAACGGCTGGAAGACTTTCTGGAAGATCACTGTTCCGCTTCTGAAACCGACAATTATCATGACCTTTATCATGTCAATCAATGGTACACTGCAGTTGTTCGATGAGTCTGTCAACCTGACAAAAGGTGGCCCGGCAAACTCCACAATTACAATGTCCCACTATATTTACAACACATGCTTTATTAACGTACCGAACTTTGGATATGCATCAGCGATGTCATTTATCATATTCATCATGGTAGCTGTGCTTGCATTTATCAACTTGAAAGTAGGTGATACACGTGACTAAGAAAAACAAATCAGCCATTCAGAGAAGATTGATTCCTACTTATATTTTTCTGATCATCGTGTCATTTATTTCTGTATTCCCGTTATACTGGATGATCTCAGCTGCGACAAATACATCAACAGATGTATCCCGTGGACGTATCCTTCCGGGAAGTCATTTTATGGAAAACTTCCATAATCTGACATCTCAGCAGCCACTGTGGAGAGCACTTGGAAACTCATTTTTCTATGCAATCCTTACCACAGTGATCTGTCTTCTGATCTGCTCTATCGCAGGATATGGATTTGAAGTTTACCATGACAAAGGAAAAGACAGACTGTTCTCCATTCTGCTTCTGGCAATGATGGTTCCGCAGGTTGCAACTATGGTTCCGTTGTTCAAAATGTTCTCCAAAGCAGGACTTCTGAATACAGCAGTTGGTTTTATCCTTCCAATCATTTCTACACCATTTATGATCATGATGTTCCGTCAGAACGCAAGATCATTCCCGGTAGATATTATCGAAGCAGCTCGTATTGATGGACTGAGCGAAGTAAGGATCTTCTTCCAGATGTTCATTCCTACAATGAAATCTACATATGCAGCTGCAGCTGTTATTACCTTTATGAACGCATGGAACTCTTACCTGTGGCCGAAGGTAATCATGACAGATAATAAGGCAATGACAATGCCAATGTTGATCGCCAACCTGATCACAGGTTATGTAACAGACTATGGTATGCTGATGTGCGGCGTATTGTTCTGTTCCATCCCGACCATGATCGTCTTCTTCGTACTGCAGAAACAGTTCGCAGAAGGTATTACCGGTGCTGTCAAGTAAACAATGAATTTAATAAAAGGATGCTGCTTGGGCCTGTGGGTATATTGCGTAATATGTCCCAGACAGATTATGCGGCATCCTTTTTTGCTTAAAAATAATAACGCAGGAGGATAAGAATGAAAACTTTTGATTATTCTTTAGTAAAGGATCCACAGTATTTTAAGGACAGAAGAATGGATGCGCATTCTGACCATACATATTACAGAGATGGAGAGGAAGCGCAGGAAAAAGCAACGTCTTTCCGTTACGATCTCAATGGAATCTGGAAATTCCACTATGCCCGCAACTACGGAAGTGCAATCCCGGGATTTGAAAAAGCAGACTATTGCTGCAAGGACTGGGATGATATCCGCGTGCCGGCACATATCCAGATGGAAGGATATGATGCACCTCAGTATGCCAACGTACAGTATCCGTGGGAAGGTCACGAAGACATTCATCCGGGTGAGATTCCGGAGCACTTTAACCCGGTTGCAAGCTATGTGAAATACTTCGAAGTGCCGGAAGAAATGCAGGGAAAACGTCTCTTTATTTCTTTTCAGGGAGCAGAGAGCGGCATTGCATTATGGCTCAACGGACAGTTTGTAGGATATAGTGAAGACTCCTTTACACCGTCAGAATTTGAACTGACCGAGTATGTAAAAGAAGGTGAAAACAAACTCGCAGCACAGGTATTCAAATGGACAGCAAGCAGCTGGTGCGAGGACCAGGATTTCTATCGTTTCTCTGGAATCTACAGAGATGTTTATCTTTATACCGTGCCGGAGGTTCATGTTTATGACCTTCAGATCCGTGCAATCCCGGACGAAACTTTAAGTACAGCGGCACTTGAGATCGGAACAGATACCTGGGGCAAAGGTACAGTAAAGATCACTCTTTCCAAAGATGGAGAGACCGTGATCGAAGATAAAAAAGCACTCGACGGAGAGGAAATTTATTCCTGGAAAGTAGAAGATCCGGTACTCTGGAGTGCAGAAGATCCGCAGCTTTATGACCTTGTTTTAGAGGTTTATAACGAGGCAGGAGAACTTCAGGAAGTAGTTCCGCAGAAGGTTGGATTCCGTCGTTTTGAGATGAAAGACGGTATCATGACACTGAACGGAAAACGTATTGTATTCAAGGGCGTAAACCGTCATGAATTCAGCTCTGTGAGTGGAAGACACGTGTCCGAAGAAGAGCTTCGCAAAGACCTTAAGACCATGAAACAGAACAACATCAATGCAATCCGTACCTGCCATTATCCGGATGCATCCCTGATCTATCAGCTCTGCGATGAATACGGAATCTATATGATCGATGAGACAAACCTTGAATCTCATGGTTCCTGGGATGTTGCTGAATTTACGAAGGATTACACCTATGTTGTACCGCATGACAAACCGGAATGGCGGGATATGATGCTTGATCGTGCAAATTCCATGTACCAGAGAGACAAAAACCACGCTGCGATCCTGATCTGGTCCTGCGGAAATGAGTCCTTCGGAGGCAAGGATATTTTTGAAATGTCACAGTTCTTCCACAAAGAAGATCCGACCCGTCTGGTTCACTATGAAGGTCTTTGCCACGACCGCAGATATAACGATACCAGCGACATGGAAAGCCAGATGTATCCGTCTGTAGAAGCAATCAAGGAGTTCCTTGCAAAAGACAGTTCCAAGCCGTTTATCTGCTGTGAATATACCCACGCAATGGGAAATTCCTGCGGTGCAATGCACAAATATACAGATCTGACAGACACAGAACCGAAGTATCAGGGCGGATTTATCTGGGACTATATTGACCAGTCTATCTACAAAAAAGACCGCTACGGCAAAGAATTCCAGGCATATGGCGGTGACTTCGGAGAACGTCCGACAGATTACAACTTCAGTGGAAATGGTATCGCATACGGCGGAAACAGAGATGCTTCTCCAAAGATGCAGGAGGTAAAATTCAACTACCAGAATATCACTGCAGAAGTCAGTGCGGACAGCGTAAAAGTCATCAACAAAAACCTGTTTGTAAGCACAGATATTTTTGATTGCAAAGTAACGGTTGCAAAGAATGGCAAAGTGATCCACAAGGCTTCTCTTGCAACTGCAGTTGCTCCATTAAGCGAAGAAACTTATGTACTTCCGCTTGCAAAAGAAGAGAAACCAGGCGAATATACGGTGACTGTTTCCTTCCATCTGAAAGAAGATAAAGCATGGGCAGAAGCAGGACATGAGGTGGCTTTTGGACAGTATGTATACCAGGTTGAAGAACCGAAAAAGACCTGCCCGGAAGGTGTAAAAGTGATCCGCAGCACACACAATATCGGTGTCAGAGGCGCACACTTTGAAGTGCTTTTCTCTGTGTTAAACGGTGGTCTGGTATCTTATAAATATGCCGGAAAAGAGATGATCGAGGCAATTCCGAAGCCAAATTTCTGGCGTGCACCAACCGACAATGACTGTGGAAATCTTATGGGAATGCGCTATGGACAGTGGAAACTTGCCAGCATGTACTTAAGCCACAAAGATTTCCGCAAGGGAGCATATGGCCCGGCAAATATGCCAGAAGTAGAAGTAAATGAAAAGACTGTAAAAGTAACTTATACCTATCTTATGCCGACCACACCACTCAGCGAATGCCGCCTTTCCTATGAGGTTTTTGGTGATGGAAGAGTAAAGACAACTCTTGCTTATGATCCTGTTAAAGAACTCGGAGATATGCCGGAGTTTGGTGTAATCTTCAAATTCAACGCAGATTATGACCGTGTGGAATGGTATGGACTTGGCGAGGCAGAGACCTATTCTGACCGTAAAAAAGGTGCAAAATTAGGTATCTATTCTAATAGGGTTGCTGACAATATTGCAAAATATATGGTCCCGCAGGAATGTGGTGCAAAAGAAGAAGTTCGCTGGGCAAAAGTAATAGACCGCAAGGGAAGAGGAATGCTCTTTGAGATGGATGAAAACAATGGTCCGATGATGTTCTCAGCACTTCCATATACTCCGCATGAGATGGAAAATGCAATGCATCCATATGAGCTTCCGGAGATTCACTATACGGTTGTACGCGTGGCAAAAGGCCAGATGGGAATCGGCGGTGATGACAGCTGGGGCGCTCGTACACATGAAGAATATTTGCTTAAAACTGACAAAAAAATGGAATTTTCCTTTGTATTTAAAGGACTCTAAAAGGAGAAAAAATGGCTGAACAGATTAAATACGGATGTTACCTTCACGGTGGAGATTATAACCCAGAACAGTGGCTTGATCGCCCGGATATCCTTCAAAAAGACATTGAATATTTCAAAAAAGCACACATCAATACTGTATCTGTAGGGATTTTTTCCTGGGCAGTTCTTGAACCAGAAGAGGGAAAATATAACTTTGACTGGTTAGAGGAAATTATCAATAATCTCTACAAAGAGGGCATCCATACTATTCTTGCAACACCGTCAGGAGCAAGACCAAAATGGATGGCAGACAAGTACGAAGAAGTTCTTCGTATGGATCCAGACAGAACAAGAAGATTCTTCGGAGGCAGACATAATCACTGCTTTACCTCTCCGGTATACAGAGAAAAAGTACATGCGATTGATAAGAAATTAGCTGAAAGATTTGGCAAACATCCGGCAGTTATGTTGTGGCATATCTCTAACGAGTTTGGAGGAGAATGCCACTGCCCGCTGTGCCAGGCGAAGTTCCGTGAATGGCTGAAAGAGAAATACGGCACGATCGAAAACCTTAATAAACGCTGGTGTACTACTTTCTGGAGCCATAGATATAATAGCTTTGACCAGATTGAAAGTCCGTCAACTAAAGGCGAAAATGAACTTCATGCACTGAAGCTTGACTGGAAGAGATTTGTGACATACCAGACGATCGACTTCATTAAAAATGAGGTTGATGCGATCCGCGAGGGTGGTTCTGAACTGCCTGTAACAGCAAATCTGATGTATGATTATGACGGTCTGGATTACAAAAAATTCAAGGATGTTCTGGACGTGGTATCTTGGGATAATTATCCAAGCTGGCACAAAAAAGAAGAATATCTTACTGCAGTTGATGCGGAAATGCAGCATGATCTGATGCGCAGTATCAGGAAGGAACCATTTCTTCTTATGGAATCCTGTCCGTCTGCAACGAACTGGAAACCGATCAACAAACTTAAAAAACCGGGAATGCATCTGGCTGCATCTCTCCAGGCTGTAGCACATGGTTCTGACAGCGTGCTGTATTTCCAGCTTCGCCAGAGCCAGGGAGCTTCGGAGAAGTTCCATGGTGCAGTGATCGATCATTATGGCGGAGATGATACCCGCGTTTTCCGCGAAGTAACAGAGGTTGGCGAGGCTCTTGAGCAGATCCAGGAGACGGTTGGAACCAGCATGAGATCGCAGGCGGCTGTTCTCTATGACCGTGAGAACGACTGGGCGATCGCGGATGTGCAGGGACCACGAAATGTAGATATGCACTACCGCGAAGCAGTCCAGAAAAACTACCGTGCTCTGAGAGAACAGGGGCTGAATGTGGATGTGATCGCAATGGAACATTCCCTTTCCGATTATAAAGTTCTGGCGGCTCCGATGGCATATATGTTCAAAGATGGATACGAAGAAAAGCTTCGCACTTATGTGGAAAACGGCGGAACTCTGGTGCTTTCTTACTGGTCAGGACTGGTTGATGGTACTGACAGATGCTTCCTTGGCGGAACTCCATATGGGCTTATGGATGTGGCGGGACTCCGCAGCACAGAGACAGATGCGCTCTATGACTGGGAAGAAAATCATGCGATCCCGGAGGTGGGAAGTCATCTTGGAATCAGTAACGTATATACCTGTAAAAACCTTTGCGAACTGGTCAAGGTTTCGGATGCAGAAGTGCTGATGCGTTATGGCGAAGACTTCTATCAGGGATATCCGGTGCTGACACACAAGGCATTTGGCAAAGGCCATGTATATTATGTGTGTGCAGATATGGAAATTGGATTCTATCAGGATTTCTACGGCAGAGTAGCTGCAGAAGCAGGTCTGAAATCTCCAATAGAGATTATTCCGGAAGGAGTTTCTGTAACAGTAAGAGAAAACGAGGATACCGAATATCTCTTCATCCAGAACTATGCGCGTAAGCCACAGGCTGTTCCGGTTCCGGCAGAGTATGAATTGCTTTATGGAACAGAAAGCGAGGTCATGGCACCGCTGCAGACAAGGATTCTGAAGAAACACAAATAAAAAGTAAGACAGAAAAAAGTTCCCGGCATTTTGTCAGGAACTTTTTCTGTCTTATTTTAAATTCAATTCTCTGATCAAATCTTCCTGAGAAACAGATGGCTGATAATCAGAATCAGGCACAACCTGTTCAATATTATCACGCTCCTTTATAAATCTGACCGTGGTTTCCAATATCGATTATAGCATAATAAATATTGAAAGAAAAAGGTGCAGGCAGATCATCGAGATGTTATGATGTATACAGAAGAGATGCCGTGTTACGGAAAACAGTAACATGGCTGATGGAGGAATATGTTTATGAAATTTTTTCATTTATCGGATCTGCATATAGGATTAAAACTGATGAACCGTGATCTTCGGGAAGATCAGGAATATATATTGGATGAAATTACAGAACTGGCACGCAGGGAACGGCCGGATGCGGTGGTAATTGCGGGTGACATTTACGATAAGGCAGTTCCGTCAGCGGAGGCGGTGGAGGTTTTTGACCGTTTTCTGGTCGGACTCACCGAAGCAGTGCCGGATGCGGTTATTATGATGATCAGCGGAAACCACGACAGTGCTCCGAGAGTCAACTGTTTCCGAAAAGTCCTTTCCGGGCAGAACATCTATATGGTGGGACAGCCGCCGCGTACAGAGTCAGAATATATCGAAAAAGTAACACTGAATGATGCGTACGGAGAGGTAAATTTTTACCTCCTTCCGTTTGTGAAACCATCTATGGTGAAACAGGTTGTGGGAGTGGATGAGAATGGAAACAATCTTTCTTATAATGAAACACTTCATCGTCTGATCGGACGTGAAAAAATTAATTCAGACGAGAGAAATGTACTTGTCAGCCACCAGTTTTATCTTCCTTCCGGTAAGAATGCAGAGGATGTGGAACGTATGGATTCCGAGATGCGTACGGTCGGAAATATCGATGAAGTATCGGCAGACGTGTTGGAAAAATTTGATTATGTGGCTCTTGGACATATCCATAAACCAATGAAAGTTGGGAGTGAATTATACCGTTATTGCGGAACTCCGCTTGCCTGCTCTGTGAGTGAAGCACAGCAGCAAAAAGGCATTATTATGGTAGAAATGGGTGTAAAAGGAGAGGTAAAAACAACAATTTTACCGCTTGAACCGTTGCGACAGGTGAAGGTTGTAAAAGGAACTCTGGAGGAGGTTTTGAAAGAATTCTGTAAGGATTATGTGACTGTGATCCTGACAGATAAGGCGGATCTGGATGTGATCGATATGCAGGAACGTATCCGTCTGGCATTTCCGAATCTGCTGGAGATCCGGAGGGAAAATCAGCGGAAAACGGATTATACCAGAACGTTACAGACAGAAGAATTGCTGGATCCGTATGAGCTGTGCTGCTCTTTCCTGAAAGATCTGGACGAAGAAGAAAAGATGATTTTGCAGGATGTACTACATACGGTTCAGGGGGTGAAATAAATGAAACCTTTACGTTTAAAAATGCAGGCATTTGGCTCATATGGTAAAGAAACTACAATTGATTTTGAGAAAGTAAATCAGAATCTTTTTCTTATAACCGGGGATACCGGAGCGGGAAAAACGACGATCTTTGATGCGATCGTTTTTGCTTTATATGGAGAAGCCAGCTCTTCTTTAAACAAAAAAGAAGGCGTAGTTCTGCAGAGCCAGTATGTGGATTTTGATTCAGAACCGTATGTCGAACTTGTCTTTTCGGAAGGCCGTGATGAAAAACGGGAAATCTATACAGTGCGCCGTGTTCCGAGACATCTCAAAACGATCACAAGAGGTGCAAACAAGGGTAAACCAAAAGAAAATACAGGTTCGGTAAGTCTGATCATGCCGGATGGAATGGAATATCCATCAAAAGAAACGGATCGTAAACTGCAGGAGATCGTAGGCCTGACAAAGAGTCAGTTTATGCAGGTTGCTATGATTGCGCAGGGAGAATTTATGGATCTCCTCCGTGCAAAATCAGATGACAAAAAAGTGATTTTTCGAAAGCTTTTTAATACAGAAATGTATCAGGATATTGTGACAGAACTGGGGAATCGAAAGCGTGCAAAAGAGAAAGAAATCGCAGTTTTGAAAACACAATGTCAGGGAGAAGTGAGCAGGATCCGTATACCTGAAACATATGAATCAGAGACTCTGAAACAGTTGAAAAAACAACTGGAAGAGGGCGAGATGACACGCCTTACTGACCTTCTGGAAGAAGTGGAAAAACTGTGTGACTGGCTGGAAAAATATACTGATCTGGCAGAAAAAGATTATCGGAAATCGGTTGAAAACAGAGACAAAAAAAGAGAACTATATACCAAGGCGGAAGCACTTTTAAAATGGTTTGATCAGTTGGAAACTGCGGAACAGAAACTGCAGGAATGTGCAGATGATGAAGCGAAAATAGTGAAAACAACAGCCCTGATCAGCCGTATCAGAAATGCGTATGAGATCAGAGAGACCGGTGTTCTCTTAAATGATGCGGAGAGACGACTGACAGAATTGGAACAATCATTAAAGACTCAGGAAAAACAGTTGCCAATATTGGAAGAAACGCGGAAAACAGCGGAAAATGCAGAGGAACAGAAAAAGCTGATTTGCGATCAGGAATTGCAGAATTGCAGTAAAATCTCAGAAAAAGTCCAGAAGGCACTGGAGCTTTTTGAACAGATAAAGAGACTTCATACACAGGCAGAAGTAGACAGGAAAAACTGTGCTCTGGCAACAGAAAACACAAAGAAAGTGCGAAAGCAGCAGGAGGCTCTGGAAGAGCAGGAAACACAGTGGAAAAAACAGAGTGAAGAGTTGGCTGAAGTGGATAAGAAGCTGGTACTCGCAGAGAATAAAAAGCAGGAAGCAGATGCGGTTTCAAAGGAGATCGTGGATGTTCAGAACTTGAGAAATCAGGCAGAACAGTGCCGCAAAAAAGCAATTAAAACACGAGAAACTTATGCAAATATAACGAAAAAATATAATGATGCAAACACAGAATACGAAGAAGTAAGACTGCATTTTTTGAATGCGCAGGCTGGTTTTCTTGCTGCAGAATTAGAATCGGGAAAACCCTGCCCGGTGTGCGGTTCTACAGAACATCCACATCCTGCGAAAAAAGGTGTGGAATCTGTGGATATCTCTGAGGAAAAACTGCAAAATATGCAGACAAATGTGGATAAACTGCGTAAAGATCAGGAAAAAGCTGCTGGGGATGCAGCGGCGGCCAGATCAGAATACGATACACGAAAAGATACCTATATTGCCAGTGTACAAAAGCTCCAGGAACGTTTGCATAGAAGTGTTTCTTCTATAACAGAGCAGTCAAGTGTGACGGAAATGAGCAATGCTCTGGAAAACTGGAAGCAGCAGCTGGCAGAAGAACTGAACAACTTACAGAGGAGTGCACGCCTTCTGGTAAAAATCCGTGAAGCACTTCAAAATATGGAAAAGCAGAAAAAACAGTTGCAGGACACTTATGATGAGTGTACAGAGAAAGAAAAAGCTGCTGTTGAAAAACTGGCAGGAAGTGAAGCCGCGCTGGAAAATGTAAAAGGGTCCGTTGAATTTAAGACCGAAGAAGAGGCAAGGGCGGCACTGATTCAGGCTGAAAGCAGTAAAAACCAGGCAGAAGAAGTGTATCAGAAAGTTCTGTCAGAAGCGAAGAAAGCCGCAAATGCGCAGAAACAGGCAGAAACCCTGATCAGCCGTTACCAGCAGGAGATTCCGGAACAGAAGAAGTGTGTGGAAGATCGAAAAACTTCTTATACAGAAGTAATGGAAATAAAGCAGATGACAGAATCTGAATGGAAAGAGCTTGTGGAGACGTACAGCCGTGAAGCGGCAGAAGAGTTTCAGAAAACGGTTAATGCTTATTATGAAAAGAAGTCAGCAGCGCAGGCACAGAAAGATTCTGCAGAGAGCGCGATTGGAGAAGAGCAGAAACCTGTTCTGGAAGAAATTCAGAAAGAGAGAGAAGCTGCAGAGACAGAATATCAGGAAAAAGAAAAGATTTATAACCAATTGCGAATGGATAACAGAGATGACAGAGAGGTCTTTGACGCACTTTCCGGAAGGCTGGAAGAGAGAAAAACAATCGTGGAAGAACATGCGCGGATCGATACACTGTATCGGATGACTTCCGGAAACGTTAGTGGCTCACGTATGGATCTGGAAACTTATGTACAACGGTATTATCTGGAACATATTTTATACGCGGCGAATCGACGCTTTCAGGAAATGTCTGCAGGACAGTTTGAGCTCCGGATGTATGATCTGGAAAAAGCCGGTGAGGGTAAAAACCGGGGACTTGATCTGATGGTGTATTCTACTGTGACAGGAAAAGAACGGGAGGTTCGTACTCTTTCCGGTGGAGAGTCCTTTATGGCGGCATTGTCGCTTGCGCTTGGAATGGCGGATCAGATTCAGCAGAGCTCTGCAGCAATTAATCTGGACATGATGTTTATTGATGAGGGCTTTGGTTCACTGGACGAACATTCACGCAATCAGGCGGTTCGTGTGTTGCAGGAAATGGCAGAAGGTTCCAGACTGATTGGAATTATTTCTCATGTGTCAGAACTGAAGCAGGAGATTGAAGATCAGTTGCTCGTAAACAAAGATGAGAATGGAAGCCATGTGAAATGGCAGATCAGCTGATTTTCGGTAAAAATATAAAAGCAGGGAATAGAAGTATTAGAGAATGTTAGGAGAAAAATGACAGAAGAAACTTTGGAAAAACTGGCGCAGTTGCTGGAACAGGATCAATTTGAACTGCTCATTCCGGAGAAGATGCGGACAGAATTGGGAAGAATATCGGATAAGGGATCAGCCAGCATGGATATTCCATTGGTATATCTGATGAATGATGCGGTCGAGAGCTTTCTGGTTTTTCGAAATGTTCGTATGACGGGGGAATATCACAGCGATTATCAGGGAGAACTGCAGGCATCCATGACCAGGCAGGATGGCAGATTTGTGCTTGTCATAAAACAGGATGATACAGTGCTGACATTGTTTTTTGAGGATCTGGAATTGGAAGTCCATCTGTATGAATATGCATATACTGGTCATTTCTGGGTAAAAGACTATGAATATTTGCGACAATTGGAGTATCGCCTTGCGATTCTCAGGGATAAATATGATTATCTTGGTGAGGCATATTGCACGGAAGAAGAAATAAAACTGGCGGCACTTGTAGAATTTCCACCATTAAATTATTGCTGCTATCCGGCAGTACCGGAGAAATATATCGTGCCCAGGGAAAATCCCTGGATACCTTCTGAAAAAGCAATTGTTTATATGAAAGAACTGGCAGCGGAATGTGAGGATACTTCTTTACTGAAAATGTTAGAATTCTATAGAAAGCATCCTGCGAAATTCTGGGCGAAGAGACTTGCAGTTATGCTGCATCAGACGAAGCACAGCAGAATTGTAGATCTGTTGTCAGAGAGACTGCAGCAGGCAACGGCAGATTATCCAAGAAGATTTTTTGGAGATGATGTGGAACGGAGGTATCAGCAAGCATTAGAAAGAGCAAAGCAGCGCCAGAGGGAGTTGAAGAGCCAGGGAATTCGTGCAGATCTTCTGAGAGAAGAACCTTTTACGATTGCGCGTGATTCTCTGAATTATAAACTGTATCTTATGATATGGAAAGAACAGAAGGGGAATCGAGTAACAGAAATAGAAGAATATATCTGTGAATAATAGATTCTTAAAGCCAAAAGCTGTATTAGCAGGAGAAAACCTGAAATACAGCTTTTGTTGTTCTTTTGAAATATGGAAAGTTATGCTTTTTTCATTTTTCCGAGTTCTCTGCGGGCGAAAACAACCGCCAGCACAAATGCAGCTGTGTCGGCAATCGGTCCTGCATACATAACGCCATCAATTCCCATAAGCATAGGGAAGATAATGATCAGTGGAAGCAGAAAGATCACCTGTCTGGTGAGAGACATGATGATACCGAGGCCAGCCTTTCCTATAGAAGTAAAAAATCCGGAGGACATCGGCTGGATACCATTTGCGAAAGTCAGGAGCATAAAAATCCTCAGATAATTTTCTGCGAATTTAAAGTACAGATCGCTTCCGCCGCCAAACATGCTGATAATCTGATGTGGAAAGATCTGGAAGCACAGGAAAAAGAATGTGGCAATGATCGTACATGCTGTTGCAGAATAACGATATGCCTGACGAACACGGTCGTATTTTTTAGCTCCATAGTTAAAGCCCCAGATAGGCTGTGCACCCTGGGCAATTCCAATGCAGATCGCAAGAAAAACCATATTTACTTTTGACACAATCCCAACGCATGCAATCGGGATATCACTTCCATAAACAGAAGACGCTCCGTAATAACGAAGAGTGTTATTCATTACAATCTGGACAGCACCAATTGCAATCTGGTTGATGCACGAAGCAAGTCCAAGCGAAGAGATTGCTTTGAGGTGGATCAGCTGAGGCTTAAACATATTTCTTTCCAGATGCATATGGCGAAATTTTGCAAAATAAAGTACAACCAGCATGGCAGAAATAAATTGGCCGATGACAGTAGCCCATGCACCGCCCTTGATTCCCCATTTGAAACCAAAGATAAACAGTGGGTCAAGAATCGTATTGATGATCGCACCGGTCAGGGTACACATCATAGAATAAGTAGGACTGCGGTCGGCACGGATCAGGTGGTTACCGCCGACGGATAAGGTGAAAAATGGAAGTCCGATGGCGATAATGCCTACATAATCAATTGCATAAGGCATTACGGTATCCGTCGCTCCAAAGAAGTTGAGCAGCGGTTTCAGAAAGATCAAAATCACCGCGGCAATGGCTGTACCTGTTATAACAAGTGATGATAAGGCACTTCCTGCAATTTCACTTGCCTCTCGTTCGTTGCCGGCTCCCATTTCAAGATTGTAGTTAGATGCACCGCCGATTCCGAGGAGCAGTGCAGCGGCAGTTGAAATGGTTGTGACTGGAAATGCGATGTTTGTGGCAGCATTTCCGAGCATGCCGACACCCTGACCGATAAAAATCTGGTCTACGATATTATAGAGAGCATTGACCAGCATGCTGATGATAGCCGGGATTGCAAATTTAGCAAGGAGGCGGCCGGTTGGAGCTATGCCTAATGGGTTGTCTGTATTTGCATTGGCGGTTGAAAGATTAGATTGAGATTTCAAGATAAATGACCTCTTTCTTCTATAGTATAAGATGTTTTTTATAAAGCCTGATTCAAGGCTGTTTATTAAGTATAACACAAAAAATAAAAAAAGTTCAAAAAAGTGTTGACAGATTCTTTTTATAGTGGTATTCTAACTAAGCTGTCACAAGGAATTGTTTCTTCTGAATAAACAAT
>OCHC01001852.1_pt1 | contig 14481 bp, 6 predicted proteins | sample 1538641 | NCBI WGS metagenome assembly OCHC01 (sample SAMN04571714, study PRJEB22368) | human gut metagenome | biome: human gut; material: stool | host: Homo sapiens | place: Luxembourg | collected 2012-08-17
TGAGAACATACCCATAGAATCTGATCCGGGTAATGCCGGCGTAGAGAACTAATTAATAAGCAAGATGAAAAAAATGATGATGATGGCCGTCGCCTTATTGGGCGCAGGCTTCCCTGTCCATGCACAAACGAGTGCAAAGGATAGTCTGAAAGTAATCAACCTGCAAGAAGTGCAGGTAGTATCCACACGTGCTACAGCAAAAACTCCCGTAGCATTTACCAATATAGGCAAAGCCGAACTTAAAAAAGTGAACTTCGGGCAGGATATTCCCTACCTGCTGAGCATGACTCCTTCCACGCTGACCACATCGGATGCGGGATCGGGCATCGGCTATACGACTCTTCGTGTACGAGGCACTGACGGCACGCGTATCAATATCACTGTAAACGGCATCCCGATGAACGATGCCGAAAGCCACAATCTGTTCTGGGTAAATATGCCCGACTTCTCTTCTTCCGTAAAGGATATGCAAGTGCAACGTGGCGCAGGAACATCGACCAACGGCGCCGGTGCCTTCGGAGCCAGTGTCAATATGCAGACCGAAGGCGCGTCCATGAAACCGTATGCCGAGTTCAACGGTTCCTATGGTTCTTTCAACACCCACAAGGAAACTGTAAAAGTGGGAACCGGACTACTGAACAATCACTGGACATTCGATGCCCGACTTTCCAACATCGGTACGGACGGGTATATCGACCGCGCCTCCGTCAATCTCAACTCTTACTATCTGCAAGGAGGATATTTCGCCGAAAATACGTCTGTCAAACTGATCGCATTCGCAGGAAAAGAAAAGACGTATCATGCCTGGGGATATGCTACTAAAGCAGAAATGGAAGAACACGGAAGACGGTATAACCCTTGCGGCGAATATACCGGAGACGATAATGAAAAACATTATTATGCCGACCAGACGGATAACTATCTGCAAAAGAATTATCAACTCCTTTTCAACCATACTTTCTCCACCGCATGGAATCTGAACGTAGCTCTGCACTACACCAAAGGTGACGGCTACTATGAGGAATATAAAGAAGACAGATCTTTCGTAGAATACGGTCTGAAACCTTTTACAACAGACGGAAAAGAAATTTCGGAAAGCGATCTGGTCCGCCAGAAGAAAATGGATAATAAGTTTGGCGGAGGTGTTTTCTCCCTCAATTATACCAACCACCGACTAACGGCATCTTTGGGCGGAGGCATCAATCAATATCGGGGCAATAACTTCGGGAAAGTGACTTGGGTAAAGAACTACATCGGCGCACTATCTCCCGACCATGAATACTACCGCAACCAATCGAAGAAAACCGACGGTAACATCTATCTGAAAGCAAGCTACGACCTTACCGGAGGACTAAGTGCCTATGCCGACCTGCAATACCGGCACATCGACTACACCATCGACGGAGCAAATGACAAATACGACTGGAATAAAAGTGCGTTGCGTCCGCTGGCCGTAGACAAGAAATTCGACTTTTTCAACCCGAAAGTCGGACTGAACTGGAATATCAACTCCAATCACCGTGTCTACGCTTCTTTCTCCGTAGCTCAAAAAGAGCCGACAAGAAATAATTATACGGATGGTGATCCCGACAGTTATCCGAAAGCAGAAAAGCTGCTCGATTACGAAGCCGGATACACATTCGCCAATCATTGGCTGACAGCAGGCGCCAACTTCTACTACATGGATTATACCGACCAGCTTGTCCTCACCGGAGCTTTGAACGATATCGGTGAAGCACTGACAGAAAACGTTCCGGACAGTTACCGGATGGGAATCGAACTGATGCTAGGTATCAAGCCCTGTAAATGGTTCCAATGGGATATCAATGCGACATGGAGCAAAAACCGTATCAAGAATTTTGTAGAAAACATTCCCATTTACGATGGCTGGAACTTACTGGACGTCGTAAGCGTTTCTCATAAGAGTACTCGCATCGCCTTTTCACCGGATTTCCTGCTGAACAACCGTTTTGCTTTTACCTATCAAGGATTCGAAGCAGCCCTTCAATCCCAATTTGTCGGCAAGCAATATATGACAAATGCAGAAGTGGAAGCATTGACTCTGGATAAGTATTTCGTGAGCAACCTGCATCTGGCCTATACATTCAAACCCCGAAAGGTGGTGAAAGAAGTAACTTTGGGTGTGACCGTCTACAACCTCTTCAACGAAGAATACGAGAACAACGGTTGGGCATCCAGTTCTTACGACAAGGATGTGAATCACAGAATAGACTCTGCCGGATACGCTGCGCAAGCGGGTACAAATGTTATGGCCCATGTCTCTTTCCGTTTTTAACAATAACTATTCAAACAGACAAGCCAGAAGCCGCCAACATGGAACGCGGCTTCTTATTTCCTCATTTTCTCTTCCATATATTTGGAAGGAAGCACCCCAAACTGTGCAACGAACTGCTTACGGAAGGAAATCATCGAATCATACCCTACCATTTCCGCCACTTCTGTCAGACTGCTATATCGCCCGCTCATGATAATAGAGGCAGCTTTACTCATCCGTACTCCATGAATCACCTCTATAATCGACAAACCAGTTTTCTGCTTAACCTTGCGATAAAGGGTCGGCTGGCTCATATTCAATTTGTCCGTCAGCACTTTTATTGTAAAATTCCGGTTTGATAAATTTTCTTCTATAATCTGAAGCATTTTAGGCATAAAAACATCCTGAACATCTTCTGAAGATTCCAGTACCTCTTCATCCAGCATAAGAGTTTTCGCATAAAGTTTTCTTAACAGATCACGTTGTTCTATCAACGCTTTCACCTTCTCTTTCAATAACTCCGGATTAAAAGGTTTCATTATATAGTCATCTACCCCTATTTGTAAACTTTTCAACCGGTCAGCATCCTCTGCTTTAGCTGTTAAAAAGATAACCGGTATATGAAAAGTCCGCTTATTTTCACGAATCTCCCGACTACATTCAAACCCATCTTTAACAGGCATCATTATATCAGATATGATTAATTTAGGTATATATTTATCAGCCATAGCCACCCCTTCTTCTCCATTTCCAGCCTCAATAACATTATAATCTTCTTTAAATAGACTGCATAAATATTCTCTCATCTCATCGTGGTCCTCTATAATCAACAAAAATTCCTTATTATTTTTCACTCTGTTAACGGGCTCTTCCATAGTCTCATTCTTTTCTTCTACTACTTCTTCCATCGGACGTTCTTCTGCCGGACACTCTTCCAACAAATCCCCCTTCATCGGATCAGGTACCATTTCATATTCCCCCGGCGCAAAATGAGAAAGCCCCATCGGAATGTGCAGAACGAATCGGCTGCCTTCTCCAACACGACTGGTCAACGTTACAAATCCATGATGCAACCCCATCGTATGCTTTACAATATGTAATCCAAGACCTATTGACGTGGAATATTGCGGGATACGTTTCCCTGTTACAAACGAATCAAACACGTGCTGTTGCAAATCATCAGGTATCCCAACTCCATTATCAGACACTGTTACAAGGCAATAAGGTCTTCCGTCAATTTCCGCCTCTGACACAGCCAGTTCAATACGTCCATTCTGAGAAGTGTATTTAAAGGCATTTGATAACAAATTTTGAACAGCTGATTCTATTTTCGCCACATCCACCCATAAATACAAAGGCACTGTATCCACCTGGACCAAAAATTCCCGCTTCTTGACCATAGCCATTTGCAGAAAAGGATTAGCCACCCGGCTAACAATCTCCTTTATATTCGATTCTGACAGATGAAGTTTTATCATGCCTCCCTCTATCTTCTGCACATATAGCAGGCGATCAACCAGTGTCTGTAGAGAAAGACAATTCTTGTGCAATCTGTTAAATGAATCAAACCAATTATCCGATGGGGTAATGGACTTCATTATATCATGTATAGGAGCAAGTATCAAAGTAAGAGGAGTTCTTAACTCATGAGCAGCATTCATAAAAAAATTCTCACGTTCTTCCCGTATATGCCGTTCTGCGTTTCTCTCCAAATTTGCAATCGTCAGTTCATGTTTCAATTGAATCATTTTTTTGAAACGACGTTGCCGCCGCAACAAACTATAGAAAATATAACCAACCAAAAATAAAACCGAGAAAATCAAAAGCAAACGAAACCAAACGGTCTGGCTCCAATGTGGAAGGATTGTTATCGGCAATGCAGTAACGTCTCCTTCCGTATTATTAGGGAACAATGTTTTGACTTCAAAAATATAATAACCGGCAGACAAGTTGGTAAACGAGACCTTACCCGCTTCAGAAACAATCCAATCTTTTTGATATGGATATAACCGATAGCTATATTTTTGCAGATCCTTCGAAAAAGCCAGATTATTGAAAAGGAGAGAGAAATCACGGTTTGCATTGACCAGTTCCAAATGGTCAATTGATGCAATATTTGAGTCCAAAACAACTTGCCCTTTTATCTTCTCACCTATATTGATTTGCTTATTATCGACTTCCAATCCAGTTAAAAGAGTTTTGCTGGCAATGGTGGCAGATGTCAGTATTTCCGGTTCAAAATAAGTTAAGCTCTTGTTATTTCCCCAAAATAAAGTATTCTTAAACAACATCACAGATTTATTGCTACTAGAAATATAATAGTTGTAGAAGACATGTTGTTGTCGGCTATATCTTGAGATACCGGATATACTCCCCAACCAAATACGCTTCTTCTCATCTTCCACTATACAATCTATACAATCATTACAAAGTCCATCTTTTACTGTATAAAAAGACGTTATCCTATCTTCGCCCACAGGAATGATTCCAAATCCATTTTTATAACCCACATATACAGTTCCGTCAGTACCAGTCAGTAAAGCACTAACTACACGAGCTCCTATATTTTCTTTTTCTTCATATCCATGAACCATCTTTAATGGACGAACATTTACCTGTGATAATCGTACAATACCTTTTGCTGTCCCTATCCAGATATTCCGCTGTTTATCTTCACAAATAGCAGTGACCCATGGCTCTGCATCTTCTTTCAAGGCTTCACGCAATGAGAATAATTCAAAATGACCTGTCTGATGATCAAATAAGTACAATCCGGCAGAAGTGCATACCCAAAACCGATAACGGGAGTCAATCATTAAGGCCACTATATAGGAGTTTACCTTTTTCCCTAAATGATTGAGCGGATATATATGGAAAGAATCGGAACTCCAGTCATAACAAATCAAGTTTCCGGAAGCATTTCCAAACCATAAATTAGAACATGAATCTTTGATTGCACAAAACACCGGGACTTCCTTTTGATTGCCCACAGGAGAAAAGTTCAGTGGTCGCGATTTAGCATAAGGCTGGTCACTACGCATAATTCCTTCATGGTAAGTGCCCAACCAAATTCGACCATCTTTGTCAGCTACCTGAGCAGAGATTTCATTATGTTTTTTGCTGTGATATTGCATATAAGAATGCTGTCTAAAATCAAAATAGACAATCCCTCCTCCTCTAGTTCCGATCCATAGTATTCCCTCTTTATCATAATAAACAGAAATCATTCTTGTCTCTACATTCCGGTACTGCAAAAATGAGGTATTCGTATAAGGCGTTGCCGACAACTTAGAAGGATCATTTTCTTCAGAAGCTAACAGAGTATATCCATTCCAGGTTACTGCAATGTAAGAATCATTATCCAATGCAACCACCCCATACGCATCTGAATGTGATAAAGAAGACAACCTGGCATCCTCATTATACTGATAATAATCAGATTTTCCCGTGGGAATATGCAGACGAGTTACTCCACCCACTATAGAAGAAACCCAAATATATTCCCCTTCACTCATGATAGTAGTAGCATTAGCACTAGGATTAATAGAGTATTTGAACTTCCGGACCACTTTACCTGCAATCTTATCAAAGAACAACAAATTTCCCTTATCGGTAACCAAATACAAGAAATGCCCGTCTTGTGAAGCACATAAATTCGAAAAAGATTCCCCCTCATCTAAAAAAAACGGATAGCCTGCTTCGACGGTCATCTCTATTTGTAAGTCACCTTTCACTAATTTATAATGTCGTTTCAAGCATTGCAATTGTCCGCCTTTTACTATCCAAAAAAGTGAATCCCCCGTTATTTCCATAGCACTTACAGAAATGGCCTTTTTTCCATCCTGAAAAGACGGAAGAACAAATTTCTCTTTCCGTCGATCAAAACAATATAAATACTCATTAGCTATTACCCACAATTTATCATCAGAAGTCTCTTTTATATCGGAAACATACATCCTCGCATTGTCTACACTAAAATTGCGAATCTGCTTCCCGTCATATCGACTCAGCCCATTACTGGATCCAAACCACATAAAACGATCTTGATCCTGATAGATACAAGTAATGATGTTATCTACCAAGCCATTACTCATATTCAACTGATGAAGTTCATTATAAGGCAGAACAGCATAGAGAGAAGTAGTAATAACTAAAGAATTTATAATAGCAATCAAAACAAGGACGGTATATCGAACGGTTCGCTTCATTATATATTCATATTAGTTTAAGTGTCACAAAAATAATCAATATTATAACAGAAAGGCGAAGCAAATGATAAAAAAAGCAATTTTGAATGAAAAGATATACATGGATGAATAAAAGCATATGCTCCTGATTCCTTGAAATCCCCTAAGTTTGTATCCTGAAAACCGAACGGAAAGTGTGCTTCACAATTATATATAGCCATTTACACCTTTGAATCTGTAATATTTAAAACAATTAATCACATGAGAGAAAAAGCCAAAAGCCCTTAAGTCAAATTGAAATCAATTAGAATCTATTAAACCTTATTTAAATAGAAAGCCTAAAAAGACCTTTTTTCAAACTAATAAAATCTTATAGAAAAACATGCGTAAATCATTTAATCTAATCTGGATGGTTTTCGGCTTCCTGCTACTAATAGTAGGTTGTAATGAAGACAAGAAAAGCACAGCTTTCGATCCTAATCAACCAGTCAAGTTTACAGAGTTTATGCCCGATTCCGGTGGCATACGAACCAAATTCATTGTTAAAGGTTCCAATTTCGGAGAAGACAAAAGCCAAGTGAAAGTTTACTTCAAGGATGAAGTAGGTAATGAACGGGAGGCATTGGTTTTAGGTGTCAAGCCTGATGTTATTTATGCCCAAGTGCCCAAGCAAGCCGGAGGAGAAAGCCATGTACGGGTGGAGATTGCCGGAAAAGAAGCTGAACTCAGCAATGCTGAAAAAACATTCAAATATATTGTAACTTCTTCCGTATCTACAGTAGTAGGAAAAGCCAAAGAAGGTGGCAATAAAGACGGAACTCTCGGCGAGACCACATTCAATACTCCAAGGTATGTAGCTGTAGACAATGATGACAATGTATTCATATTCGACTCTGATGGGAGAACACGTTTATCATCCATCGAACAAAATAAAACGATCACTTTACTGGATGGCATGGTAATCGACCAACCTTTATTTATCGATAAAGAAAAGAAACAACTATTTGGTCCATGCGATAATGCCAACTTCGGTTGTTTCTTATTCGATGCTAATGTGAGCTGGGTGGCTGATAAAATGGGACAGCTTTTAGCCAACGGAGGATGGATGCATAGTGTTGTTCTCGACCCTGTAGATTCTACTTTTGTGATATACCGCCAAAACACAGGACAATTGTGGACACAACCTTTTGATAAGAATAAAAGAACCTTAAATCCCAACAAAGCAAAACGAATCGGTACACTCTATAATGTAGGCTCCAATGGTTTATGTGCTTACAATCCGGTTGATAAGTATGTTTATTGTGTGTTGCATAGTAAAAGTGCAGTTTATCGCTTTAAGCTCACACGCGATACGGACGGTTGGCCAGCTCTAGACGGAGACATTGAAGAATATATTCCCGGTGCAGGTGCAGGCTTCCGGGACGGAGATGTACAAGAAGCACAATTCAATGAGCCGCGTGGAATTGCTATTGATAAAGAAGGCAATTTATATATAGCGGATGTTAATAACCATCGGATTCGTAAAGTTGACACCAAGTTAAATATCGTGACCACGATAGCAGGTAGCGGGAAAGGATACAAAGACGGGGATCCTTTGGAAGCCCAATTCAATCAGCCTTGGGGTGTCTATTTGGACAAAAATGAATTTCTTTACATTGCAGATCAAAACAACCACTGCATCAGAAAACTTGCTATTGAATAATTAATAAGGAATAGAAATGAAAACACTATATTTTAAATTAGCCCTGTGTTTCTTTCTGCTATTGGCAGGAAATGCAACACAAGGGATATGGGCCCAACAAGAACCAATTCAAATTGCCGGAATCGTGTTAGATGAACATGGTGATCCGCTCCCGGGTGCAAACATATCTGTAAAAGGGAAAGAAAAAACCGGAACTATAACAGATATGGATGGTAACTTCAGTATGAAATCATTAGCTCCAAAAACAACGCTGATTGTTTCATTTATGGGATATAAGAGCAAAGAAATAGTGGTTGCTCAAACCGATAAGAAGATGCGTATATCTCTGGAGCCCGACTCAGAATCATTGGACGAAGTAGTTGTTGTAGGTATGGGAACACAACGTAAAGTCAGCGTGGTAGGTGCTGTCACCAGTGTCAATCCGGCTGCCATCAGTGCTCCGTCAACTTCCGTAGCCAATATGCTGGGAGGTGTGGTTCCCGGTATTATAGCCGTTGACCGAAGCGGCGAACCGGGGCAGGATGTTTCTGAGTTCTGGATTCGCGGTATCAGCACATTTGGTGCCAACCAGTCTGCGCTGGTTTTGATTGACGGTATTGAAGGAAACCTCAACGACCTCGACCCGTCGGATATTGAGAGCTTCTCTATCTTGAAAGATGCTTCGGCAACAGCCGTTTATGGTGTACGTGGTGCAAATGGCGTTGTTTTGGTAACGACCCGTTCCGGTCAGGAAGGTCGCACCAAGGTAACCTGGAAGAGCAGTATGACTCTCTCTTATTCCCCCCGTATGCCCGAATATCTGGAAGCATACGATTATGCCAGCTTGGCAAACGAAGCCCGAGTGGTAAGCAATATGGACCCTCTTTATAGCCCGACAGAACTGGAGATTATTAAAGCAGGACTGGACAATGACTTATATCCAAACGTTAACTGGCAAAAAGAGATATTGAAAGATGTAACTATCAATCATCAGCACTATTTAAATGTATCCGGTGGTGGAAAAGTTGCCAGATATTTTGTCAGTGTAGGAGGTACATTCAAAGATGCTATCTTCAAGCAAGACAAAGTTAACAAATACAACACGAATGTCAAATGGGCTAAATATAATTTCCGCGCAAAGGTAGACATGAACCTAACTTCATCAACAATCATGGGATTGGCTATGGACGGAGCTATTGTAGAAGACAGAGCACCGGGATTCGGAACTAACAATGACGCACTCTGGGCCGCACAAGCCTATCTGACTCCCCTGACGGTGCCTTTACGTTATTCCAATGGAATGCTTCCTGCTTATGGTAAAAACGGAGAACAGATCTCACCATATATCTTGTTGAACCATACCGGATTTAAAAAGGGAAACCGGACCACTATGAACATCAATTTCACCTTACGTCAAGACTTCGGAAAATGGATCAAGGGTTTGACTGCCAGAGGAATGTTCTCGTATAACAATAACAATATACACAACGTAGTCCGCTCCAAAATGCCGGACCTATACAAGGCCTTTGGCCGTTACAATGACGGTTCATTAATGACACAACGTACGGTATCAGCCAGTAACATTCAATTCGCCAAGAGTGCTGCCAGTGACCGGAGATATTACTTCGAATCGCAACTTGCCTATGAAAGACTTTTCAATCAGGAACATCGTGTAACCGGTTTGATACATTACTATATGCAAAGCACCGAAACCACCGAAGCAAATGATGAAATTTCATCTATTCCCAAACGTTATCAAGCGTTATCTGCCAGAGCCACTTACTCTTATAAAGATGCTTATCTGATAGAAGGAAACGTAGGATACACCGGTTCCGAAAACTTTGAACCGGGCAAACAATTCGGTTTGTTCCCTGCAATAGCCTTAGGATGGATCCCGACCCAATACGAATTTATGCAGAATCATGCAGGATGGCTCAACTTTTTGAAGATCAGAGCTTCTTATGGTGAAGTTGGTAACGATCAGATCGGTGGTGGACGTCGGTTCCCATATCTGACGTTGATTAACTTTGGAGGTGGTAGTCGTTGGGGTTCCAATGGATTGACAGAAAAACAAATCGGAGCCAACAACTTACACTGGGAGGTAGCCAAGAAATATAACCTGGGTATCGACTTCCAATTTCTCAATGATAAAATAGGTGGAACGGTAGATATCTTCAGAGACACTCGTGATAATATCTTCCAGGAAAGAAAAATGATGCCTTCGGAAGTAGGCGTCGTGACCAACCCATATACCAACGTAGGACGTATGCGCAGTAGTGGTATAGATGGTAACATTTACCTGAACCAGAAAATAAACGAAGACAACTCTTTCACGGTGCGTGCCAACATGACATATGCTGTCAGCAAAGTTGTACATTGGGACCAGGATGCGGTGCGCTACCCTTACCAATCGTATAGCGATGTAAATTATGGTGTTATGCGCGGTTTGGTTGCATTAGGCTTATTTCAAAATCAGGATGAAATCAACCGAAGCCCGAAACAGACATACGGCGAAGTACGCCCCGGAGATATCCGCTATAAAGACGTGAACGCTGACGGAAAAATTGACGATGACGATATTGTTCCTATTGCACACTCCAATGTACCGCAAATTCAATACGGTTTTGCACTGGAATACAGATATAAAAGATGGACTATCAGTGCTTTATTCACTGGAGCAGCCAAAGTTAACTTCTTATACGGCGGTTCCGGATTCTATCCCTTCTCAGGCGGAGAAGTCGGCAACATTCTATCCATCGTAAACGACCCGAAGAATCGTTGGACACCGGCATGGTATTCAGGGGATCCTTCTACAGAAAACCCGAATGCACGTTTCCCGCGCCTGACTTACGGAGAGAATAAGAACAATAACCGTGCTTCTACCTTCTGGCTGGCAGATGGTTCTTACCTGCGTTGGAAATCATTGGATATCTCCTATCGTATCGGAACAAATAAGGCACTCAGGACCGTAGGTATCAGTGATATGAATCTGCAATTTGTCGGACAGAATCTGGCAGTCTGGGACTCAGTCAAACTATGGGACCCGGGACAGGCATCTAAAAATGGCGCCGTATATCCGCTACAGCGTACTTTCTCTTTACAGTTAACAGCTACGTTCTAATTGAAAAACATTATGAAAAAGATATTAAAGAAAAGCCTTCATATTCTATGCACGACACTGGGAATCATCCCGTTCATGCTGACTTCATGCAACTATCTGGCAGTTGATGAATACTTTAACGACCTGACTCCACTCGACTCTATCTTTGCCAGACAAGATTATCTGGAACGTTATGTATGGGGAACCGCGGCATTAATGCCCGCTCAAGGCAACTTATTTTCCGGTTCCTACGGTCCTTACGAGACTGCGGTAGATGAAGTTCTTCTGTCATGGCAGAAAGCTGAGTACGCCGGTACCTACTTGTACGCAGACAAAATTACGCAGAACGATTCTTACTACAACATGTGGGGACAATACTACAAAGGTATCCGTAAGTGTAACACTATCTTCACCCGCATCGATGAATGCAAAGACCTGAAAGGATTGGACAGACGTGAAATTATGGGTTTGACTCATTTCATGAGAGCTTCCTTCTATTTCTATCTGTTGGAACTTTACGGACCGGCAGTCATCCTTCCCGAAGAGCCGCTGTCGGTAGATGAAAACATTGAAAACTTGTCATTCGAACGTAACACGTACGATGAATGTGTGGAATATATCTGCAAAGACCTCGAAGAAGCTTACAGTCTACTGGACCCGACGCGCCCGAGCACTCAGTTCGAACGTCCTACCAAATATGCGGCAGCCGCCCTCATGTCACGTGTCCGGCTTTACCAAGCTTCCAAGTGGTACAACGGCAATCAATATTATGCCGACTGGACCACTTCCGACGGACGAAACATGATAGCCCAGCAATATGACCCGGTGAAATGGGCGAAATCAGCTGCTGCCTCCAAGAGAATTATCGATAGCGGTATTTACTCATTATACACTGTACCCAGCGATGAAAACACGTATGCATCCTCTCAGGCGTCACAAGCGGAATTTCCGTTAGGAGTAGGAGGAATCGATCCTTACCATTCGTATATAGACATGTTCAATGGAGAAGCACTGGCTGTGAAAAACCCTGAACTTATTTATGCTACTCCCTTGAACAACAACATCATTTCAATCGCCTTCCCGTTGAAACTGGGAGGATGGAACGGCTTAGGAATCACTCAGAAACTCATAGATGCCTACTACATGAAAGATGGAGAAGATTATGTGCAACAACCTGATTATTATGAAGAAGCGGGTACTGTACCTACCATCGCCACAGGATATGAGCTGAGACCAACCGTTGCCAAAATGTATCTGGACCGCGAACCGCGTTTCTACGCATCTATCGGATTCTGTGAATGTTTCTGGCCCGCAACTTCGGTAACAGGAACCGAAGCTCCCAACGTGACTAACTTTACAGCAGGATATTACGTGAATGGCAACTGTGCAAAACAGGCTGCCAATCCCGAAGACTATAACTTAACGGGATATACTCTAAAGAAATATATCCATCCGGAGGATAACTGTACCAGTCATACAGGTGCTAAAATAAAACCGAAAACATTCCCTGTATTCAGATATGCGGAAATACTATTGAACTATGTAGAAGCATTGAATGAACTGAAAGGGGAACCGGAATATACGGAAGCGGCAGATAACACCACTTATCATGTTTTGTATAATCCGGAGGAAATCATGTACTACTTCAACATGATTCGTTACCGTGCCGGATTGCCGGGCATCACCCTTGCCGATGCCAGCGATCAAGTGAAGATGCGTCAGTTAATCATCCGCGAACGTATGATCGAATTTGCGTGCGAAGGAAGAAGATATCATGACCTGCGTCGTTGGGGACTAGCAGAAACAGAAGAAAACAAACCGGTACAAGGTATGGACGTTACCAAGAAGACAACCGAAAGAGACCAATTCTATACTGTTGTCAATGTAGTTCATAAGTATGCATTACGCAGCTTTGACAGGAAGATGTACTTCTATCCTATTCCGAGAGCCGTATTGGATAAAAATGCCAAACTGAAACAAAATCCAGGATGGGACGGATTCGGAGATTGGTAACTTTCCCCTTTCTATCATATAACTGATTATTAATCATATAAAATTGAACATATAATGAGATCAATATACAAAATAGTGGTCTGTTCTTTGTTAACGCTCTCCATCACTTCTTGTGAAAAAGACCTGCTTGAAAAAGAACAATATCAGAAAGAAATCTACCTGATCGGTGCTTACAACCGAGTATGGACCACAGAAGTAAGCTACAGTAACGAAGAAGTGAAAACTTATTTCACGGTCAGCAGTTCCGGTACATTAGCATTAGACCGAGATGTGAACGTAAAGATGAAGATCAACGAAGAGTTGGTAGATATTTACAATAAAAAATACTGGACCGTTCTGAATGAGGACAAATATTATAAATCATTGGATACTGATTTATATTCCATTCCTTCTTTGGAGAATACGGTAATCAAGCACGCTGAAGGTATTTCCGCCGAAGTTCCTGTGTTGATAAAGACAGCAAGTCTGAAGATTGACCAGTCATACGTCATCCCCGTCGAAATAGAAAGTACAACAGGATATCCGATAAGTGAATCCGGATATAAAATGTTGATTCTATTAAAATTAAAGAATGACTATTCGGGCAGTTACCAGATGAGTGGCCATACCACCTTAGAAGGAGAAACTCCGAAGACGATTCAGAAGCCTAAAACGATTAAGCCTACCGGAGTCAACACTGTCAGACTATTCTATGCCATGAACAACGAGAGCGACGAGAAGGCTGATATCCAAACGGGTACAATAGAACTGACCATCACGGATCAGATAGTGGAAGGCACTAATGATGTAAAGAAAGTTTTGATCAAAGCATGGGATGCTGAAAACGGACCGGTAATTATCGACTCAGGAGAAAGTACCTACAACACAACCGCCAAAAAGTTCAGCCTCAAATATACGATCGGTAACACGCTATATGAAGAGCAACTGACCAAAGAAAAAGAAGTTTTATAATACACGACAAATGAGGAGAAGAGGAGATTTCACGGCATTGCAAAAATGCCGCTGAAATCTCCTCTTCGTTTTTTCAACGGAGGACTTGTTTTTACATGATTCCTTGTTTTCCTTCTGCTAAATTCGTAATTTTACCGCCGATTCACGCAATAGGGGTGCCCTAACATGACAGGCTGAGAACATACCCATAGAATCTGATCCGGGTAATGCCGGCGTAGAGAACGAATAAATAAGCAAATATGGAAATGAATTATCTGGAGATATTCGGTACGTT
>OCHC01001859.1_pt1 | contig 14432 bp, 10 predicted proteins | sample 1538641 | NCBI WGS metagenome assembly OCHC01 (sample SAMN04571714, study PRJEB22368) | human gut metagenome | biome: human gut; material: stool | host: Homo sapiens | place: Luxembourg | collected 2012-08-17
GTGACCTGGCTGCCCCGCCATGCGAAAAAGGCGCTGGCGTACCTTGCCCACAACGGCCCGGCCATCAGCGCCAAATATCTGTATACCTACGCGAAATATCACAAGATCGCCAACAAGGACTACGCCTACTGGGCCTGCCTGCAAAAAAAGGACTACCCCGAGGCACTGAAAAAATGGTTCCAGGAGACAAACTACACTCACACACCGCTCGACCTCGAACACCCCAAATCCTTCAGCGAGAAGACCCAGTGGCTCAAGCTGTACGGCGGGTTCGAGGATGTCTATCCCCTCGTTGACAAGTATGCCGTGCGCGAGTGGGTCAAGGAGAAGATCGGCGAGGAATACCTTATTCCGCTGCTGGGCGTCTGGGATCGCTTTGACGACATCGACTTCGACAAGCTGCCGGACAAGTTCATGCTGAAGGTCAACCACGGCGCGGGCTGGAACATCGCCGTGCAGGATAAATCCAAGTTCGATAAGGCGGACGCCAAGCGGAAGATCGAGGGCTGGCTTAAGCTGAACTACTGCTACCTGATGGGCGGGTTGGATGTGCAGTACATCCACATAAAGCCGCGCATCATCGCTGAAAAGTTCATCGAAAACGACGGCGGCGACCTCTACGATTACAAAATTTTCTGCTTCAACGGCGAGCCGAAAATTATTTTGCATATTGAGGATCGCTATACCGACAAGGAGGAACGGATGTTCTTTCTGGATACCGACTGGAACCAGCTGCCCTTCAACATCAATGTGCCGCTGGAACTGGACGCCGATCTGCCCCGCCCGGCGAACCTTGAAAAAATGCTGGACATTGCCCGCACGCTGAGCCAAGGCTACACTGCCGTGCGCGTCGACCTGTACTCGCTCAATGACGGCAGCATCAAGTTCGGCGAGATGACCTTCACCACCGAGAGCGGTATCTCCCGCTGGCACCCGGAGAGCGCGAACGACTTCATGGGCAGCCTGATCCACCTGCCCGGCGTCGACGACTAAGGAGACACCATGCCGAAAGTCAGTATCCTTGTACCCGTCTACAAGGCGGAAAAAACGCTCGACGCCTGCGTCGAGAGCATCCTTGCGCAGACGTTCCCGGACTTTGAGCTGCTGCTCATCGACGACGAAAGCCCGGACCGCTGCCCGGAAATGTGCGATGCCTGGGCAAAAAAAGACCCGCGCATCCGCGTTTTGCACCCGGCTAAGGCCGGGCCCGGCCCGTCCGGCGCGCGCAACGCCGGGGTGCAGGCCGCCGCGGCCCCCTGGCTGACGATGGTGGACAGCGACGACACGATAGCGCCCGACCTTGTGGAAAAGCTGCTGGCGGGCGCGGAGACCACCGGCGCAGAGCTGGTGATCTGCAACGGCTGCCCCGTGACCGAGGATGGCGCACAGCACCCGCTGCCCGCCGACGAGCAGTTCACGAAGGACACGCTGCTGGACGTAGATGCGTTCTGGGACGCCTTCCATACGCCGTGGATCAACCAGTTCACCGGCACGGCCCACCGCCTCTACGCCGCAAGGCTTTTTGACGGCGTGCGCTACCCCGTGGGCCTGCTGCACGAGGATTACTACGTGCTGCCGGATTTAATTGCACATTGCAGCGCTGTTTACTGCATGGCCTTTACGGGTTATTATGTGCTGCGCCACGCGGGCAGCATCACCGACGGTGCGCGCTATGAGGTGCGCCTGGCCATGACGAAAGGCGACATCCACCGCGCCGAATACTTTTTGCGCAACGGCTGGTATGACCGCGCCGAGGGTGCGCTGACCGACGCTGCGCTGTTTTTACACGACAACAAGCGCGCCTACGATTTGACCAAGCCCGGCCACCGCGCGGAATTTGCCGAGACAAAACGTGAGCTTTGCCGCGTGTACGATGCGCTGGCCGCCCAAAAGGGGAGCGCGTCAATGAAACTGCGGGCCGCCGCACTGAGGGCGTGGCTGGGCGTGTTTGCCATGTATGTGAGAGCGCGGGGGTGACGGGCAGAACCCCTCCGGCCATCGCTGCGCTCGGCCAGCTCCCCGCAAAGCGAGGAGCTGGCCGCGGAGCCGGCCTGAGGGGCTTTAGCCCGTTCCCGCTGCCCGAACCCCTCCCCAACAAAACCGCCAACAAAAGGAGTCCCCTCATGCCCACCGTCACCGTTATTATCCCGGTCTATAAGGTCGAGCGCTATCTCGACGCCTGTGTGGAGAGCGTTGTGCGGCAGAGCTATGCGGACTTGGAGATACTCCTCGTCGACGACGGCAGCCCGGACCGCTGCCCGGCGCTCTGCGATGCCTGGGCAGAAAAGGACCCGCGCATCAAGGTCATCCACCGGGAGAACGGCGGCCTGTCCGCCGCGCGCAACTCCGGCATCGACGCCGCCATGGGCGAGTTTCTGCTGTTCGTTGACAGCGACGACTTATTAGAACCCGACGCCGTCCGCCGCGCGGTGGACGCCCAACGGCAGCAGGACGCCGATCTGGTCATCTTCAACCTGACCTACGTCGATGAAGCGAACCGCCCGCTGCCGCAGCCGGATTTCAGCGGCTTTACGGATGAGATCCTCGACGAGGACGGCGTCTGGCAGCGCTGCTTTGCCCTGGCGGAAACAAGAATTTACTACGTTGTGGCGTGGAATAAGCTCTACCGCCGCAGCCTGTTCCAACACCTGCGCTATGCCCCGGGCAGACGGTATGAGGATCAGTTCCTGCTGCCCCACCTGCTGGCACAGTGCAAAACCATTGCCTGCCTGGCCGCGCCCGGCTACCGCTACGTGCAGCGCAGCGGCAGCATCATGGCGCAGGGGTCGAGCCGCACCTATCTGGATCGGCCCGAGTACCTGCTGGACTGGTGCGCCTACTTTACCCAAAAGGGCGATGCCCTGCGGGCCGAGGGGCTGCTGAACGACGCCATACAGAACCTTGCCGAAAAGCAGTGCTTTGACCTGTCCACACCCGCCCAACAGGCCCGCTACCGCGCCGCCTGCCGCGCCTGTGCCGACAGCTACACCGCGCTGGCCGCGGCCACGGGGCAGCGCTCGATGCGTCTGCGCGCCGCGCTGCTGCGCATCGGTCTGCCCGCCTACCAAGCCTTTTTGAAACACAAAACCTAAGGAGTTCCACGCATGGAAAAAACGCAACTGCAAAACTACCATGTCCACTACGGCCCGGCCCAGGGCTGGAGCCGTGTCGACCTGCGCGAGCTGTGGCGCTACAAGGATCTGATCTGGCTCTTTGTCAAGCGCGATTTCAACGTCATGTACAAGCAGACGGTGCTGGGCCCGGCGTGGATCTTAATTAACCCGCTCATGTCCACGGCCATGTACTGCGTCATGTTCGGCACGATTGCCCAGCTGTCCACCGACGGCGTGCCGCAGATTCTGTTCTATCTGGCCGGCACGGCACTGTGGGGCTTCTTCTCGTCCTGCATCAACAAGGTGTCGGGCACGTTCACGACGAACTCCAACATCTTCAGCAAGGTGTATTTCCCGCGGCTGGCCATGCCGATTTCGACGGTGATCTCCGGCCTTATCAACTTTCTTGTGCAGTTTGCACTGTTTTTCATCCTGCTGCTTGTCTACCTTGCCAAAGGCGAGGTCAGCCCGCACTGGGGTATGCTGCTGCTGTGCGTGCCGCTGGTGCTGCAGGTCGGCCTGCTGGGCCTTGGCTGCGGCATCATCGTGTCCAGCCTGACGACCCGCTACCGCGATCTGATGGTCGTTGTGACCTTCGGCGTCCAGCTGTGGATGTACGGCTCGCCCGTCGTCTACCCGCTGTCGATGATCACCCACCCCGTCCTGCGCGCGGTCATGGTCATCAACCCCATGACCGCACCGATGGAGAGCTTCCGCTATATCTTCTTCGGCACCGGGCAGGTCACGGGCGTCATGTGGGCGTCGTCGCTGATCTGGACCGTTGCGCTGCTGGCGCTGGGACTGTCGCTTTTCAGCAAGGTAGAAAAGACCTTCGTCGATACGGTGTAAGGGGGCGCGAGTATGCGTGAAAATTCGTTGATGATTCGCGTCGAGAACGTGAAAAAGCAGTACCGCTTGGGGCAGATCGGCGGCGGCACGCTGCGCGGCGACCTGCAAAGCTGGTGGGCCCGCAAGCGCGGCAAGGAGGACCCGAACACCCTCATTGGCACCGACCAGCGCCTGATCGGCACGACGTTTATGGCGCTGAACGGCGTCAGCTTCACGGTCAACAAGGGCGAGGCCGTCGGCATCATCGGCTCGAACGGCGCGGGCAAGTCCACGCTGTTAAAGCTGCTGACCCACGTCACAGCCCCCACCTCCGGCGATATTGACCTGTATGGCCGCGTTGCCTCGATGCTCGAGGTCGGCACCGGCTTCCACCCCGAGATGACGGGCCGGGAAAACGTATACCTGAACGGCGCGATTTTAGGTATGACACGCGCCGAAATTGACGCCAAGATGGCGGAAATTATTGAGTTCTCCGAGGTCGGCGCCTTTATTGACACGCCGGTCAAGCGCTATTCCAGCGGCATGTTCGTGAAATTGGCATTCTCCGTTGCCGCCCATCTGGACAGCGAAATTATGATCATGGACGAGGTCCTCGCCGTCGGTGACATGAAGTTCCAGAAAAAGTGCCTGACCAAGATGCGCCAGGCCGCCCGGCGCGACGGCAAGACCGTCCTCTACGTCAGCCACAACATGGCGACGATCCGCGACCTGTGTGACCGCTGCATCGTGCTGGACAAGGGCAAGGTCATCTTCGACGGCGACGTGGACGAGGGCATCGCGCTGTACCTCTCCACCAAGTCGCAGGCTGCTGATTTTGTTGATTATTCCGATTTCAAGCGCGATAACTGGTTTAAACGTGACAATCTACGTCTGCAGAGCGTGCGGGTATTGGTGCCGTCCGTCGAGGCCATTGAACGTACCCAGCCTGTGCGGATACACTGCGTTATCAAGGCGCAGGAATCGGTGGAACGTGTTGGACTGCGGCTTGAGGTGCGTGACGAGGTGGGAAATCCGTTGGCAACGTCCTGTCTGTATGATTTGAATCTGCATGAGGGTGATAGTGAGTTCACAGCGCAGTACGATTTGAGCGTGCTCTCGCCAGGCAAGTACAGCAACTATTTCACGCTGTTCACAGCGGGCGAGGGTGGCGCGCACACGGTCGAGGACTGGGTGCCGGGCATTCAGTTCCGTATGGTGGACACCTTCACAAGCGGACATCTTGAGTGGAACGCGAAGGACTGGGGCAACATCCGTCTGCCGGAGGCCGTGCTGTGCAAGGAGAATGCTGAATGAAAAAGGTCGCTGTGCTGTACATTGCAACGGGGAAATACGTGCGCCTGTGGCCGGGATTTCTCGAAAGCGCCGAAAAGTATTTGCTGAAAAGCTGTGAGGTCGAGTATTTCGTATTTACCGATGTCGACCATCTGGCGGAGGAGGAAGACAACCCGCGCATCCACCGGATTTTTCAGGAACCCATGCCTTGGCCGTACACGACATTGCTGCGGTTTGAAATTTTCCTGAAAGCCGAGGAGCAGCTCAAAGCGTTCGATTACATTTACTTTTTCAACGCCAACTGTGAGTTCAAACAGCCAATCACAGAGGAAATGTTGTTGCCGCGCCCGAAGAAGCATGAACATATGGTATTTGTGCTGCACCCGGCATTTTACTGGCGGTATAACTATGAGTTTACCTATGACCGCAATCCACGCTGCAAGGCGTACATTCCGATGGGACTGGGGCGTGATTACGTCTGCGGCGGCATCAACGGTGGTGACCGGGACGCCTATCTGAAATTTTGCCACACACTGCAAAAGCGTATCCGGCAGGACAAAGACAGGGGCATCATTGCACTGTGGCACGATGAGTCTCACATTAACTGGTATGCGTTTACCCATCCGCATTACCGCCTGTTGGACGCGAGCTTTTGCTTTTTCCCGGGATGGGATACGGTGAAACCTTGCTATATCTATATCCGTCCCAAAGAGGAGTATTTTGACGTAGATGCGTTTAAGCGTGACCCGCCCAAAACGCAACTTTCCCCGAAAGTGGAAAAATACAACGAATTTATGTTAAAAGCTGCCCGCAAGATTCAGCGCCACATGCCGTGGCTGCCCAGAAGAAAGCGAGAGTAACAAAGCAACCGCCGCACGTTTTACACCGTGCGGCGGTTGCTTTGTTGAAAATTACCGGTAATCAATCGGCAGCGTCGGCAGGCCGTTCAGGCTCCAATCGGCTAAATTGCCGTCCTGAAACTCGTAATACCCCTGCGCGGCGATCATCGCGCCGTTGTCGCCGCAGTATTTCAGCTCGGGCAAAAAGATCTTTGCGCCGAGCTTCTGCGCACCGTCGTTGACCAGCTGGCGCAGACGGCCATTGGCGGCGACGCCGCCGGCCAGCACGACCTGCCTGGCGTTTGTGTCCGCCGCCGCGGCCAGCAGCTTTTTGGCAAGGATCTGGTCGATGCGCTCCTGAAAGCTCGCGGCCATGTCGGCCACGTTCACGGCCTGGCCCTTCTGCTCGGCGTTGTGGACCTCGTTGATGACGGCGGTTTTCAGGCCGCTGAAGCTCACGTTGTACTTGCCGTCCACATGGGGCACGGGCAGCTTGTACGCCTTGGGGTTGCCGTCCCGCGCCGCCGCGGCCACGCTGGGGCCGCCGGGGTAGGGCAGACCCAGCGTGCGGGCGACCTTGTCGTAGGCCTCGCCCGCGGCGTCGTCCACGGTGCGGCCTAAGATTTTATAGCGGCACCAGTCCTCGACCAGTACAATGTGGCTGTGCCCGCCGCTGGCGACGAGGCACAGAAACGGCGGCTTCAGATCCTGATGCGTTAAATAGTTGGCCGCAATGTGCCCGCGCAGGTGGTGCACCGGCACAAGCGGTTTGCCCGCCGCGTAGGCCAGGCCCTTGGCAAAGTTGACGCCCACCAGCACCGCGCCGATGAGCCCCGGCGCAAATGTCACGGCCACGGCGTCCACGTCGGCCATCGTCATGCCGGCGTCGGCCAGCGCCTTGTCAACGGTGGCACTGATATACTCCGCATGGCGGCGGCTGGCAATCTCCGGCACAACGCCGCCGTAGAGCGCCTGCTCTTTAACGCTGGTGGAGATGACGTTGGAGATGACCTTCCGCCCATCCTCCACAATCGCCGCCGCGGTTTCGTCGCAGGTGGACTCGATACCTAAAACATACATATTATCACCCTTTTTAAAGGAGTAGAGTAAAATCTCTTGGCCCCCTCTGGGAGGGGGCTCCGCCCGCAGGCGGTGGGGGAGAGAACTTTGCGGTAATACGAAAAATTTCGGGTAATGGCACAGTTCGCTCCCTCCGCCCCTACGGGGCACCTCCCCCGCCGAGGGAGGCAAGTAGCGCGCGTTCGCGCGAAATATTTAGTGTGCCTCCAGCCATGTCTTTCCCACGCCGACCTCCGTCGTCAGGGGAACGCTGTAATGCACGACGTTTTCCATTTCTTCCTTCAAAATGCGCTTGACTTCGTCGATTTCTTCCTCGGGCGCTTCGACGATCAGCTCATCGTGTACCTGCAAAAGCAGACGCGCCTGCAATTTCTCGTCCCGCAGGCGCTGCCAGACGTGGACCATGGCCAGTTTAATGATGTCCGCCGCAGTGCCCTGGATCGGCGTGTTGCGGGCCATCCGCTCGCCGCTGGCGCGCACCTGAAAGTTCGAGCTGGCCAGCTCCGGCAGGGCGCGGCGGCGGCCAAACAGTGTCTCGACGTAGCCCTTGTCCTTCGCGTGGGCGATGCAGTCCTTCATATACCCGTCCACCTTCGGGAAGGTGTCGAGGTAGGTCGTTAAGAAAGTGTCCGCCTCCTTGACCGGGATGCCCAGATCCTTGCTCAGGGAGTACGCGCCCTTGCCGTACATGATGCCGAAGTTGATGGCCTTGCTGGCCGAACGCAGCTGCGGCGTGACTTCGCTCTCGGGAATGTGGTAGATTTTGGCGGCGGTGGAGCGGTGGATGTCCGCGCCGTTCAAAAACGCCTGCTGCATGTGCTCGTCGCCTGTGATGTGCGCCAGAATGCGCAGCTCGATCTGCGAGTAGTCGGCGTCCACGAGGGTCTCGCCCGCGCCCGCCACAAAGTAGCTGCGCAGGCGGCTGCCCAGCTCGGTGCGGATGGGAATGTTCTGCAGGTTCGGCTCGGTGGAGGAGATGCGCCCGGTGCGCGCCTCGGTCTGGATGAAGGTCGAGTGGACCCGTCCGTCCGCGGCCTCGGCGTTCAGCAGGCCGTCCACGTAGGTGGACAGCAGCTTGGCGTAGGTGCGGTATTTCAGGATCTCGTCAATGACCGGGCTGTAGGGGCGCAGGCTTTCCAGTGTCTCGGCGTCGGTGGAGTAGCCGCGGGCGTTTTTCTTGCGCGGCGGCAGGCCCAGCTTGTCAAACAGCGCCTCGCCCAGCTGCTTCGGACTGTTTACGTTGAACGAATAACCGACGGTTGTATAAATATTGTTTAAGATCCCGTCCAGCTCGCTGCGCAGGCTGTCGCCGAACGCGCGGATGCCGTCGGCGTCAATCGCAAAGCCGATGCGCTCCATGTCGGCTAGCACCCGGGCCAGCGGCAGCTCCATCTCGTCCAGCAGCTTGCGCTGGCCGCTCTCGTCCAGCGCGGCGGCCAGCGTGTCGCACAGGCCCGCCAGCACGCCCGCATCGGGTGCGGCCTCACAGGCAAAGGCGGCGTGTACGCCGTACTCGGCGGCCAGGGAGTGTACCTCATAGCCGCTGGCCGACGGGTTTAAAAGATACGCGGCCAGCTTGCCGTCAAAGCGCAGCGCACTGCCGATGCCGCCGTGCTCCAGCGCGAGGCGGTAGAGCGGCTTTGCGTCGAACGCCCAAAGCTCGGCGCCGCTGTCCAGAATCGCGGCCAGCCGGTCCGTGTCGGGCAGGTAGACGTCCTGCCCCTGCACAAGGTACCAATCGCCGTCGGCATTCCGGGCGGCGTAGAAGCGGCCCTCCAGCAGCAGCGGCAGGGGGGACGGCTCGACGGTCTCGAGCGGTGCGGCATTCTCGGATGGGGCGGGCGCGGTGCCGCCGTTCAGGCCCCAGCGGTCCACCAGCTTGTGCATTTCCAGCGCGGCCAGCAGCTGCGCGGCGGCAGCGGGGTCACCGGGCTGGCGCAGGTAGGCGGCAGGGTCGGTCTCGATGGGCGCGTCCTTGCGGATCGTGCCCAGCATATAGGACAGGTCGGCCTTGTCGCGGTTGGCGGTCAGCTTGGCGCGCTGCCCCGGCTTGACGGCCTTGTCGTCGATGTTGTCATAGACGCCCTGCAAACTGCCGAACTTCGAAATCAGCGCCAGCGCGGTTTTTTCGCCGATGCCGGGCACGCCGGGGATGTTGTCCGACGCATCGCCCATCAGGCTCTTGACGTCGATGAGCTGCGGCGGCTCGATGCCGTACTTCTCGCGGATGGCGGCGGGGTCCATGGGGATGGTCTCTTTGTTGGTCGCCAGCAAAACTGTCGTTGCATCGTCCACAAGCTGCAGGCTGTCGCGGTCACCGGTAGCCAGCAGCGTCGTGCCGCCCGCGGCCTCGCACGCTGCGGCCAGCGTGCCGAGAATATCGTCGGCCTCCCAGCCCGCCTTGCTGACCTGCACAAAGCCAAGGTCGGTCAGCAGTTCCTTCAAAACCGGCATCTGCTGGGCCAGCTCCTCGGGCATGCCGTGGCGGGTGGCCTTATAGCCGTCGTAGGCGGTGTGGCGGAACGTCGGCGCGCGCTCATCCCACGCGATGGCGACGGCGTCGGGCTTGTGCGCCGCCAGCAGGTTGAGCAGTATATTTTGGAAGCCGTAGATGGCGTTGGTGTAGCGGCCATCCTTCGTCGTCAGCAGCTTGATGCCGAAAAACGCGCGGTTGACCAGGCTGTTGCCGTCCAGGACCATGAGTTTCATGCGCAATACTCCTTATAAACAATCTACATTTCAGTATACCACATTTGCGGAAAATATGGTAGAATAGAATGTAAAAATCGAAAAGTCTAAAGCCTTCCCCCGCGGGCGGGGGAAGGCGGCGCGCAGCGCCGGATGAGGGGGCGGGCTTACGGCCGGGACCCGGTCACGGGCGGCTGCGCGGACTTTGCCCTCATCAGCCGCCTGCGGGCGGCAGCTTCCCCCGAGGGGGAAGCCTTTTGGAAAGGAAACTTATGCAGCTACGCAACCTATCCATCCCTACCGGCGCGGTGTTTGCGCCGATGGCCGGCCTGACCGACGCGGCGTGCCGCCATCTGATGGCCGACCACGGCGCGGCCTGGACCGTCAGCGAGATGGCCAGCGCCAAGGCGCTGAACTTCCACGATGAAAAATCCCTGGCTCTGCTGCGGGACAAGCACCCCCACGGCCTGTACGCCATCCAGCTGTTCGGCGCGGAGCCGGAGTCGATGGCCAAGGCAATTCTGTTTGTGAGGGAGCAGGGCATCCAATTTGACATTCTCGACATCAACATGGGCTGCCCCGCGCCCAAGATCACCGGCAGCGGCGCGGGCAGCAGGCTGCTGTTGGACCCGCCGCTCTGCGGGCAGATGGTTGCCGCCGCGCGCAAAGCGCTGGGCGATGATACGCCGCTGACCGTCAAGATGCGCATCGGCTGGGACGCCGACCACCTGACCGGCGTCGAGGTCGCCAAACAGCTTGAGGCCAACGGCGCGGACTTGATCGCCGTCCATGGCCGCACGCGGGAGCAGATGTACATCCCGCCCATCGACACGGCGGCCATCGCGGCCATCAAGCAGGCCGTGTCCGTCCCGGTGCTGGCCAACGGCGACGTGACCACCGCCGACGAAGCCCTTACCTTATTAGAAGCAACCGGCTGCGACGGCGTTATGATCGGGCGCGGCGCGCTGGGCGACCCGTGGCTGTTTGCGCAGGTGCGCGCGGCGCTGCTGGGCGAGGAACGCCCGCCCGAGCCGACGCTGAACCAGCGGATGACCGCTTTGCGCGACCAAATCTACGAAATGTGCGAGGAAAAGGGCGAGTGGGCCGCCATGCCCCAGGCCCGCAGCCAGGCCATGCACTATATGAAGGGCCTGCGCGGCGCTGCCGCCCTGCGCCGCTACTGCTCGATGCTCGAGCACTTCAGCGATGTGGATACGCTGATCGAGGCGGTGTATAGGTTGCAATAACGTAGGGGCCGGGCATGCCCGGCCCGCAACCTTCCCGTAAAAGCGCAATAACCGGTATGCCGCGGGCCGGACATGCCCGGCCCCTACCGTGGCGCTTCAAAACCGTCCCCTCGTCAATTCGTCCAGATTCTGCTCGTAGCAGGGCAGCATGTGCTCGATGAAATACTCCGCCTCGGGGCTGTGCATGGCATGCAGGGCAGCCATCTGCTGGGCGTAGGCGGCCTCAAACTCGCGGTTGCCGCCGCGGTCCTCCTCGATGCACTTGATGACGGCGGAAAGCCGGTCCGCGGCCTTTAAAATTTTGCGCTCGGCGTCGTTCAGCACGCTGCCGGTCAGCCAGACCTGGGTCTCGGCCTGTAATTCTTCGGGCTGCAGGCTCGCCATCACGCGGGCGCTCTCGTGCTCCACGGCCTTGTACGCTGTGCGCAGGGCGTCGTTCTTGTACTTGACGGGCGTCGGCATATCACCGGTCAGAATCTCCGGTGCATCGTGGTAAATGGCCGCTGTGGCTACGACCTCGGGCCGCAGGGCCGCGCCGGTGCCCGTGCAGTGCCTGCCGATCAGGCAGAGCGTGTGCGCCAGCATGGCCGTGTCGGCGGTGTGCTCGCTCAGGGACTCGGGGCGGGTGCTGCGCATCAGGCACCAGCGGGTGATGTACTTCATGCGGCTGAACAGCGCGCTGAACGGATAGGTTTTCATCTTCACGCGACCTCCGGTTTGTGGTATAATGGGGCGTATGTAGGGGCCGATGCTCGCCCCTGCGATTGCGCCGATTCACCGTAGGGGCGGATTCCATATCCGCCCGTGCAGGTGTCCGGTGCGTTGCATCGGCCCGGGGGGCGTCAGGGACGCCGCCCCCTACAGCTCTACGGTAAGTATACCACAACTTTCCTCAAAATGAGGCCCCATAAAGGGGACTATCAATATGCAAAGCACAATTTTTAAACAAAAATCGAACTACTGGCGCGTCTTTGCACTCTGCTTTTTCACGGCGGTGCTGCTGTTTGCGCCCCACTGCATCGTGGATGCCGTCGCGGGCGGCGGGTACTTCCACTACGCGGGGGACTTCAACGACCAGCAGATCAACTTTTACCAGTACGCCAACGCCTTTATCAAAAACGGCGGGTCGTTCAGCTGGGCCACCGACCTGGGCAGCGGGTTTGTCAATTCCTACTCGTTCTATCTGCTGGGCAGTCCGTTCTTCTGGCTGTCCATGCTTGTGCCCGCGCGGCTCATGCCGTGGGCCATGGTGCCGCTGCTCTGCCTGAAGATGGCCGTTGCAGGCGGCGGCGGGTATCTCTGGGCGCGCCGCTGGGTGCGGGACGAGACCTGGAGCATGCTGGCGGGCTGCCTGTATGCGTTTTCCGGGTTCAGCATCTACAACATCTTTTTCAACCACTTTCTGGACGTTGTGGCGCTGTTTCCGTACATGCTGGCCGCGCTGGACGACGCGGTCATCGACGATAAAAAGGGCGCGTTCCCGTTCTGGGTCGCGCTGAACCTTGTCGATAACTACTTCTTCTTCGCCGGGCAGGCGGTCTTTCTTATCATCTATTTCTTTTGCATGGCCGCCGGGCGGCGGTATGAGCTGGGCCTGCGCAAGTTCGTGCGCCTGGCGTGGGAGACAGCTCTGGGCTGTGCCTGCGGGTGCGTGCTGCTGCTCCCGGCGGGGCTGTCGCTGCTGCAAAATCCGCGCACCATCGACCCGTTCAGCGGGTACGGGTATCTGTTCTACGGCAAATCCCAGCAGTACGGCGCGATTTTTTACAGCACCCTGCTCATGCCCGACGCGCCCTATTTCAAGGACCTGTTTCAGGAGGGCATCCTCAAGCACACGAGCCTGACGGCCTATCTGCCGCTGGTTGGTGTCGCGGGCGGGCTGGCGTTCTGCCGCGCAAGGGAGCGCCACCCGTTCACCTACGTTTTAAAGGTCTGCGTCGCCTGTGCGTTTGTGCCGGTGCTGAACAGCGCGTTCTATGCGCTCAACTCGAGCTACTATGCGCGGTGGTACTATATGCCGATTCTGGTTTTGTGCGGTGCAACGTGCTATCTGCTCTCCCGCCCGGCGCTGGCCGAGCAGCGCCTGCCGCGGGCGCTGCGGCTGACGACCTTCCTGACGCTGACGGCGGTGGTGTTTGCCGTTGTGCCGGGCAAGGACGACGACGGCAACACGGTCTTTGGCGTGCTGGACGAGCCCGCGCGGTTCTGGGCTATCTTCGGCATGACGATGCTGGGTATCGTGATTTTTGCGCTGCTGTGGCATTTTTGCCGCCGTAAGCGGCGGTGGGGCGCGATTCTGGCCGCCGCCGTGCTGGGATTCAGCCTGCTGTACGGCAGCTTGCATCTGTCTCTGACGAAGTACGCCCAGTGGGACGTGGACAGCAATCTGATTGCCGAAACCTATGATTCCGTCGAGGACGTCGCCGCCGCGCTGCCGGACGATGCGTTTTACCGCATTGACGCCTACGGTGCGCACAACAATCTGGGGCTGTGGTTCAACAGGAGCTGCCTGCAATTCTTCAACTCGACGGTTGCGCCGAGCATCATGGCGTTTTATCCCGAGGTCGGCGTTAAGCGGGATGTGAACTCCAAGCCCGACGCCGAGAACTACGCCCTGCGCGGCCTGTTGAGCGTGCGGTACACGCTGGTCGCCAAGGACAAGGAGACCGAGTGGACCGACAAGGATCTGCCTGGCTGGCAGCGCACCGGCGAGACCGATGCCTACGCCCTCTACGAGAACGAAAACTGGGTGCCGATGGGCTTTACCTACGACTGCTACGTGACAGCGGATCAGCTGGAGCGGGTAAGCGAGGAAGAACGCGCCCAGATTTTGTGCCGCGCGATTTTGCTGGACGACGACCAGATCTCCGCCTTTGGCAGTCTGCTGGAACCCTTGCCCGACGAGGAGCTGACCAACCGCGGCGAGGACGCCTACGCCGCCGACTGTGCCGCCCGCCGTGCCGCCGGTGTGGCAGCGTTTACCGCGACGGACACCGGCTTTACTGCAAAGACCGCCTATGACGCGGACGAGCTGGTGTTTTTCAGCGTGCCTTATGACGACGGGTTCAGTGCCACGGTCAACGGTGAGCCCGCCGCGATTGAGAAGGTGGACGACGGCCTGATGGCCGTGTACGTGCCCGCGGGGGAGAACGAGATAGAATTTACCTACCATACGCCCGGATTGAGGGTGTCCGCCTGCGTGAGCGCAGCGGCGATTGCGGTGTATGGGGTGTATTTGCTGGGAATTATGAGGAAACGAAAAAGCCAGCTGGGAAGTAAGCGGTAACATTTGTAGGGGGCGGCGTCCCCGACGCCCCGCGGAGGGGTCAAGACCCCTCCCTACG
>OCHC01001881.1_pt1 | contig 14198 bp, 19 predicted proteins | sample 1538641 | NCBI WGS metagenome assembly OCHC01 (sample SAMN04571714, study PRJEB22368) | human gut metagenome | biome: human gut; material: stool | host: Homo sapiens | place: Luxembourg | collected 2012-08-17
GAGCCGTTGCTTTGACGCCGGCAGCTTTCAATGCCTCAATGGCAGGCTCGAGAATGACGTTAGCTTCCTCGTCGTAATAACCGCTCAGGGATCCATTGCCGATTAATTTGGAGGCTCTTGCGGGGACGGGGGCCTGAACGCTCAACAGTTCGATTTCAGGGTTGTGCCCTAAGAGCGTTGCGCGTGAAGTGACAAATTCAATTGAGTGTTTACTGAACTCGCTTCCGTCGATGGGAACTAAAATCTTCATTTAACCTCCGATAATCATTGTTAGTAAGCTTGTTTTTCTTTCACGAGCTTTGTTGACATTATGAATTATCCCATCTGTAATTAAAAGAGTTTCGAAGAAACATCGGAGCACAAAGTTTCTTTCGAGGATAGTGTCTGACTAAAAGAAGTTGAAAATGGCTGAAGAGAACAAATATCCGCTCGACTATGAAAGACGCTTCGGCGGCGTTGCGAAGCTTTATACCAAGGACGGTGCCGAACGCTTAAAAAATGCCCATGTCTGCGTAGTCGGTCTCGGAGGCGTCGGCTCTTGGGCGGCCGAAGCTTTAGCGCGCACAGCTGTCGGCCGCATCACGCTGGTGGACTTAGATAACGTTGCAGAGAGCAATACGAACCGCCAACTGCAGGCGATGACCGGGGTTTACGGGAAGCCGAAAGTCGATGCGACGGCAGAAAGGATCCGCGCAATTAATCCGCTCTGTGACTGCAGGAAGATTGAAGATTTCATCGAAGTAGAAACCGCGGAATCGTTTCTGCCGGAAGATGCCATTATTCTTGACTGCATCGACAACGTTAAAGTTAAAGTAGCCATGGCGGCCGTCTGTAAAAAGAGAAAGCAGTTTATGGTTGCGTGCGGTGCGGCCGGAGGCAAGACGAGCGCCATGAACATTATTCACGAAGATTTGGCGCGAACAACCGGAGATCCTCTTTTGTCCCGAATGCGGTACGACCTTCGCAAAAAATACGGGTTCCCTAAATTAAAAGCAGGAAAGAGAGTTGAGAAGTTCGGCATTCCTTGTGTTTACACCGCAGACCCCGTTAAACGCCCGGAGGGAGTGTGTGATGTCGGCACCGGTCTGTCGTGTGCAGGTTACGGGTCTTCCGTCGTGGTGACAGCGGCTTTGGGGCTGGCAGCCGCGTCTGTTGCGATCAACCACATTACGGGAACCGACTCTAAATAAAACTTAACGGAATGTAACAAATCCTATTACACTTATGGCAAATAAAATTCTTAAAAGGACGGTCAGCTATGTATAACCGTATTTTGGTTCCGACAGACGGATCCGAACTCTCTGATAAAGCGCTGGAAGCCGCGGCCGATTTTGCCAAGGCTCTGGGTTCCTCTATTGTCATCATTACCGTTATTGAGCCTTACAGCTATACCAATCTCTCTGAGTACAGACCTGAAAGTATTGATCAATACGATTCCAGAGTTAAAGAAATGGCTCAGGAACGACTGGAAATCGCTCGCGAACTGGTTGAGAAAAAAGACATTAATTGCGAAGTTGTGGCTTTCAAATCCTTCTCTCCGGCCGAAGCGATTATCGATGCCGCCAATGAATACAACTGCGATTTGATTTTCATGGCCTCTCACGGCAGACAGGGCTTTGCCGCGGTGCTTTTAGGCAGTGAAACTCAGAAAGTTCTGACTCATTCCAAGATCCCCGTTATGGTTTACAGATGATTACGGGAAAGAGGCTCTGTTTGAGCCTCTTTGCAAATCCGGAGTCAAATCTCGAGTCAAAATACACAGAACAGAATTTGAGGAGTAATAGATAAATGACTGAAGAAGTTAAGACTGAAGCCGAAAAGGGCCAGGAGCAGATGGACGCGGCCAACCTTTTCCGCGAAGAAATTTACACCGACAGAAAGATCGGTGTGATTCGCTGCCTGGTGCCCGTAACAGCTGAAGGCAAAGTGGACGAAAGCCGTAAGGTTATTTATACCGGCGAAGCCCAAATCATGACTCAGATGGGCGCTCTTCCGATCTCCTTTGATATCGAGGCCGATAACCTCGCAGCCGCTGTCGCAAATTACCGCGAAGCCGCCAAGGCCGGCGTCGAAAAGACCATGAAAGAGCTGCAGGAACTGCGCCGCGCAGCTGCAAGCAAGATTGTAGTTCCGGGTCAGCCCGGCTTTACGCCTCCGGAAGGTGCCGGCGGCAGCGGCTTAGTTATGCCGTAATTTGGTCATGATGTTTAAGACTGCCGGGACTCCCGGCAGTTTTCATCTGGAAAGAAGCTAATGAAAATTCAAAAACTTCTGGAAGCGCTCAACGAACTGTTGGAGCCGGAAAAATTTCGAGACTACTGTCCCAACGGCCTGCAGGTTCAGGGCAAAAAAGAGGTCAAGAACATCGTGTGCGGCGTTTCGGCCTCAGAGGCTCTCATCAATGAGGCTGTGAAGAGGGATGCGGACACAATTATTGTTCACCACGGCTATTTTTGGAAAAACGAAAATCCGAGGATTATCGGCATTAAAAGAACGCGAATTAAGAAGCTGTTAGAGCACGACATTAATCTCATTGCCTATCACTTACCTCTTGATGCGAATGAGAAAGTAGGTAATAACCACGAGCTCGGACGCTTGCTGAAATTAAAAGATGTAACATCCCTTCCGGACGAACCCCTTGTCTTGCAGGGAGAGTTTGACCCACCTGTAACAATTGAAAAACTCACTGACAAACTAACCGAGGTACTCTGGAGGGTACCCTATGTTGTGCCCGTAGACTCTCCCCCTTCTATACGAAGAGTTGCTTTTTGCAGTGGTGCGGCACAAGACTATCTCGAAAAAGCGGCAGACGCAGGCGCTCAGGCCTACCTGAGCGGCGAGATTAGTGAACGCACGGTTCTAGAAGCAAGGGAATTAGGAGTTCCGTATTTCGCGGTCGGCCATCACGCAAGTGAGACATTAGGGATTCGAGCACTATCGCAATGGTTAGCTACTCGTTTTCCACAATTAAATGTCAGCTTTGTGAACATCGACAACCCGATATAGATTGAACGCGGGGCTGACTATATACGGAGCAGCTACATGCCGCGAAAAAATATTTCGGACATGCTGCATCGGTCTGTTGCCGGTGCAGTTCTTTTATCTATTTGCCATTTTGCTGCCGCAGAGGCGGTTAATACTAAGCCCGATAAGTTTAACTTTTGGGAATCGGAAGACTTGACTTGGTGGTCAGAGGAAAGCACTGAGGAGGAGACCGAAAAATTTCTGTCCGCATTTTCACAGGGGACGCCCGTCCTCACAAATGTTGAATGGGATGTTGCAGAGCAACTGATCAACGATCTTCAGGAAGATCTTCCAAAGCTCAAGTACGGTTTTATCAATGAAGGGGTGGAGTCTGCTCTTCTAACATTTAGCTCTCACCATGTCTCAATTTCAAGTTCGGAACCAATTACGATAAATCGAGAACTAGATTTAAAAATATTGGATGTAAACCACGAGGGATCCGCTTCTCGTGTTCTAGGAATCCAGACAATACCTGACAGCCAGTTTCAAGTAAATTTTGAGAAGGCCGTTAATTTAGAAATTCAGAGATTGAACGGCACAGGATTCCTCGCAATAAGTGTGGCAGATGGCACGGAGCTCCACTTTTTGGACAAACTTACTGTCAAAGACTACAGCTCAGCCCCTGCGTTGCTGGTTCAAGTTGGGGAACATACACGGAACTCGGTCAGATCTCTCTTTCAATTGAGTGGCCCTTCTTCGTTCAAGACGCTCGGGACGGCTTTTAATCTCGAATCTTCCGCATGCTTGAAAGCCTCCTCTTCGCTTAATATAGAAGCTGGAAAAGTTTTCACAGGGAATGGAAAGGTCATAGCTGATGGGGCAGAAGTTTATTTAAAAGGGGATCTAGGCGACTTCGGAGGAATCTATCAGCAGATAGGCGGAACTCTTGAAATTGTTTCTGATACGCAGTTGAAACATGAGAGTTGGAATCTTGCAGATGTCCAATTTACTTCAGAGTCGAAAAATATTTTCACGGTGTCGGCCAAGGACTTTGTCTCTGACATGTCTGTGGGCGCGACGCTGTTATTCGGAGAGATTGCTGAAAAATGGTCCAAACCCTTCTCAAAAATTACTCTGACCGATGAAAAAGCTTCTCTTGAATACCTCAACAAAGCCTCCGACGCCTATAAGAAAGCCGAACTGATTTTTACCGGAGAAGTTTTTATCGACGAGAACAGCGGTTACATCCACAAAGTCACTCTTAACAATCACTATGGATTGTTGGATAAGCCGAATATGGCTCTGGCTTCTGTTCGCTTAGATCTGGAAGGAAGCGACAAGCTGACTGGCCAAACAATCCGCATTGGGTCTCTGACGTCTGGCAATACAAATCACTTAAAGCTCAACAACTCCGACATTGCCCTTTACGCTCCGGGTCCGGTTGCTGCAATTGATGAGAAGATCAAGATTGTCGGTTTAACCAATTCTTCGAGCTTAACGATTCACGGAATAACGGAAGAAAGCAGAGGAAAGACCGGAAAAGCGCACTTAACGGCTGCGGTTTACGTTGAGGATGGCAGCAAACTGAATTTTTCGGGTTCTGTTTTAACCTTCGAAAATGCCCTGATCGTTAACGAAGGTGAAACAAACTTCAAAGAGCTTTCCAATACAGAACTGCACGCTTCACTCTATCAAACGGCCGGTAAGTTAGATGTTGGTGCCGGGGCAGAAGTCCTGAGCGATAAATCTGTTGAAGTGACCGGCGGAGGGATGAATGTTGCCGGTGTCCTTACCTCTAACACGCTGGTCGTTCAGAATGCCGAAGCAAATGTGGCCGGTTCTCTGAAGACAGGTACGTTAACTCTTGGAACAAAAAATAAAGGTTTGTCTCAGACAACTCTCAGTCTCACAAAAGGGGGGCAGGCACAATTTGATCAGGCCGAAATTTTTGGTTCCAATATTTCTATTGGAGGTGCCCCTGACTCCGAACAGAAAGCTTCCTTATATCTTAAGAAATGGGAGGGAAGGGATAATCAGATCAAGGTCGCTAACGGAGGCGTGCTGATTCTAGGAGACGATGCATCAGGAGATGGAAACGGCTACGGAGTTCCTGAGACTTTGTCCATTCTGGAGCAATTTGGCAATCCTTCAAAGGCTGTTCTGGTCGTAAATGAAACCCAAGTTCTGGGTAATGGAAACATTATTCGTCTTGGCAATGCAGCTACAAGAGCAGGGGAAACTGGTGTCGTGTTTGGGGGAGGCAGTGCGCTGCTGATGCGCGGTCGAGCAGATGCTCCTGTATTTACTTCTGCCGCAGACGGTTCTCTCTCCTTCCAGCCGAATAGCTCGATCTTTGTGGTGGATCCATTCGGAAGCAATCAGCTGACGGATACGACTGTTTCGGAAATCAACGGAAGATCCGATGTGAACCTCGTGTCGCTTAACCCTAATCTCTCCCTGAAACTGGAAAATGTTGCAGGAGAAGGTTGGTTCATTAAGCACGGAGAAATCAATTCTCAAAACTTTGTCTATCCGGAGCTTCAGGGCTGGCTCTATGACAACCCGGAAGGTTTTACAGTCGACTCTTTGAATGCGGCCCAAAAATTCTTTGCTCGCGTGGACAACGAAGCTTACTTTAACCCTCAGCAGTCTCATAAACTGATTAAGGAAGCGACACAGCTCGGCTCTCTGTTAGGTACTCGATTAAATACGCTCCGTGTTCGCGGAGAAAGTATGAAGAAGACGCTTGGGGAACTTCATACCATCATGGAAAAGAAAGAACCGGGCATTTATATGTTTGGCGACGTTGGAGGCGGTTTATTTTTCTCAAATAACCTCGGAGGCTACCTCGGCTCTTCAAGGTACCGCGCAACCTCTGAAACCGTGCGCATAGGAGCCGCCGGGAAAAATGCGGCCGGTCTAAGCTGGTCTGTATCTCTTGACGGCGGTCATGTTTCCTCGAAGAGCAGACATACGGTCTTGGACGCGTCCGGAAAGCAAAATATTTTCGGCCTTTCTCTCTCCGTTGGTAAGAGATTCGAGAAAATCTCCGCTGCATTGAACGGCAGCGTCGGTCACTCCAAAGGGAAGATCACTTCTTCTTTGCCTGGCTCGATGCAGATGGACAAACTGAAGACGCGCGTCCCTGAGACGTTATTTAACGTCGGAGGAGATGTCGCTTATGCATTGACAGATGAGCTCTCGATCGCAGCCTCTCCCCAACTGTGGGTGTTTCCTAAAGCAACGGAGAAGACATCCATCGGCTCCCAGAATGCCTTTAGACTGAAGAATAAAGCTCAAGTGTTTGCAGAGGTGCCGTTGAGTCTGAGAGGAAGCTGGACGATTCCTTCTGCAGCGGATACAAAAATCCGCCTGAAGGGAGAACTGGGCGGATCGGTCAAAGTCGGGAAGTTGTCGAAGGAGTCTCGCTTGTTTGCGGTTGGAACTGAAGCGAAAGAAGATATATCTCAGAAGAACTTCCGCCGTTGGAACGGTTTCGGAACTATGGCGGTTTCTGTGAAACAAGGACGCTTCGAAGGCGGTCTGGCTGCCTCGGCAGCAACCGGTGACGGCAAGCTCGATGCAGCCTTGACGGCAAGAGCAAACTGGAACTTCTAAAACAAAAGGGAGGCCGCAGCCTCCCTTCCCTCTATAAAGAATTATTTCTTCTTGAGCTCTGCCAAAATTTCTCTTAAGAGAACGATATTTTCCGGAGTCGGAGGAGTGGCTTTTTCGGCTTCAAGCTCCAGCTTCCTGCGCATGGAGGAGAGGGCTTTCAGCATGCAGAAGATAACGAATGCCAGTAAAAGAAAGTTAATAACGGCGGTAAGGAAAGCACCGTAGCCCAATACGTTGGCGCCGGCCTTGGTCAGTGCATCGTAAGTCATAGGACCGGTGTAGTCGGCCGGCATCTTCATGACCCAGAAGAGATTCGTAAAATCAGGCTTGCCGATAAGGGCACCCAGGATCGGATTGATGATGTCTTTTACCAACGAACTGATGATGTTGTTGAAGGCGGCACCGACGATCACCGCGACGGCTAAGTCAACGACATTTCCTTTCGAAATGAAAGCCTGAAATTCTTTAAAGAACGTGGTGGCTTGTTTCTGAACTTTTTCCATAATTTTTCTCTACTGGAGCAACGAAACTTTCTTAATTATGCAATTAAAAAATTCTCTGAAAATAAAGTGAAGGTTTATTTTGGGAGTTCGTTGGGAGACAAGGCCTTACGGGTAAAAATTTGGGATTTTTTCCCTAATCGTTTAGAATCTTAGGGCCTTGACATTTTGATTTATTTATATTTTTTAAGAGAGAACGGCCTATGATGGTTCTTTACTCAGGCAGCACTGATCCTTTTTCTCAGCGTTGCCGTTTTGTGCTTTTCGAAAAAGGAATGGATTTTGAAATCCGTGACATTGATCTCTATCACAAGCCTGAAGACATCAATGTGATGAACCCCTATGGCGAAGTTCCGATCCTGGTTGAAAGAGATCTCGTTCTTTACGAATCAAACATCATCAACGAATACATCGATGAGCGTTTTCCTCATCCTCAGCTGATGCCGCCTGATCCAGTTGAAAGAGCCAGAACTCGTCTTCTGTTGTTCAATCTCGAACGTGAGATCTTCAAGCACGTTCACACTTTGGAAAACAGAGCTAGCTCCGACGAAGCTCGTGTTAAGGCGAGAGAAGCCATCCGAGATCAGCTGACAGGTTTAGCACCGGCTGTTGCAAAAAAGAAATACCTCATGGGAGATGAGTTCTCCATGCTGGATATTGCACTTGCCCCGCTTCTGTGGCGTTTGAACTACTACGGTATCGAACTTCCTCCTGCCGGAATGCCTGTCCAGAAGTACGCCGAAAGAGTTTTCTCTCGTCCTGCCTTCATTGAAGCTCTGACTCCGTCTGAAAGAGTGATGCGCAAGTAGAAGAAAGAGAATGGCCAATTTACCTTCAATGACTCCGTACCTCATTCGCGCTTTTTACGAATGGAGCGTGGACAACGATTTCACTCCCCAGCTTTCTGTTTTAGCTGAGCCGGAGGATTATCGCGTCATTGTGCCGTCCAACTATGTGACGAACAATGAAATCGTCCTTAATATTTCCCCGACTGCGTGCGACAGCCTGCAGCTTGGAAATGACCTGATCACCTTCAAGGCCCGATTTGCCGGCAAGGTTGAGTCCATCTCCATTCCTGTTGATCGAGTTAAGGCGATCTTTATCCGCGAGGAAGGATACGGTATGCGTTTTGATGTTGAACCCATGAAAAAGCCGAAGATGAGCGGGGACCAACCGAAACGCGGGTTTGTGAAAGTAGAGGACTAAAGCCCTCGATTCTTACATCTCTTTACTTCTTTAGGCCTGAGTTCAACACAAATTCAAAAAAATGTGTAGAATTCAGGTTCTCGGTTAGCCCGCTTAGCTCAGTGGTAGAGCAACCGCCTTGTAAGCGGTAGGTCGTCTGTTCAAGTCAGTCAGTGGGCACCAAACGGACATGATAAGCCCTGATATAGCCTGATATATCAGGGTTTTTGCTTTAGTTTCCTGATCTATTCTGATATAACGTGATTTAAATAGCAGATAAATCGCAGATTTGATAGCAGATTGTTTTTAGATATTGGAGGCTAAAAATGGCGACTATTAATAAACGTCCGAGCGGCTCTTTTGAGGTCCAATGGTACGAAAATAAAAAACGAAAATCAAAGTCATTTAAGACCAAGAAGGAGGCACGTGAATTTGCTTTAGCGCTCGAAACTGCACCTAAAAATAAATCCTCCGCCATTTTATTGAAAACGTTACTCGAACGATATAGAGACTCTGAGACTATTAAAAAACGAGGGGCACGCTCCGAAACAATCAGAATCAATAGACTAATAAATCTGCCACTGGCGCAGCAGACGTTAGCAGATTTGACCGTTAAAGATTTTCAGAATTGGATTGATACGAGGTTAGAACAACCAGCACCGAAGGGCGGGACGATTTCGCCTGCAACGGTATTACGAGAATACGCGACGATTTCGGCTGTAGTTAACTACGCCATTAAAAATGAGTATTTAGAAAAAAGCCCATTGATCGGATTGAGATTGCCGCGGGAGCCTGAGCATCGCGAGAGAATCGCGACGCCTGAAGAACAAGAAGCTTTGTGTTTGGCGGCCGGATGGGATATGAAGTCTGCGCCGATCAGCGCTACGCAGTTAACAGCTTTAGCGTTTATTTTTAGTTGCCGTACCGGTATGCGCGCAGGCGAGATTTTAGCGATAGAGCCGTCATGGATAGAAGGGCACGTTATACACCTGCCTAAAGAAATTACTAAAACGGCGAGTAAACGCGACGTGGCTCTAAATAGTGACGCTCTCAGACTATTGAATTTAGCGATTGAGAGTAAAAGGGATAGATCACCGAAAATTTTTAGCGCTCTTGGTGAACATAATAGAGAGGTGATTTTTAGGCGTATTCGTGAACGAGCAGGATTAGGAGAAGTTACCGACTCAGCCGGTAACGTTATTAAAGAAGCTCTACATTTTCACGATGGGCGGGCTACGTTTGCGACGTGGGCCGCCAGCCCAGACCCTGAAACAGGGGCGCCCCGTTTGGACGTACTCGCGCTAGCACGACAAACAGGGCACAAAGATTTAAAAATGCTACAGCGCTACTATCGCGCTACAGCTAGTGACATTGCTAAGCGACTGGATTAAGCGCAGCTCTCGAGCGTCGTTCGCGCTCTCGTTCTATCCAGTTCATTACATCGCGTTTAAACCAACGCCGGCGCCCGTTGTCGACTAAAAATGTAGGCGCCGGAAAACTAGGATTAGCGACAACTTGGCGAGCAACGACAGAACCAGCCGAGCAGCCGAGAATGGAACAAACGTCATCGAACGATAAAAACTCTTTACTCTGCTCGGCTACGATTTCTTGCGCTAGACGTTTGTAATCAATATCGTTCATGACTTACCCCTAAAACTTTAATTTGCTGTTATTGACTACAGAATCGAAAAACTCGACGTAATATTCTGAATACGATTGTTTGAATCGAACGTGAAAACGAACGAGGCATTTCATGCGCAGTTCGTCGGCGGTCATTCCGAGCGTTTTTGCGAATAGGCTATAAATAGCATTTAGTTTTTCCTCGCTGTATGCCTCGTAGGTATCAGCGTTAAGAATGACCATTTTTGCCCACTCAGGAATTTCGATTTTGTCTGTATTGTGTTTGAGAGAAATTTTTAAATTCATTTGGTCCCCTCTTTTTTAAGTTCTTCTTTGATTCTTTTAAGTTGTCTGTCTGCTTTTTCATTCATGAGCTTGTCGATCATTTTTCTTGCTTCGGGCTGTTTAGTTATGAAGTTTTCTACCTGTCTTGCAAGAATGAGAACGTCTGTAAGTTTTTCCGTTCCCTTCTCTCTAGCTTCGTCAAGTTTTTTACTTATGATGTCTGGATCAAGCTCTAGCATGTCGCTCTGATCAAGAAGAAGCCTGTAATAAAGAATTTTTAGGCTAATAGCTGCATACTCAGCGCATTCCTCAGCGAGTTTTACCGCTTGTATATCGAAACCATACTCAGCGGCAATCGACTCGATTTTTTCGTTCAATTCCATCTTGTCTAGTCCAAAAAAAAGCCGCTATAGCGCGGCTAACTGGTTCAAAATTTCTTCTCGTTCGATCTTTAGATCTAAAAGTCTTAAACGTCTTTCTAACGTTTCTTTAAGATCGTCATTTTCCGTAGCTTTAGGTGATGCTGAAACAACTTCTTTTTTCTTGGAAACCTCGATAAAGTCTGGATTTGAGGCCGATGCCTTAACGTCAAGAGAAGGATGTGACGTTTGCCGGATTGGCGGCGCCGGCCTTGTGACGGACGCAACTCGGCTTAAATCGTTATTGCTCAGCACGTAGCCGCGCTGACTTACTTCTTCGCCACGCTTGAGAATTTCATCGTACGTGTAATACGGGTCCGGTGGCATTTTGTAGTCGTTTAGCTCAGGATCAGTTACGAGCTCTTCGCTATAGTAATGCCCTAAAAATACGTATTTGCCTTTGTAGGTACGGTAGGCGCGGACGTCTTTCTCTGAAATCACTAGACGAATCGCAGTATTACCTCCTAAGCAAACCTTCACATAGTTATTTCTAGCGAGGGACTTATCGAGAATGAAATTTTTGATCGCTTGATCGATCTGCTTCTGAGGCCTTAACGGTATGATTTTTCGTACCATGGTTAAAGTTCTCCCTGCTTTTTTTTAACGCTACTTTGTTGTCAATGAACTGCGGAGCCGATTTGATTACGTTATTCAGTTGATCGCGTAACCAAATCGCCTTATCGAAGTTGAGAATTAACGTAGTCGCGTGCAAATTATTGGTTTTCAGGTAAACGACCACTACTAAATCGTTTTCCGATTTAGGCGCTTCTCCCCAGCCGCGCTGTTTTAAAGACACGCCCTCTAAGAACACGCTAGGGTGATCAACAAGATATCTCATTTTGAATTCTTTCTCCTATCCATCGAATAACCGGAACGGCCCAAGAATTACCTATCGCTTTGTATCTTGGGGAGTCTGGGCATTCATCCTCGGACTTGCCCCTATAGCTGATCTTTGTCCAATCGTCTGGGAAGCCCTGCAGACGTTCGCATTCGATGGGAGTAAGACGTCTGACTGCTGTTTCCTTTTGGAGGCATGGGGCATTGCCTCCACCAGTTCCCATTTTTGCCAGCAATGTCGGCGCAATGTCTCCACAAACTCTGACGCCGTCAGGTCTATAAGATATATCCAATATCAATGTCTCAGAGCCTCCTCCAAGGGTTCCTCCTTTTGCTTTTAGGGTCCCGGCGTTTCTGTCTTCGCAGAATGTTCCAAAGCTGCTCTCAGGGTAGGCGGTAGTAACTTTCCTCTTTTCTGTGCTCTCGCAAGTATTCCTGCACACGCTCGGGCGCTCAAAAAGTACTTTTGCGGGATCGAACCTGTCACAAGAACTTGCGATAACGAAGACTCTTTTGCGACGTTGGGGCACTCCGAAAAATTTAGCGTTAAAGACACGCCATGCGACTCGCCTTTTCGGACCGGTAACATAACCTGCGCTTGTCCATTTGCCGTCCGGTACTTCAAGGGGAATGTCCGCTCCACATAGTCCACCCAAGAAGCAGCCGAAGGCGTTGTCTTTAGTTCGGAGGACTCCGGGGACGTTTTCCCAAAAGATGATTGGGGGGGGGTAGGTTATCTTGTCTTCGCACATCTTCGATTGCATTTGCTATCTCACAAAAAATAAGTGTTAGATTCCCTCGATTGTCTGCAAGGCTTTGTCTCTTGCCCGCCACGGAAAACGCCTGACAAGGTGTACCGCCGCAAAGTAAATCAGGCGCTTTTATTTCTCCGGTTCTAATTCGTTGCGGTAACGCTGTCATATCGCCGAGATTTTTAACGTTGGGAAAACGTTGTTTAAGAAGTTCAGAGGGAAAAGAGTCGATCTCAGAAAACCACGCAGGCGACCAGCCGAGCGGCTGAAAAGCGACTGACGCTGCTTCTATTCCTGAGCAAACAGAACCGAAGCTAAGCATCATTTTTGGACTCCTTACCAGAAACCAGTTCGTCATTGATTATCAGGCCTTGGTTCTTCAAAACTAAAACATTGCCGATACGGCAGCAGAGCTTTTCTATCTCCCACATGAATTCGCCTTTTCGGTCCGGCTGTTCCTTACAGAGCTTCTCGAGCTCCGCCTTTTGATTCAAAAGGTCGACGATGAAAGGCATGTCCCAGGAGCTGATGAAGAAGGTGATCCTGTCCTGACTCGGTTTTGCGCCTTTAGGGAGATTGAGGGTGGCTTCGTCGCTCATATCTTCGCCTCCTTTTCCTTGCGTCTTTCTACTACTTCCATGAGGCAGTAATTAGCGAGATCGAGTAATGTATCGTCTACTTTTTCGTCAGCAACTTGGAGACGTTCGCCGTTCAAAAGTAGCGTCGTAATGCGCTCCATTTTGTCCATGAGCCTAACGAGAATCGCATTAGGCACTTCCTTACGTACCTTCGCAAACGAGTCTCCGTAGTCAGCGTTTTTGCGACTGTAAATGTCATTTAGCTGATCGCATAACGTTTTGTGTAATTCAATTTTGTTCATCATTATTTTTCCTTGAAAAAGACCAGCCAAAACCTTGAAATACCTGTTTTTGGACTGGTGACCTTCTTATCCCCGCAAATAGGAGAAATAGGCTTAAAAAGATCGAGGATGTTAGATAGGGGTATATCTTTATCTGTCCACTTGAAAACTAAAGTTCCCTGAGGTTTTAAGACGCGCCAGCATTCTCTAAATCCTTTTGTCAAATCTTCTTTCCAAGAGTCTTTATTTAAAACTCCATACGACTGAGCCATATAAGAATTTGAGCCAAGGTTATAAAGGTGCGGCGGATCAAAAATGACTAAAGAGAACGAATTGTCTTCAAAGGGAAGGTTCCTAAAATCCATTTTTTGATCAGGGTGGACATTTAGGATTCGAGAGTCGCACTGGACATAACTCTCATCTCGGATGTCTCCGAATAGGACGATGGAATTATTTTTATCAAAGTAGAATTTTCTTCCACCGCTTGCCGGATCAAGGATTAATTTCATATTTTTCCCAGTAAAAAAGCCCGCAAACTAGACGGGCTTAGGTTTGTAAGGTTGTTAGTTGACACTATGATTTATCCCATTCGTAGAGGTACTTCGAAAGGGTATTTCTAAGGTTTATAACCTGATCCTTAGACAAGATGATGTTATGCGCTAACGCACAAGAATCAGCTCCACGAAGAAGCAAATATTTTGGATTTCCTGGGATGATACCTGAAGAGAAAATCACAACCGGATCAAGTCTTTTTAGTCGTTCGTCGTTACGTTTTAGCGCAACCGCGTCAACAGCGGGTTCTAAAAGTTCCGTGCTCAATTTCACAATTTTCATTTTCTTTTATTCTCAAATTAAAGAAGATTATTCATTGAATTTCTAAATAAAAAGCCCCTCGATTTGAGGGGCGGAACGGTGTTAGGCAGTTTCCAACTGTAATTGAGTTCTTTAGGTGCGAACTGTCACCGCACTATCGGAACTGTTTTTATAAAGTTGTCCCTTGTCTCGTAGCGGTAGGTTCCTTCAATTGTTGGTTTAGGAATAGTTACTTTAATCCCGTCATAAAAAGGTTTTTCTCTTTGAGTAAGTAGAGCTACATCTCCAAAACAGTATTTGTCGTATTCTGAATCACATTTAAAGGCCAAAGCATTACCATCCGGCA
>OCHC01001896.1_pt1 | contig 14107 bp, 9 predicted proteins | sample 1538641 | NCBI WGS metagenome assembly OCHC01 (sample SAMN04571714, study PRJEB22368) | human gut metagenome | biome: human gut; material: stool | host: Homo sapiens | place: Luxembourg | collected 2012-08-17
TAGGCCTTCTCTTTTTATGCAAAAAGACGCCGCAAAGCGACTTTTTTCATCAACCTTGCGGCGTCTGGATTCAGACCTTAGGCAGTCAGAATCTTAATTTTTTACTGAAAATCCTCGAACGCAAGTGCATCGGCGTCAGCTTCTGCATTTTCTTCTGTGCTTTCTTCGAAACCACTCTCTGCTGTGAAGCCATCCGCTTCTGGGGCAGTTTCGCTTTCTTCTACGAAGCTTTCGTCACCAAATGTGGCTGCTTCGGTATCGGCTGCTGTGGTTTCGTCGGCGAAGCCATCGGATTCTGGTAAGGAAAGTTCATCCTCATCATAATCAGATATGTATGTTACTTTAAATGTAATCGAGAAATTATCACCTTCATACTGACTCAGTTCGAAGTAATAGGTCTCTCCACCTTCCAGGTAAACATCTTCCAAATAACCATTAGCATTATGCTCAACATACTTTGAATCTCTGTACACATAAATATCTACATTACTATACCAGGAGTCTCTTGTAGTGTTTGTATTTCTTAAATCATAATAGCCTGATTTCTCCGGTACAAATGTGAAATACTGAACGGAATCCCGATCAAGGGAAACAGTGTATTCCTTATCGCACTCAACAACAGGTGCCTCATACTTCAGATACTTAACAGAATAAACCTCCGTTACATTAACCCTCTTATTTGTCATTGTAACGCCAATTATGTTACCTTGTTCATCTTTTTGAAGTTCTGCAACTTTATTTTCATCATCGGATTCAACGATCATATCCTGCAGGCTCTCTGCTGTTCCCATCACTGTAATCGTCTTCTCATCCATGTCCAGTGTATATTGCAGAATTCCTGCACCGTAAATCCGGTCAGGTGTTGTAACCCTTGTGTCTGTAATATAGTTTACAATGTAACTGTACGTTTTATCTCCGCATGTCATTATGACTTCTGCATCATAATCATATGCTTCTGTATCTGTATTTACCGTATAAGTAATATTATCAGCAGTTTTTATTGTAAAGTCATGATTGGAATTTTCAAGGAAATAAATGTTAATCATTCCACTTTTACTCCAACTACTAACCTCTGCACGTGTCACCATAGGACCTGTAATATCTTCCGGACTAATTCTGAAAAGATCACTATAATCAAGCTGATAATATACTTTCCAGATTCTGGCAGCGCCACTTATAGAATCTGTAACAGTAATTCTCTTTACATACTCTTCTCCTGTTACATCTTCGATCTGAGTATTGAAGTTTTCATTGTCGCCTCTCCAGAATGTAACAGTAAGCTCTCCAAGAGTTTCACTCTTTCCAGATATAGTTATGCCTGTTTCAAGATCATATTCACCTTCATTGCGACTGGAATAATTGGCATAAACGCCATCAACCATTACCTCTTCTATAGAGCCAAAATGATTAATGATCTCTAACACGTCATCTAATTTTGAAATCATTTCCTTCATTTCTTCTGAAGTATTCAATTTCTCAGCCTCAGAAAGCAATGCCAGCATATTTGTCTTATATTCATTATCTACAAGAACATTTGCATAGTCCGTTAACATGTCAATTTTCCGCTGTAATGAAGCTTTCAACACTTCCTCTTCAGACATACCAACAGTACTGCTTCCGTCATCTGGCCAGTAACCAACTGTATTAACACTGGTTACTCTGCCTGTAACAGAATCATAATCGCATACATGCCACAGATTTCCAGACTGACCTGTCGGTACACTAAACGTATTCAGAAGGGTGCTTCCCCTGTAAACCGTAACGATTGCACCAGACTTATCAGACATATTCTTGCTCTCTTCATCTGACTGATCTGAAAAATCATAAATGTAGAAACGATAGGTTCCTGCGGTCTGTTTGTAAATGGTTGTTGTCTCTGGTCCTTCCCAGGTCGTATCATCTACATCCAGATCTGCATATTTTACATAACTGTCTTCGCCATCATATTCTCCGTATGTCTCATCACTGTAATAAGTATGGAAGTTTCCGATTCCCTTTGCTCTCGGTCCTACCAGATGGGAATCCAGGTCAGACGGTGCACCAGACTCTTCATCACCCCATCTTAAGACGAAACGGATCTGGTCATCATTGATGATTCTTGTAACAGAGAAAGTCTTGGTTATAGTCTGTCCAGCTGTTACAGTTACACTAAACGGTGCTGCTACAATTTCAGATTTCGCATCAGCAGATACTACCTGAATGGTATAGGAGCCAATCGGAAGCTCTTCAATTGCACATTTTCCGTTTGCAGAAGCCTCTACTGCAATCTCTTTCAAAATGTTACCGGATACGTTATTTGCTCCTTCACGAATCTCCAGGGCAACTGCATAATCAATAGCATCTCCGGTTGCTGCATCTACAAGAGTAAGTTCAATATTACCAGTTGCATTATCTTCACCTGCAACAAGTTCTACCTGTTCGTTGCTGAATGCATTTTCATAAGCACTTGTGATTTCTACAGTCTGAAGTACTGTGCGATATCCTTCCGCCTTCACTACAAACCAGTAATTTCCCCATTCTGCTTCAAACGCGTATGTTCCATCTTCAGTGGTATCTGCTACTTTATTTTCCTCGGTCAGGTACTGGGAAACATTTCCTTTGTTGATTCCTGCCGCATAGTTTAACAGGTATACAGAAGCACCAGCAAACGGTGCCTTGTCCTCTGCCGTTACTACTTTACCACTTACAGAAACCTTATTAACTTTTACAGTTTCATCTTTCTCTGCCACTACAGTATCCAGAATCTTACCAGAATCAGAATCTTTTACCGGTACTTTTCCAAGCCCCTTTACATCTGGAATGTTGGCTGCATCCGATACGGTCGCAGTTGTATTTTCTGCACCTGCATTCAGAGTCAGTTCAACCTTGCTCTCTGCTTTCAGGTTCAGGTTCTGGCTGGTGGAAATAGTACTTCCGCCTGCTGAAGCTGTACTGGTAACAGGGATTGCTGCTGCGGTGTTTTTGCCGGATACATTTACATCTGCCTTTGTGGACAGGGTAAGTTCGGATACAGTTCCGTTATTTACCAGATCAAGCTTTGGTGCTTCGGACTCACCTTTGTTTACTTCAATGTTTGCGCTTGCGCCTTCATCAATTGCCACACGTCCGGTTGTTGCCTGGAATATAATGTTGTTACCGGTTGCTTTCTCAATAAAGGTATTGGATGCAATTGCTTTGATTACAATTTCTTTGAAATTACCATTGTTGACAACTTCGCCGTTTGGTGCATTTACTACAAGTGTTAAATCAGACTTGTCTTCCTTTGGAATTTCGAAGCTGCTTGCTCCGCTCTGCTCAATTACTACTTCTTTCAGATCCGGATTCGATGAAGCGAGTGCTGCATTCAGTTCAGCCTGAGTGGAAACCACCTGCTGAGTAATTGGAGTAGGGGTTGGAGTTGCAGTTGGTGCCGGGGTCGCAGTCGGCACTGGAGTCGCAGTCGGTGCCGGGGTTGCAGTTGGCGCCGGAGTTGCGGTTGGTGCCGGAGTCGCAGTTGGCACTGGAGTTGCGGTTGGTGCCGGGGTTGCAGTTGGTGCTACGCTGACAGTTACTGTGCATTTGTAACTCTTTCCATTCGCACCCTTAAATGTAACAGTACATTTTCCTGTCTTTTTACCTGTGATCACACCTTTTTTGGTAACAGTCGCAACTTTCTTATTACTGCTGGATACCGATTTGATCTTTGTTCCATTCAGTTTTACAGTTGCTTTTGAGCCAACTGTTACATTCAGCTTTTTCTGGCTCAGAGCCGGTGCTTTTACCGTAATCTTACAGGTATAGGTTTTCTTTCCTACTTTGGCTTTGATCGTAGCCTTACCTTTTTTCACTGCGGTAACTTTACCTTTGCTTACTTTTGCTACTTTTGCATTTGAGCTGGACCATTTTGCTTTTTTGCTGGTTCCTGTAACCTTGAGTGTAACTTTTTGGCCTGGATACAGGGTTGCTTTTGCCTTATTCATTTTTACAGCGGCTGCCTGGACCGAAAGGCTCATAGTCAGCACCATAACAACCATAAGCAAAAGTGCAGAAAGCTTTTTCCACATTTTCTTACTCATAATGCTCCTCCTTCGTTAAAATATTTTTCCGGTTTACCGCGATAAACTGGACTAATTTAATAATAAAATATTCTTTCTTCTATTTCAAGTACATTTTGGTTAAATTTTGTGAACAAAAAAGGAAGCCGCCATATTGTAATCTCACATCACAATACAGCGGCTTTCCTTATTTTTCCTAATTCACTTCAACTTCTTACTCTTCCACATCCTCCGCAGGTTCTGCCGGGATGAAGACTCTGGAATTTTCATGTTTTTCTTTTTTCTTTAACGCTTCTGCTTTCTCAGTGGCCTCCCTGCAGAATTCCATCTGGGAATTGATCAGAAGCTTGCCTCTCTTGTCCTGCTTCTCGTAAGTTCCATCAGGCTGAAGAATATGGGCTTTTACATTATCACGGAACTCCAGATCCAGAACATGCTTGATCTCGTTCTTAATCTGCTCGTCCTCAACCGGGAAAACAATCTCCACACGGCGGTCCAGATTACGAGGCATCCAGTCCGCACTTCCCATATAAATCTCGTCACTGCCATTATTGTGGAAATAGAAAATACGGCTGTGCTCCAGGAAGTTTCCTACAATGGAACGTACATGGATATTCTCGCTCACACCCGGGATTCCCACTCTCAGACAGCAGATACCTCGGATCAGCAGGTAAATCTGCACGCCACAGGAAGATGCATGATAAAGGGCTGCAATGATCTTCGGATCACAAAGAGAGTTCATCTTCGCTACGATCATAGCCGGCATTCCTTTCTTCGCGTGCTCTGCCTCTCTCTCGATCAGCTTTAGGAAACGATCCTTCATCCAGATTGGTGCCACGATCAGACGATTCCAGTTCTTCGGCTCAGAATATCCGGAAAGCATGTTAAACACTGCAGTTGCATCCTCGCCGAAGCGCTCGTCACAGGTAAAAATGCCGCAGTCCGTATAAAGCTTTGCAGTAGAGTCGTTATAGTTACCAGTTGCCAGATGGACATAACGGCGGATTCCGGTGTCCTCACGGCGAACCACCAAAGTAATCTTACTGTGTGTTTTCAGGCCAACCAGACCATAAATAACATGACAGCCTGCTTTTTCCAGCATTTTTGCCCACACAATATTGTGTTCCTCATCAAAACGTGCCTTCAGCTCTACCAGAACCGAAACCTGTTTGCCATTCTCCGCTGCCTGGGCAAGTGCTGCAATGATCGGGGAATTTCCACTGACACGGTACAACGTCTGCTTAATCGCAAGTACATCCGGATCCTTTGCCGCCTGGCGTACAAAATTTACAACCGGGTCAAAGCTCATGTATGGATGGTGTAAGAACACATCGCCCTCACGGATCACCTGGAAAATATCCTTACTGGTATCTGCAAATGCAGGCACTACAGCAGGGGTATATTTCGGCTCTTTGTACTGATCAAAGCCATCCTGTCCATAAACCTTCATCAGCATGGTAAGGTCCAGTGGTCCGTTAATATAGAAAATATCCTCTTCTTTAATGTCAAATTCCTTTTTCAGAATGCCAAGAAGTCTGGAGTCCGTTTTATCCTCCACTTCCAGGCGGATTACCTCACCCCACTGGCGCTTCTTCAGCTGCTTCTGGATTTCTACCAGAAGATCCTCCGCCCCATCCTCATCTATGGAAAGATCCGCATTTCTCATAATACGGTAAGGATGTGCACAAACCACATCATATCCAAGGAAAAGCTTGTCAATATTGCGCTCGATAATCTCCTCCAGAAGGATTACGGTAGTGTCCTCTTTATTCCCGGATGGAACGACAACCACACGAGGCAGTACAGAAGGCACCTGGACAGTGGCAAATACCAGTACATCCTTGCCCTTTTTCTTATCCTTCTTGGAGATCAAGGCGCCAATATTCAATGTCTTATTTCGAATCAATGGGAAAGGTCTGGAAGAATCCATTGCCATAGGGGTAAGAACCGGATAAACATTATCCTCGAAATAACGATCCACATACTCCTGCTGTTCTTCGTTTAATTTCTCGTGCTCCATCACCAGATGAAGCCCCACCTTCTCAAGTGCAGGAAGAAGGGAACGGTTCAGAGTGCTGTACTGGGAACGGACGAGCTCATGTGTCTGGACACTGATTTCCTTCAGCTGCTCTTTTGGCCCCATTCCTGCAATATCTGTTTTCTCATAGCCGGCATGAACCTGATCCTTCAGGGAAGCCACACGAACCATGTAAAACTCATCCAGATTGGAAGATACAATGCTGGTAAATTTCAGTCTTTCAAACAATGGCAGACTTTTATCTCTTGCTTCTGAGAGAACACGGTCGTCAAACTTCAGCCAGCTCAACTCCCTGTTCACAAAATACTCCGGTTTTTCAAAATTTTTCAGATCCATTGTGCCCCTCCTCACACTTTTCTCTTACGTCTGAATACCAGACGGATACCAAATACCTCTTCAAAAAATTCAACTTTATCCATAAGAAGTCCAAGCTCCAGGGAGATATCCTGCTCAGAATCAACTGTAAGAAGCAGAGTTCTGTCCTTCAGCATAGCCTTCATATTCTTTACCTTCTGATAATGGCTGCGATCCATAGCATTTGCAATACGAAGGATTGCAGTCAGCTTGGCGATCAGAAGATATACGGAACGATCCATTCCGACCTCTCCTGCGATCTCGCTGTAATAAACAAATTCTGTGGTATTGTAGCGCACCGCATTTGCTATGATCTGACGTTCTTCTGTGGAAAGTCCAATGATCTCCGTAGCCATAATGATCTGATAGGAGCACTCTGCCACATCTCCCATACTGATATATTTGCCACAGTCATGAAGCTGCACTGCGATCTGAAGAAGCAGGCGCTCTCTGTCTCCCATTCCGTGCACTTTCTTCATACTGTCAAAAATCGCCAGAGCAAGGTCGGTAGTGCCCTTAATATGATCCTTTCCAGTAGAATAACGTTTGGCAATGTTTCTGGCTGCCACCAGAATATCATTTTCAAAATTGTGTGCACTCTTAATAAAATTCTTCTTTTCCCCGAAATCATAGGCAATACCATCAAGAAGAGATACACCTGGCATCCAAAGCGCTTCTGCATTGAAAAGATCCATAAAATCTTTACAGATAACCATAGTTGGCACAATCAAAGCGGCATACTCCGGATCAATATCCATTTCCTCTGACAGTGAAGTCTCGGTCTTATAAACCGTATTCTCATACCGCTTCTCGAATTCAGCCCGTGTAATAATGTTATCCTGTCTCTCCTCACGGAAAATAGTCTCAGTAAGAAAATCCCCCATAAGGATCAAATTCTTTATCTCGCGGTCTTTCAGATAAAGACGCTTAAACCCGGTCAGGTCATTACGGATAAACTCCTCCACCAGCTGTGCATAATTCGTATTGGTTTTCTCCAGCTCTTTCAGTCGCTGACGGATACGCACGCTTCCCATTTTCAGGCTCTGGGTGGTTACAAGCGCATCTTTGTCAAACAGGGAAATCTGCAGGTTTCCACCGCCCACATCCAGAATAGCGGTTCCTTTCTGGATCATTTTCTTAAAGCCATTCTCAATGGCCGCAATAGATTTATAGCCCAGAAAATGCTGTTCGGCATTGCTTAAAACCTCCACATGAATTCCGGTTCTTCTGAAAATCTGTTCAATGATAATCAGCGGATTCTTCATCTCACGGAAAACACTTGTGGTACAGGCGCGGTATTCTTTCACACCGTACTCTGCCATGATTCTCTTAAAGTCGTTAAGTACTTCACAAATAGTATCTACCTTATCCACTTCCATGGTTCCGCCGGAATATACCCCTACTCCAAGATTCAGACGATACCGGATATCGTCCACAGTTCGGAAACCACCCTTTTTGGAAAATTCAAAAATTTTCATGGTGATCTCATAAGAACTGATATCAATTGCCGCAAATGTGGTCACTGCCATACGTTTTTCCCTCCTGCCAAGGATTATTTCTTCTGTCTGTGCCTGTAAGTCAGACACAAGCAAAAGCTTTTTCTATTGTACTGCCCGCTTTTGCCAAAACCTAGAGCGTGTTTGAAATAACTATACCACTCACTTGTCTGTGAATCCGATTACACAAGTACAAATTTCAGATAATCTCTGATATTCTTTTACTGTTCCTCACTTGTTCCCAGAACATGATCAATAAACTGCTGCGCCGTTCTTCCAGTGAGACCGCCGTGAGAAAGCTCCCAGGCGTTTGCCTTCATCAGAAGCTCCTCTGCAGGCATTGTAACACCATAGCGCTCTGCAAGTGTAGTAACAATATTCTGGAATTCCTTCTTGTTCGGTGCACCAAAATAAATACGCACGCCAAAACGGTAAACCAGAGAAAGCTTCTCCTGCACAGTATCGGAGGAATGCAGATCTTCATCGTCTGCCACCTCCAGCTTATCCCCGGATTTCTCCCGAACAAGATGACGTCTGTTGCTGGTTGCATAGATCAGAATGTTGTCCGGCTTTTTCTCAAGGCCGCCCTCGATCACTGCTTTCAGATATTTATATTCGATTTCAAATTCCTCAAAGGAAAGATCATCCATATAAAGAATAAATTTGTAATTACGGTTTTTGATCTGTGCGATCACATCATTCAGATCCTGGAACTGGTGCTTGTACACCTCGATAATGCGAAGTCCTTCGTCATAATAACGGTTCAAGATACCTTTGATGCTGGAAGATTTGCCAGTTCCTGCATCACCAAAAAGCAGGCAGTTATTGGCCTTTCTTCCTCTTACAAAAGCCTCCGTGTTCTCGATCAGCTTCTGCTTGGGGATTTCATATCCAACCAGATCATCCAGATTCACATGAGCGATTCTGGTAATCGGTACGATCATCGGCTTGCCATCCTTACCATGCTCAATACGAAATGCCTTGTTCAATCCCAGCTTGCCTACACCGAAATCTTTGTAAAACTGCACCATATCTGCCATAAACTCTTCCACTGTAGAAGCCTCTGCCAGTGTTTTGCTCATATCACAGATTCTGTCGCAGATACGCTGGTTGTATACCTTGCTGTTGCATCCTGTATTCACATAATTACAGAGAAAATCAGCACAGTCTGTTCCAAACACCCTGTCAAAAACAGAAAGATCAAAGTCATAGAGTTCTTTGAAAATTCCAAAATCATGAAGAGCCAGATGGTTAATGCTTCCCTCCACTGCCCCTCTGATCTCGGAAGCGGTGCTGAATGCATTCTCGTGATTGACAAGAAGCTGCGTCAGATAAGTGTGCCACAGATTCCCGGAAAACCCATACATTCCTGCCATTTCCACCAGGCTTCCTGCCATATGGAAAAATTCCTCTTTACGATTCTCAAAGCCTTCTTCACCAGCCTCATAGCTGTTCATCAGTGATGTCATTCTGTCCAGCACCTCACCGTTGTCGAAATTGCGGTAAAGGATACATTCTTCTGTTCTTGCCATTTTTGTTTCCTCTCAATTCCATGACGCATTTACGTGTCTCTTCTCCTTTTTGCTGCCCGCACAATTCATGACAGCACACTTTCGGATATACAGGCTCACGCACTCGCACCGTTTTTCATTTTACTTTTCTTATATTAAAAACAGATAAAATCTTCTTAAATTCTTTGGTTAATTTTAACAACAAATGAAATTGCTTCCACTCTCTGCCTTCGCAGCTATAACCGGCTCTAGAGCGTGTTTGAAAAATCATTCCCGCAATCTGCACGCCCCACTTTGCGGTATATTTTGCCCGAATTCAGTTGCCGTAGCCCGCTACGGCGCCTTCATCCGGACAAAATCTCCCACAAATTGTGACGCACATCTTGCAGAAAGCCTTTTTCAAACACGCTCTAATAATTGCCCAGAATTTTCAAATAGCTGGTCTCTGCTTCCATGCCCCGCAGTGCATTCTTTACCGCGCTGTCCCGCAGGTTTCCCTCGAAGTCCACGAAGAAACGGTATTCCCAGGTTTTTCCCGGAATAGGCCGGGACTCGATCTTGGTCATATTCAGACCATTATAGATCATATGGGAAAGTACATTGTAAAGAGTTCCGCTTGCATGATGTGCCTCGAAGCATACACTGATCCTGGAGCTGTTATTCTCATAAACCGGTTTCTTTGCCAGAATAATAAATCTGGTCACATTGCTGTCATTTTTGCAGATATTCTCTGCCAAAACCTTCAGATTGTAAATCTCTCCGGCAGCCCTACTGGCAATTGCTGCGTGAGTCTTATCCTGATCTGCGCTGACCTTTTTGGCCGCTGCGGCGGTGTTGGTTACTGCTGTGGTTTTCCAATCTCTATGCTCTTCCAGATATTCCTTACACTGGGCGAGCCCCTGAGGATGGGAATATACCCCGGCAATATCGGAAAGCTCAGCCTCCTGCAGGCCAAGCAGCACATGCTCAACCTTCAGGATCTGCTCTCCCACGATAAACAGATTATATTCTGTCAAAAGGTCATAAATATCTGCCACAATCCCAGCTGTGGAATTTTCAATAGGAAGGACTGCGTAATCTGCTCTTCCTGCTGCAACTTCTTCCATGGCATCCCGGAACAGCTTCACATGATAGCTCTTAATGTCTTCCTGAAAGTAGGCGCGCATGGCTCCATAGCTGTAGGCGCCCTCTACCCCCTGGAAAACAACAGTCACATTATTTCTGGGAAGCTGCTCCACCATTTGGAAGTCTTCCTTTTCTTTCGGACCATATTCGGTGAGAAGCTGATACTGACGCTTTCTGCTGATGGCCATGATCTGCTGAAAAAGCTCCTGGGCTCCAAGTTCGTTGAACTCACCGTGCGCTTTTTTCCTGATCTCTTCCAGTTTGGCATGCTCTCTCTCCGGATCCAGCACTTTCTTTCCGGTATGGATCTTATACTCTGCAACCTCCTCGCAGACCTTCATCCGCTTCTCAAAAAGTTCCACCATCTGATTGTCAATTTCATCTATTTTTCGTCTGCATTCCTGCAAATCTGTCATATTGTTTCCTCTCCAGTTTTTGTATTTAATCATGCAAATTCAGCTGCTGCACACTTCAATTTCCACAATGTACTGCCATTACTGTTCACTCCGTGACCAGTAACACGCTGCCATTTCAGTACCTGACACTTATCCGACATATTCTTCCACCGCATTTGTAAGCGCTCCAATAAAGGAAAGTGAACCAAATGCCAGAATCGCACTGTTCTCGTCATCTCCTGCACAGGAAAATGCCTTTTCTACAGCATCTTTTATACTTTTTGTACTCTCGGCACTGGAATTATATACCCTTGCCGCCTTCGCCAGTTCCTCTGCCGGCAGTGCACGGGGATTATCCGGTGTCTCTATGGTATAGATTTTTTCTGCAAAATGGGCTGTTTTTTCAAGGACAATCTTATATTCCTTGTCTGCAAAAACACCCATAATGTAGATCAGTTTTTTCCCATTAAAATAGTGCCGGACAGATTCTGCCATCTTGTCGGCTGCTCCGGCATTATGAGCGCCGTCTACAATAAAAAGAGGCTTTTTATTGATAACCGTAAATCTTCCCTTCCAGCTTGTGTGGAGAAGACCGTCCTTCCGCTGTTCCATGGTAGTAGTCCAGCCAAGTCTGTCCAGTTCTTCAAGGGCGTTTAATGCCAGCACTGCATTTTCCTTCTGGTAAACACCAGCAAGGGAAATTGCAAATTCCTCTCCTTTATAAGAAAAGGTCTGACCGAATACGCTCTCTTTTTCCAAAACAGCCTCATCAGGGTCAGATACCACACAGGGTACATGAAGCTTGTTGCAGGTATCTGCAATCACCTGTGCCGCTTCCGGCTTCTGCTTTGTGGTCACAACCCGGCAGCCAGGTTTGATAATTCCCGCCTTCTTCTCTGCGATTTCTCCAAGGGTATTTCCAAGAAATGACATATGATCCATGCTGATAGAAACCAGCACAGCCAGTTTGGTATTCTTCACAATATTGGTAGCATCCAGATTACCGCCCATTCCGGTCTCCAGAAGGACCAGATCACAATTTTCTTCCTTAAAATATAAAAACGCTGCTGCGGTCTCAATCTCAAAAGGGGTGGGATGATTCATGCCAACCGCTGTCATCTGATCAATTGACCTGGAAATTTCTGTCACATACTTTGCAAAATCTTCCTGTGAGATCTTCTCACCGGCAATCTCAAGACGTTCTCTGTAAGAATAAAGAGTTGGAGATATGTATCTGCCCACTTTATAGCCTGCCCGGGTAAGAGTGGTGTATAAATAAGCAATCACGGAACCCTTTCCATTGGTTCCGGCTACGTGAACATAAGGGACTGCATTCTGTGGATTTCCAAGCCTGTCCAGCATTTCACGCATATTATCAAGTCCCAGCACAGAACCGTATTTCGCCGAATCATCGATGTATGCACGGCATTCCTGATAGTTCATAATAAAAGCTCCTCGTTTATCAAATATCTTTTTCTCTCCATTATAACCTTGCAGCATAAATTTAGCAAGAATGGGAATGTTATTTTTATCATTTTACCCAAGGAGACCAAGCATATGAAAAAATACCCTTTTCTCTTCTGTGGTTTTACTGGCCTGTGTCTGGAGATTCTCTGGACCGGACTCCATTCCCTGCTCCGGGGAGATGCTTCCATGAAAGGCACTACCTCTCTTCTTATGTTCCCCATTTATGGCTGTGCATCCCTGATTCTGCCTGTATACCAAAAGCTAAAAAGCCTTCCGGCACTTCTGCGCGGCTCCCTTTATACTGCCGGATTTTACCTGGCAGAATTTACCAGCGGTTCTATCCTGCAGGCTTTTCACATGTGCCCCTGGGACTATTCTGGAGTGCCCCATCAGTACAAAGGAATCATCCGTCTGGACTATCTCCCGGTCTGGTTTCTCACTGGATTGTTTTTCGAAAAAATACTTACAAAATCTTCTTGAAAAATCATTCCAAGTAGTATATGATAGGTCGAAGAGATTTTGCGTTACCACTCACAGAAGATCCTTTTTGAAAGAGTTTTCGTGAACCGTAACACTCTACCCCAAAACCACACACTCATAACGGAGGTATATCATGAGACACTTAATGAGTCCGCTGGACCTTAGTGTTCCGGAGCTTGAGAAGCTTCTGGATCTTGCCAGCGATATTGAGAAAAACCCCAAAAAATACGCACATACCTGTGACGACAAACGGCTTGCCACACTTTTCTATGAGCCAAGTACCCGTACCCGTCTCAGTTTTGAAGCTGCTATGATGAACCTTGGCGGTAAGGTTCTTGGTTTCTCATCTGCAGATTCCAGTTCCGCAGCGAAAGGGGAAACTGTTGCCGATACCATTCGTGTTGTTTCCTGCTATGCAGATATCTGTGCTATGCGTCATCCCAAAGAAGGTGCTCCGCTGGTAGCTTCTATGGTTTCTAATATTCCTGTTATCAATGCCGGTGACGGTGGTCATCAGCATCCAACCCAGACTCTTACAGACTTACTTACCATCCGTTCCTTAAAGGGACGTCTTGACAACATTACCATCGGTCTGTGCGGAGATCTGAAATTCGGACGTACCGTTCACTCTCTGATCGAGGCGCTGGTTCGCTACAACAATGTTAAATTCGTACTGATCTCTCCGGAAGAGCTTCGTATTCCCAGCTATATCCGTGAAGACGTATTGAAAAAGAACAACATCGAGTTCATAGAAGTAGAACGTCTGGAGGATGCAATTCCGGAGCTTGACATTCTTTACATGACACGTGTTCAGAAAGAGCGTTTCTTCAATGAGGAAGACTATGTTCGCATGAAGGATTTCTACATACTGGACAAGCAGAAGCTTTCCCTTGCAAAGGATGACATGTACATTCTTCATCCGCTTCCTCGTGTTAACGAAATTTCTGTTGAAGTGGACAGCGATCCGAGAGCTGCATACTTTAAACAGGCCCAGTACGGTGTATATGTTCGTATGGCCCTGATTCTTACATTATTGGAGGTGGAACTGCCATGTTAAATGTTGGAGCACTTCGTGAAGGTTTCGTATTAGACCATATCAAAGCCGGCAAGGCTATGACTATTTATCATGACCTGAAGCTTGACAAGCTTGACTGTACTGTTGCGATCATCAAGAACGCAAAGAGCAATAAGATGGGCAAAAAGGACA